>Ga0335395_10002198_pt1 | contig 12104 bp, 14 predicted proteins | sample MAT02_FD_205744 | JGI IMG/M metagenome (GOLD analysis project Ga0335395, IMG submission 205744) | Freshwater microbial communities from Lake Fryxell liftoff mats and glacier meltwater in Antarctica - MAT-02 (spades assembly) (version 2) ...
CGAAGCTACTTGATTTTAGTGTTTTTTTTTATCAATAACCGATATCATTCGTTTATACATTTACAGCCGTATTTTTATTGCCAATACACTATTTTAACGGGTACAATTTATTTGTTTTCCCAATCAAAATATTTGAATTTTCATTTTGAGTAAAGTTTTAAGTTTTCTTTTTTTGAATGGAGATTAATTGCGTTGAAAAAATGAATTGTTAAGTAGAAGCTGACAGACTTTGGATGCAGATTTACAGGCCGTATTTTGTGATACGATGGTTTTGGATACAACGGATCACAGACAGCAATGTCATTTTTATTGACCAAGATTGGAAGTTGCCTGAGTGAGACAAAATGAAAATCCCCTATGAATACCCATAACGGTTGTTCATCATTTAAACCAACAAACGCATTTAGCGAGTGATGTAAAAATGTTAGAAGAAAATAGCGACAACGGGCAGCTTTAAGCCTTCCTGTTTTTCACCCTAAATTACCTGAATAGCCGATCATTCCTCATGCGCCTATTCAGGTATCCTAAGAAAAGAAATCGATTTTATTACAAAACTTAGTTTGCCGCAAATAGCATTTTTATCTCAGACAGATTTTTAGTAATACAAGAATTTTTTTACGACTACATTCCCATAATTGTCCGAATCCGTTTGAGTAACAATCCGGTTATTATTGTCAAAAGTATATGCCATGTTTAAGGTTCCTGCATTCTGACCAGAAGGGGAGGTATAAATAGTAGTAACCGGTAAGTTTTTACTAACTATTGGGCGGTAAACCGTATTCATTGTAAATGGGCTTGCAACTATTGTATTGTAAATTAAAGTTGTGGTTAAAGTGATAGCACCCGAAGCGTTGGTATCTGTCTGTTTAATCATGTTGCCGTTATTATCGTACGTATAGGTTTCTTTACCACTAAGTACGGCACCACCTGTCTTTGAGTAATCATAATTCAATAGTTGCGTTAACTGATTGCTGGAGTTGTAAATTAATCTGGTAGTGCTCGAATCCCCGGTATCATTGTACTGAAATGTACTATCCACTAATTGATTGCTGTTGATGTAGGATATTTCACGGATGATCAGGTGGCTGCCATCTTTAATATCCATCGTAAAGGAGTTGTTGGAATTATAAGTGTAATAAAATCCTGCGTTTCTGGAAGTGGACAATAAGCTTACAACCCTGTCGCTTGCATCATAGGTAACATTAAAGGTGTCTATTGTATTGTAAGGCGTTTTTGAAGCATCTTCAATATAGGTTTTAACTTTTGAGGATGGGGCTGTTTGGGGATTGTCATTTTTTTTACAGGAAGCGGCAGCCATTACAACAATGGCAACAATGATAGTAGTTAAACTTGTTTTCATAGTTTTTGTTTTTTGCAGGATAAAATTTTTCTACTGCAAGGTATACATTAGCCGTTGATTAACAATTTTTCTCTAACACCCTTTATGGTTGAATTATTTTAATCACAGGCTTAATTTTATCCACCGGGTAAGCGAGTAAGATAGCTATTTCATTTGGCAGTTGAATGCTTTGGCTGAAGGCAATGAGTGCATATAAAATACAAATGAGTGATGAGCATTTTATCCATTAATTGCAAGGTGCTCACCATGTCTTTCTAATGCGATACGATGTGTGCCCAAAGTTTCAAGAGAATCATTTGCAAAGCAGCATTTCATGAACCGGATGCTGCTGGTTACATTGTCCTCTAATGTGGCATCCATCAGTACTACGGTTTGGGAGCCTTCAGAATAGCCCGGCAAATAAAAGGTGCTGATACCTCCTTCCTTAACGGCTACACCTTGCGTTAAGGTGTTGTTCGTTAAGCGGTTGGCTTCATGCACCCCAGCCTTTTTATTGTCAATGAGGTAAATGCCGATAGCGGATATGGAGATTTTTGGCTGTTGCATATATGTTTTTTAAATTCCCTGTTCCATGATTGAAGACCTTGTTTTTTCTCACTGGAGTCAGGTTAAGAAAGTCAAAATCCTCTCTATACCTGTATCTGTAGTGATACCGCACATTGTTATTGCGTTAAATATTTCATGTTCTACCGGAACAGTCTGTGGGTTGAAGGTTTTTATTAATTTCTGTAGCGTTCAGTAGGAAAGAGATTTGCAGTGAGTGGCACGGTAAATGAGATATTCATGTGTGATGCAGCCCCCAATATTTATCGCTTAGTTTTATCGTTGAAGAGATTTAACAACGGCATACTTTTGGAAAGCTGTATTGAATATTAAAATGGGAGTAGAAAAAACAAATACTTAAATTGTAACCGGCTATACCCAGGAAGTAGAAAAAGACAAGGTGATCCATTTTTTTAATACTTCAGGCATTGGCATAATACCCATCAAAAGTGATATTTCTTGCAAGCGGACCAAAGTAGGCAACGTGGTTATTGTGAGTCGCAATGCGCTGCCACGGTTTGGTCATTGTAAGTTTGCGAAACGGCTTAACTATTGAGACCCGGATTGAAAGCGATACCGCTAATCTTAATCATTTCATTCAAAGTCTGGTAGTAGAATTTGGGAATACTATTAAATTTTTACGGAATTTTTCAAGGGTTAGAATTGTCTCTGAATTAAATGAAATTGTATATCTTATTAAATTGCTTTTTTTACCTGGAAAAAATCAATACGGATTTATGAACAGGTGGATACAGCTTGCGAAGTGCAGGAGGTTAGGAGGTTAACCTTTTGCAGGTAGCCAATGAACTACAATTTATGGCAGCGCTAAAAAAGAAATTGCAGATGATTTTCTGCGGCTATTGCAACAGAAAGCAACGTGCGCCAAGCAGCCATCATTCGCAAAGTATTGACCGATCAAAAGGAATTAGTAATTTTAAAAACAATATTGGTAAAAAGCGTGTGGTGAATCTTTTAACCAGCGAACAGTTGCCAGGAATTTGAGGGAGACCAGTGCAAAAGGATTAATTCCATAAATGAATAAATGAATAAATGAATAATTTATGAAAAATTACCTCAAAGGATTTATTTGGATGAGTTGTTGCTTTGCCCTGGTTTGCAGTTGCAGCCATGCACCGCATCTTACAGATGATGCGGACAAGACTGGGCGATTAAGTCTGAAAAATGAAAACAGCATTAATTTTTTGTTACTGGGCGATTGGGGAAGATCCGGGTCGTTTTATCAAAAAAATGTTGCGAATCAAATGCGGGTAGCGGCTGATAAAAGGCCAGTTGATTTTGTATTCAGCATGGGCGATAATTTTTACCCTGCCGGCGTAAGCAGCACTGATGATGAAGGATGGCGTGAATCTTTTGAAGATGTGTATAGTTTTAAAAGTTTAAATGTTCCCTGGTATTCGGTTTTTGGTAATCACGACTATGGGGGCAGCATCCAGGCGCAACTGGATTATGGTAAAATCAATCAACGCTGGGCGACCAAAGAGCGGTACTATAGTTTTGAAAAACTGATTCCGGGTTCTACTCAGAAAGTGCTATTTATTTTTATTGATACCAACCCATTTGACCCTACTTTAAACCACAGGAGCCACAGCGATCTTGCAATGCAGGATACGGCTGCTCAAAAGAAATGGATGCAGCAGGTTTTATCTTCCAGTACCGCAAACTGGAAAATTATGATTGGCCATCATCCGCTGTTTTCAACCGGTGCCAGAAAGGCGCAGTTTCCATCTGTTAGAAACAGCCTCCTTCCCCTCATTACCAAATATCATGTGAATGCTTATTTTTCAGGACACGAGCACGACCTTGAATACCAAAAACCGGATGGCCCTACACACTATTTTGTAAATGGTGCAGGTAGTGCAGTAAGACCACTTCAATCCAATGAAAGTTACACCCGGTTTGCTGCTTCCGATCCTGGTTTTATGTCGGTTCAGTTAATGCACGATACCATGCATTTACAAATTATCAATTATCGGGGGCGGCAACTTTTTTCAACCTCAATTGCTCAATAAGCACCGTATTAAAAATTAGTTTTTACTTCAAATGATTGCCTTTTTTATCTCAATATTTACCTCAAAATAATGAATGTATGAGTGATTTTTGGAACGCACGATTTAGTAAAAAAGAATACGTTTACGGCAAAAACCCCAACGTGTTTTTTGCAGAACAACTGGCTCGGTTAAAGTCCGGTAGCATTGTTTTGCCCTGTGAGGGAGAAGGACGTAATGCTGTGTATGCAGCAGGGCTTGGCTGGCAGGTAAATGCATTCGACAGCAGTAAAGCCGGGAAGGCAAAAGCGCTGCAATTGGCAGAAAAGAAATCCGTAGTAATTGATTATACCATTGAGAATGCGGTTGCTGCAACTTATCCTGAAAACAGTGTGGATGTGGTGGCATTTATTTATGCGCATTTTCCACCTGCCATTCGAAAACAAATTCACCAAAAGGCTGTAGGCTGGTTAAAGCCAGGCGGTGCAATCATACTGGAGGCATTTAATCCGAAACAATTAAATAATGAATCGGGCGGACCAGAAGATTTGCCCAGGCTTTATAGCGAAGAAATTTTAAAAGAAGATTTTGAATCATTGAAAGTGGAGATGATGCAAAGCCTGCAGACTGAATTGAATGAGGGTAAATTTCACCAGGGAGTGGCGGATATTGTACGATTTGTGGGGGTTAAAAATTAGCATCCAGGTTTTCGTTTCCCAGATTACTAACGATACCATTAGTTTGCAGTACGGTCTAAAAAATTCAATCGCTTTTTCAAGCGTTGACCGGGCATTATTTTTTTGCCAAATTTTAATTGTACCATGCCTGTTTGCAATAAATAATTATTGGGAGAAGATGCTCCCCGAACCGGTAAGCTGTTGCCCGTCCAGGTGGCGCTGATATGCCAGTTGTTGCTATTGTAACCTCCTGAAAGCCGGTAAGTAGATATTGGCACGGCGTACACATTTTTGGAAATATCAGCCCGGCCGGTTTCAGCGGAAAAACCAAGATTCAGGTTGAGTGAAAGTGAGCCTGAAATAAAATAACGCTGCTGTATCACCAGCGTGTAGGCATATCCAAAGCCGGGGCCAAAGCTAAAAAAACGAACGTGGGTAATACCCGCCTGTGGATAGCTGGTTCTAAACTTACCTGGCACCAGGGAGGTGTCGGCTTTGATAACACCATAATGGGTCTCACCACCAAAGAGCAAAGAGCCGGCTGATTTTTTTTGCCATTCCGTTTGCAATGTTGCGGCCCGGTAAGAAAACCTATTTGGATTGAAAACATAATATACCGCCAATCCAAAAAGATTCACTCCAGCATCTGGTCGCAGGTAGAAACTGGCGGGACTGTTGGCTGCAAATCCTCTCGGACTTAAATAGTATCCTTTATAAAATTGACCATAAAAGTCGATGGACCATTTTTTTGGATAGGAATGAAACTGCAGATCCAGCATTTTTGTTTTGCCTTTTTCCGGCTCGTTGTTTAAAAAGTCAAAACCATAGGCAAGGTTGAGCGTAATATTCCGATAACTGGCGCCCACGCCCATATTCAGGTTTGTATTGGGGCGATACTTTAAATCCTGCGCATCTTTTGGCGCCCGCAATGTAAAGGCAGTATATTTTTGTGAAAAGTAGAATCGGGTAGTGATGAGTTCGGAATTCATTAGATAATAATTTGAATCAGGAAGATTTTTTTTAATAACCTGCGCCTGAATAGCTTTTCCCGGTAAGAAGACTAGTATACAGATTGCCAGCAGACGCAATAAAGTGAGCTTGTTTTTTTTCATATTTTTTGTTCCGTCCGTAACGCAATGTTGTAATAGGAAGGATGCTGAATTGATAGTGATGCAGCATTTCATCCGATAAACGATCAAACACCCGTCAGGTATTGAATGTTTACTTTGGTTACCTTCTTTTAAATGCATTGCTCTGTTTTAACAAGAATCGGTTTATTAAAAAATTTAATTGAAAGTAAGTCTTTATGTACATAGTTTCACTAGTTGCTTTTCTAATCCGATCGGTATCGGATTTGAAAAGCAACCGTCTCACTGAAGTGCTTTGCTGTTGTTGTATTTTAAATTATTGAAAGGGTGTTCAACCATGGTTGCTTCTTTTTACCAAAATCAGGAAAAGAAGATTCCCATTCATTTATTGAATTGCTATAATTTTCAGATACGCTCTTCCCTGTATCATTGGCAGGCTTTCTTCAAAATATTTCTTCAGGTAAATTCCATCCGATGTACTTTAGCTCAATGAAAAGTATTGCTGAGTATCTAAATAATTTGCCGAAAGAGTTGATTGATGAATTGGAGCAGTATGGTACTGTAAAGCGTTTTGAATCCGGGGCTGAAATTTTACGCCAGGGCCAGTATGTAAAACAAATTCCGTTGGTGCTGGAAGGAATTGTAAAAGTGTTTACCCGGCAAGATGAAAAGGAACTGCTATTGTATTACATCGAAAGTGGCGAGAGTTGTATCATGTCTTTTACGGCCGGTCTGGCTGATAGTCCCAGTAAGGTTTTTGCCCTTACCGAAGAAAATACCCTGTTACTATTAATGCCAGCAAATAAAATGAGTGAATGGCTCAAAACCTTTCCTGCAATCAATGAATTATTTTACAAATTGTATAACCAGCGCTATACTTCCCTTCTCGAAACAATCAACCATTTGTTGTATAACCGGCTTGATCAACGGTTGCTAAACTATCTGATGGAAAAGAGCCGGCAAAAAAATACAAAACTGGTTGTCATCCGGCATAAACAGATTGCTGCAGATATGGGAACCGTAAGAGAAGTAATAAGCAGGGTAATGAAAAAATTGGAGCAGGAAGGGAAACTCAGGCAATTACCCAATGGCATAGAAATTTTATAAGCTGGTAACACAAGTCACCAAATAGTAGTTTTTTACTATTTACTTTTACATCCTCACAATCAGTTACACCAGCAATGAAGCGAAAATTTATAAAATTATTGATCGTTTGCTTGATCTGTATTGGGTTGGTAACTGCCATTGTTTGAGGAATTAAAATTTTAAACACTTAAAACATTTTTATGAAAAAGAACATGGGATCAGCCGACAGAATTATCAGAACATTGATTGCAGTGGTAGTGGCCATTTTGTATTTCAGCAATACCATTACTGGTACGCTTGGTATTGTATTACTGGCTCTGGCAGGTGTATTTGTTTTAACCAGTCTGGTTAGTTTTTGCCCGCTGTACATCTTGGTTGGTTTAAATACCTGTCCTGCAAAAAAGGCTTAAGGATGAAGTAGAAAGATTAGTTTTAAATCGTCGCATATTCTCCGTTGTGTTTGCCTTTGAACAAATATGCCCGGAAGGCTTTTTCATTCCTTTCCCCTTAATAGTTCACTTTTAGTTAAAAGAACGGGAAATTTGTAGCAAAAGTTGCCATTCAGTTAGAGGGGGAGTTTACCTTTGCGTGTTGGTATGTAAAAATGATTATTTCAGATCAACAAATTAACCAACAAATTTTATCGGTCGTCGTATAAATTATCAGCATGAAATTTGAAAATATTCTCACTGGCCTCTTTTTTTTAACCGGGCTTTTATCAGCCTGTAATAGCAATACCGCTAACACCAATTTATCGGTTGAAGCATTTGAAAAAGGTGTCGCCGAAAGCAATGCGCAGGTGCTTGATGTGCGAACGCCCCGTGAGTACGAATCAGGGCATCTAAAAAATGCGTTATTGGCCGATTGGAACAACCAGGATGAATTCAAAACACGGGTGGCAGCATTGGACAAATCGAAGCCGGTTTACACCTACTGCCTGAGTGGCGGAAGAAGCAACGCAGCTACTGAATGGTTGATAGAAAATGGCTTTACTGCCTACAACCTGGCAGGTGGCACCATCGCCTGGAAGGGTGCAGGCAAATCCATGGAACAAGCATCGTTCGTTCAACAAACGAGCCTCGCTGAATACATGGCTCAAATACCTGCGGACAAAACAGTGCTGGTAGATTTTAGTGCCGTATGGTGTCCGCCCTGCAAAGTGATGGAGCCCATTCTTGACTCCCTGGTAAAAAGCAATGGGGCACAGTTTGTACTGGTAAAAATTGATGGCGGAAATCAAATCGAACTTTGCCAGCAATTAAAAGTAGGCCAGTTTCCAACTTTTGTGATTTACAAACAAGGCAAAGAAGTCTGGCGAAAACAAGGCATCGTGGATGCAAAAGAACTCGTTTCAAATTTTCAAAAGATACCCCACTGATATTACAAAGAATAGTAGATCCAATTTGAAAAATGGAGCAGCCGAAAGGCTGCTCTTTTTATGTAAACAATCAATTGATTTGACGTTGTGCAGTTTTATATTTTTTATTATAAATGATGCAGGAGGTTTTTGCTAACTTGAATTTTTACCGGGGTCCGGGATTAGTAACAATGCTACACAGGGCTGGAGCTCTGGGCCTGGTAAACGTTCTAACCATAGCCGTTTAGACTATTTTGTAGATCAAGAAGGTATAACTGCTGGATGAAAGGATGGGTAAAGATTTGATTTCCACTGGCAATAAAATCTTTATAGTAAAAAGTTCACAACGATGATATCATGATGCTTCCACTACGCTGATTGCTAAAGTTAGATTCGAACCCATTGAAACCTATTGAAATTTGTATGGACACGATAAAGCTCAGGCACTCGATTAAATAAAAGCAGGGGCCATTCGTTCCATCTCTGCATTGGAGATTTTATTTTTTGCAGCAATTTTTCTCCATCCCTTTACGGCAGCAGCTATCTTTTTAATAATGTCACCTGCTTTACCATCTGATAAACGAAAATATCCAGCCACTTCCATTGCCAAATCCAGGTTGAGTGAATTGTCTGCATCATTAATGTTAAGGCTTAAGCCTTTGCCATATTCATTTGGATTTATGTCGTAAGCAGGAGAAAGCAACCAACCTTTATCCGTAAGCAAAAAGCCATGATTCCTCAAATGATCATCTGTATTTTTTACACAAATACTAAATACAATCCTGCGCCATAATTCTTCCAAATCATTTTCTACTGCTGCACCATGCCGGGATATAAACTCCATCAATTCCAGATAGCTTGTACCAGCAGCATCTTCTCCATCTATGTGGCCAAGCAATGTCATTGCAGATGCAAAATGGATTCGTTCTCCGGCTGCTGTTCTGTCAAAACGTTTTGTGAGGTAGCTGTGATTCTTCTTATTAAATTTCAGCAATTTTCCTTCGGCAACATTTAAGCCAGATGCTATTGCCATTTGATTGGTGATCATTTCCCAGGCTGCCACATCTTTATCATCGTTCCTGCTGGGGAATTTTGCAATCCATAAATTATTTTTTGCATCCATTACACTTGCCTTTGGCCTGGCGCCGCCTAACGAAGAACCGGGCGCTATTAATAATCCGATCCATTTTAAATATTCGGGATCTTCTGTGTTGTCTTCTTCAAATTGTAAACTTGCATGTTCCAGTTCCCTTAACGATGCCCAGGGTGGAACAGCCATTTCTTTATTGTCATTTAAAAAAGGGCTACCCGCTGATTTAAACCTTAATGCACCCATCCTGTGTAAGTCATATACCCCCAATAAAAAATCTGATTCCAATAATTTTTTTACTGCTCGCTCTTCCTGTTTTGCTATGGCTGCTTCCCGGCGTTGCATTAACACCCTGCCCCACCTATCCGGGCACGAATCGAGAAAAATACCAAAGTTGGGTTTGTCGTTGCGTGGATAAAAAGCTCCGGAATATAGTTGCAAATCGGGGTCTAGCATTTGAGAAAAACCCGATTTTAACCAAGCATCAACATACTCAAATGAAAAAGATTCTTTTCCCTTTGCTGGTGATATAGATAGCACCCCCATCAGCAAAGCTTGCGGTAATCCCAGCCAATGGGCGTACACCTGAATTTCTTGTTTTGTACTTGCTGCTGCCATTACTGTATTATTTTTTTGGAGCCCTTTCTTTTACGGTAAGTGCAGCATCCTGCAATTTTCTGCCAAGCATATCATCCGCTGCTACTTTTAATAAATCCTTTTCCAGGTTCAATACAAAAAGTACCTGCGCATAAGAGCCAACAGCAACCCCAGGCATTCCTTTTTCTATTGAAAGCAGGGTTGGCCTGCTGATGTTAGCTCTTTCTGCCACCTGCGCCGCACTTAGTTTACGGCGTAACCGGGCCAGCTTAATGTTTTCGCCGAATGCCGCAAGTATCCTCGCTGTACCTGGCAGTATTTGAAATTTATTTATTGGCATAATGATAAAGATAATTTACAAATATAGCATTTTTTGTAAATAATCGTTTGCATGTGTCTATTTCAAATCTGATGGATCGAATGAGGAGCAAGAACCCAACTCGATAATATTTTCCTTGCGCAGTAGATGTAGGGCATCTCTAAAAACTTACCTTTTCCGCTCTTTTGGAGAGGGATTAAAGGTAAGGTTAAATAAAGAAATGAGTTTTTAGAGATGCCCTGTAAACAATCAACTGATTTTAGGTTGCGCTGTTTAATATTTTTCAAGCTACAACAGCTCGTTTCATTTAATAAAAAATTAAAGTAGATTTATAGCCTCACATTTAACGAAACCATTGATGGAGCCAACCGAAGAAAAAAATATAGCCATTCTGTGCAATGCCCTGGCCGGGGTAGGAACGGCAGTACCAATGGCTAAAAAGATTGCAGATGCATTGCTGGCAGCAGATATTAATCACAGGTTGTTTGACGAAAACTGGCCCAATCTGTTCGATGGGTTTTCCGATATTTTTATTGTAGGTGGTGATGGTACGTTGAATTATTTTATCAATCATTATCCAGACATTCATTTGCCGCTGGTACTTTTTAAAGGTGGAACCGGCAACGATTTTCATTGGCTGCTGTATGGCGAACAAACGCTGGAAGCGCAATTGCAGATTGCATTGAATGCAACGCCCAAACCCATTGATATCGGAAAATGCAATGAGCGTTATTTTATCAATGGCCTCGGTATTGGTTTTGAAGGAGCCGTTGTAAAGGATTTATCCGGCAAGAAAAAGCGGCCTGGTAAAGCGTCCTTTTTCATCAGCATTCTTAAAAATATATTTACCTGCCGTACTAAATATTACACGATTGAATCCGCCGAAAGAAGTCTTCACGGAAAAATGTTTTTGGTGGATATCAACAATGGTCGCAGAGCCGGCGGCGGCTTTCACATTGCCCCGGAAGCAAAAGCAGATGATGGTTTGCTGGATGTCATCATCGCCGATGCTTTGCATCCGCTGCAGCGCTTGTTTTATCTGCCGGTAATTGAAAAAGGCAAGCACCTGCATTTGCCGTTCATTCATCATTACCATACAAAACAAATCACGATAGCATGTGAGGAGCTTGTACCCTACCACCTGGATGGAGAGTATGGTGAAGCAAAAGTTTTTAATATTGAGATACTGCCTGGCGCAGTAAATTTTAGGTGTTAGAGAATGAGGGAGATGTTGCTGGTAAGAGAAATGGTTGTGTTGAATATTTTATTGCACCAGCAAAGAAGCTTTGGGCATCATCGTTGTGTCAGCCGATAGCTATCGGCTCACTTGTGCTGAATACCTATGGGGGCCTTTTATTCCTTTTTATATGATTCGGGAGATTTGTATTGCTTTGGATTTTGCTGGAGCAAGATTAGTAACAATGCGACACAGGGCGGTAGCACTGCGCCTGGTGGAGCGAACAAGAGCAAGCGTTTATCAATTTCCATAATAGCAAACACCGTTATAGTTCTCAAGGGCATAAAACCCCGGATGAAGCAAATGCTTTACAATTAAGCCCCATTTTATACAAAGGGATTATTCATTTGCCTTCCCTTAAAAAGGATAATAAAATACCTCTTACCCAAGGATGTATTTATTTCATTCGGTTTATAAGAAGCGATTTAAAACTTTACTTACCAAACGAAGTTTTTATAGTAAAGGCTACATTAAAATACAGTTACATTGTAGCTGAAATTAACATACACAATCACTCATTGATCATCAGGCAGAACTATGAAATTATAGAAGTCTTCCCTTATGATATATCAGCCATAGACTGGTAACCATCTTGCCATATGTCAAAGAACCAAGACTAAAAACTGTTACCTATGTTGTGCTACAGTTTGGAGCCTTAACGGCCCTTAAGGGCTACCCCAAAATAGGGGCAGTCTTTAAGGGTATTCAAAAAGTGTAACCTATGTTATGCTATACGACAATTAT
>Ga0335395_10002201_pt1 | contig 12098 bp, 9 predicted proteins | sample MAT02_FD_205744 | JGI IMG/M metagenome (GOLD analysis project Ga0335395, IMG submission 205744) | Freshwater microbial communities from Lake Fryxell liftoff mats and glacier meltwater in Antarctica - MAT-02 (spades assembly) (version 2) ...
ACCGCAACAAGGGCCCGCGTGGCCGTGGCACCCCGGCCCGCAAGCCGGCCGCTGCTGCTGCCGACAGGCCGGAGGGCGACAAGCCTGCTGCCGCGGCCGACAAGCCCGAGGGCGACAAGCCCGCCGCCGCTGCCGAGGCCCCCGCGGCCGATGCCGCCAAGGCCGATGCCCCGGCCGCCGAAGCCAAGGCCGAGTAACGCCTTGGCAATGGGTCCGCGCCATCCTGCGCGGACCAGACCTGGCGGCTACACCCGCCAGCCAGGCGTCCCGGGCCCTGCCCGGCGCGCCCCGGCAATACACCGCGGCGGGCCATGGTCCGCCCCACACCGAACATAAAGAGGTAATCCCGTGGAAATCACCGCTTCCCTGGTCAAGGAACTGCGCGAGCGCACCGGCGCCGGCATGATGGAGTGCAAGAAGGCACTCACCGAGAACTCCGGCGACATCGACGTCTCTGCCGAGTGGCTGCGCAAGCAGGGCCTGGCCAAGGCCGACAAGAAGTCCGGCCGCGTCGCCGCCGAAGGCCGCATCGCCGTTGCCCAGGACGGCGGCAAGGCCGTGCTGGTCGAGATCAATTCCGAGACCGATTTCGTGGCCAAGGACAACAACTTCCTGGCTTTCACCGAAGCCGTGGCCAATGCCGCACTGGCCTCCGGCGCCGCTGACGCCGAAGCACTGAAGAGCGCGAAGCTCGCTTCCGGCGAGACCGTCGAGGAATCGCGCGCCGCCGTTATTTCGAAGGTCGGCGAGAACCTGCAGGTGCGTCGCCTGGCGCGCATCGACAGCAGCAACAACGTGGCCGCGTACGTCCACGGCGGCCGCATCGGCGTCCTGGTCGAGGTCAAGGGCGGCGACGCCGAGCTGGCGCGTGGCATTGCCATGCACATCGCCGCGATGAACCCGCCACACGTGAAGGCTTCCGACGTCCCGGCCGAGTTCGTGGCCAAGGAAAAGGAAATCGAGCTGGCCAAGATGACCGACAAGGACCGCTCCAAGCCGGCCGAAATCCTGGAGAAGATCATCGGCGGCAAGATCGCCAAGATCGTCAACGAGGTCACCCTGTACGGCCAGCCCTACGTGCTGGACACCAACCAGACGGTCGAGCAGGTGGTCAAGGCCGCCGGCGCCGACGTGCTGGGCTACCAGCGCCTGGCCGTGGGCGAAGGCATCGAGAAGGTGGTCGAGGACTACGCCGCCGAGGTCATGAAGCAGGCCGGCCTGGCCTGAGTCGCCGGTCCAGATGGTCACCACGGGGAAGCCGCGGCCCGCCGCGGCTTTTTCTTTGCCTGCGCTCCGGGCTACAGTTACGCCCAGGGCGGCCGATAGCCGTAGGTAGTCGGGGCCTGCGCGTCCCGGCCCCACCCGTTCGTCCAAGGCTCCTGCGACGCCAAGCCAGATGCGCCCCGACTTCCAACTCAAGCTGTCCTGCTGCCGCGACCTGCCGTCGCCGCCGGGCATCGCCTTGAAGATCCTGGCCATGGCCCAGGACCCGGAGGTCGTTCTGTCCACCGCGGCCGAGGTCATCGCCCAGGACGTGGCCCTGGCCGCGCGCATGCTGCGCATCGCCAATTCCCCGCTGTACGCGAGCCGGCGGCGGGTGGAGAACCTGAGCCAGGCTTTCACCCTGCTGGGCCTCAACGCCACCCTGACCCTCGCCCTCGGATTCTCGTTGTCCTCGCGCATGCGCCGTCCAGGCATGGACGAGGGCTCGCGCGAGGAAACCATCTGGCGGCGCAGCGTGGTCGCGGCCGTGGCCTGCCGCCTGCTCGGCCAGAAGGTAGGGCAGCAGAAGCTGGAACAATTGCTGCTGGCCGGCCTGCTGCAGGACATAGGCGCCCTGGTGCTGCTGCAGGTGGAGCCCGATGTCTACCACCAGATTCTCGACGCCAGCGCCTCGCCGCGATCGCAACTGCAGCTGGAAACCGAGCAGTTCGGCTGCGACCACGCCGCCGTCGGCGAGTGGATCGCGCGCAGCTGGAACCTGCCCGACCTGCTCACCGACGCCATCGGCGCCAGTGAGTCCCCCGTCTCCCCCTCTCCCTTCGATGCCTGCGTGGCCGCGTCCGGCTACGTGGCCGAGCTGTGGTTCTCCGAGGACACCACCCAGGCCCGTGGACAGGCCATCGAGCAGGTCCGGTTGCGCCTGGGACTGGACAGCGCCGCGCTGGATGCGGTGATCCAGCAGATGACCCTGATGCTGCCCGACGTGGCGGCCATGTTCGAGATCCGCATCACCCAGCCCGAGTCCCTGGCCGCGCTGCTGGAACAGGCACGCGAGCTGCTGGTGCTGCGCAACCTGCGCGAGATCCAGGAGGCGGCGCGCGCGCGCAAGGACGCCGACGCCGCCGAGATCCGGGTGCGCGAGCTGGCCGAGGAGGTGCGCCGCGACCCCCTGACCGGGCTGTTCAACCGCACCCAGCTGGAATACGTGCTGGACAAGGAATTCGGCGCCGCCACCCGCCACGGCTGGCCGCTGTCGATCGCGTTCATGGACCTGGACGACTTCAAGCGCATCAACGACCGCTGGGGCCACCAGGTGGGTGACCAGGTGCTGCGAACCTTCAGCGAGAAGCTGCAGGAAGAGCTTCGCGCCACCGACATCCTGGCCCGCTATGGCGGCGAAGAGTTCCTGGTGGTGTTGCCCGGCACCTTCCAGGCCGATGCGCAGGCAGTGATCGAGCGCATCCTGGCCAAGGTGGCCGGCTCGCCAATGGCGCAGGTCGATGGCGAGCCGCTCTACATCACCTTCTCGGCCGGCCTGGCCACGCAGAGCGGACTGGACGAATTCGAGAGCGCCGAGTCGTTGCTCAAGGCTGCCGATGAAGCGCTGTACCTGGCCAAGCGCGAGGGCCGCAACCGCGTGACCTCGTCGCGCGCACGCGCCTGAGGGTGCCGCCACCCGACACCGGCATCTGCACGGCCAGCCCAGTTGCGCAGCATCCGGCCTGACCGGGCGCCCCGCACTCGGCTAGAATCACCGGGTTTGCTCCTGCCCGGAACCGCCATGACCGCTCCCCTCGTGTATCGCCGCATCCTGCTCAAACTGTCCGGCGAGGCGCTGATGGGAGCCGAGGACTACGGCATCGACCCCAAGGTGATCGGCCGCATCGCGCGCGAGATCATCGAGGCCAGCGACGCCGGCGCCGAGATCGGCCTGGTGATCGGCGGCGGCAACATTTTCCGCGGCGCCGGCCTCGCCGCCAGCGGCATGGACCGGGTCACCGGCGACCAGATGGGCATGCTGGCCACGGTGATCAACGCGCTGGCCATGCAGGACGCGCTGGAGAAGCTGGGCGCGCGGGTGCGGGTGATGAGCGCGATCAAGATCAACGACGTGTGCGAGGACTACATCCGCCGCCGCGCCGTGCGCCACCTGGAGAAGGGACGCATTGCGATCTTCGCCGCCGGCACCGGCAATCCCTTCTTCACCACCGATTCGGGCGCGGCCCTGCGCGCGATCGAGATCGGTGCGGACCTGCTGCTCAAGGCCACCAAGGTCGATGGCGTGTACGATCGCGACCCGGGCAGGTTCCCCGATGCGCAGCGTTTCGAGCAGCTGACCTACGACGAGGTGCTCAACCGCGACCTGCAGGTCATGGACACCGCCGCCTTCGCCCTGTGCCGCGACAGCAACGTGCCACTGCGCATCTACGACCTGTCGGTGCCGGGCAGCCTGATGCGCATCCTGCGCGGCGAGAACGTGGGCACCCTGGTGCAGGGCCGGGGCTGATCCGGGTACGGCTTCCACGTCACCTCGCCGGGGCGCATCCCGGCCGGCGCCAGGCATGACCTGCATGATGCGGCGCCGCATCATTCGCATTGAGTGAAGTCCCGGCCGGGGCCGAGCGGGCGGCCCGGCCTCCGGAGCCCGTATAATCGGGGGTTTGCAGCTCCAGCACGGACACGGCGATGCTCAACGAAATCAAGAAGGACGCGCAGGCGCGCATGCACAAGAGCATCGAGGCCTTGCGCCACGACCTCACCAAGCTGCGCACCGGACGCGCCACCACGGCGCTGGTGGACCATCTCAAGGTCAATTACTACGGTTCTGAAATGCCCCTGACCCAGGTGGCCAGCGTCGCGGTCACCGATGCACGCTCGCTCACCATCAGCCCGTGGGAGAAGCAGATGGTCTCGGCAGTGGAGAAGGCCATCCTGGGCTCGGACCTCGGCCTGACCCCCAACACCGCCGGCACCGTGATCCGCATCAACATCCCGCCCTTGACCGAGGAGCGCCGCCGCGACCTGTCCAAACACGTGCACGGGGAAGGCGAGAACGCCAAGATCGCGATCCGCAACATCCGCCGCGATGCCAACCAGCAGGTCAAGGACCTGCTGAAGGAAAAGGAGATCACCGAGGACGAGGAGCGGCAGAGCCAGGACGAGGTGCAGAAACTCACCGACAAGGCGATCAAGGACATCGACGAGGTGGTCAAGGCCAAGGAACAGGAACTGATGGCGGTCTGACGCGGTCCTTGACCGATGACCGCCATGCCACCCGAACCCAACCCCGTCCCGCGCCACCTGGCCGTCATCATGGATGGCAATGGCCGCTGGGCACAGCAGCGACTGCGCCCACGCGCCATCGGCCACCGCGCCGGCGCCCGCGCGGTCAACCTGTGCATCGATTTCTGCCTGCAGCGCGGGATCGGCGTGCTGACCCTGTTCGCGTTCTCGAGCGAGAACTGGGGCCGCCCGCGGGAGGAGGTGGGCGCGCTGATGAAGCTGTTCCTGAACGCGCTGGACCGGGAAGTGGAGGAGTTGCACCGGCGCGGCGTGCGCGTGCGCTTCATCGGCGAGCGCGAGCGCTTCCCACTCGACCTCGGCGAGCGCATGCACGCCGCGGAGCGGCTCACCGTAGACAACCAGCGCCTGCACCTGGTGATCGCCGCCAGCTACGGCGGCCGCCAGGACATCGCCGGCGCCGCGCGCCAGGTCGCTGCCGACGTGCTGGCCGGCAAGCTGTCGCTGGAGCAGGTCGACGAGGCCGCGCTGGACGCGCGCATGGCCCTGTCCGACGTGCCGCCGCCGGACCTGTTCATCCGTACCGGCGGCGACCAGCGCATCAGCAATTTCCTGCTGTGGCAGCTGGCCTACACCGAGCTCTGGTTCACCGAAACCCTGTGGCCGGAACTCGATGCCGCTACCCTGCAGCGCGCCCTGGACCATTTTGCCGGGCGCGAGCGCCGCTTCGGCCTCACCAGTGCGCAGGTCGCGCCGGCCCACCAGGAGAGTCCCCCCGCATGACCCGCACCCGAGTCCTCACCTCGCTGATCATGGCGCCGCTGGCAATCGCCGCCATCCTGCTGCTGCCCACGCCGTGGCTGGTGGCGCTGGTGGCGCTGGTGTTCCTGATGGGGCTGTGGGAGTGGTTCAAGCTGGCCGAGGTGGACGACACCCTGTCGCGCACGCTGCTGCTGGTCGCCAACCTGTTGTTGATGGTGCTGCTGGTGTGGGCCTCGGCCGGGTCGATGGTGCTGTTCCAGCTGGTGGCCCTGGCCGGCGTGGCCTGGTGGTGCCTGGCCCTGCTGTGGTTGCGCTTCTACCGCTTCGGCTCGGACCACCAGACCCATGCGCGGGTGTTCAAGCTGGCTGCCGGCACCCTGGCGATCATCCCGGCCTGGTGCGCGCTGGGCCTGATCCATTCCAGCGATCCCAACGGCAATCGCTGGCTGCTGGCGGCGCTGGCGGTGGTCTGGGCTGCCGATACCGGCGCCTATTTCGCCGGGCGCAAGTTCGGGCGGCGCAAGCTGGCCCCGCGCATCAGTCCCAACAAGACCGTCGAGGGGCTGCTGGGGGGGCTGGCAGCGGCCTTGGTGGCAGGGCTGCTGTTCGCCTGGATCGCCGGCATGAGTGCGCACCAGGTGCCGGCGGTGATCGCGGTGGTGCTGGCAGCAGCGCTGTTCTCGGTGGTCGGTGACCTGTTCGAAAGCCTGCTCAAGCGGCACGTGGGCGCCAAGGATTCGGGCCATCTGATCCCCGGCCACGGCGGCGTACTCGATCGCCTCGACGGAGTGCTGGCGGCGCTGCCGGTATTCGCGGTGGGCAAGGAATTGTTCGGTTTCTGACATGGCTGAGATGCGCACTATCGCCGTGCTGGGTGCCACCGGGTCGATCGGCGCCTCCGCCCTGGACGTGATCGCCCGCCATCCCGGGCGCCTGCGCGCCAGCGTGCTGGCCGCCGGCAGCGACGTGCCGGCGCTGCTGGCGCTGTGCGCGCGCCACCGCCCCGAACATGCGGTGATCGCCGATCAGGGCGCCTTTGCCCGGCTGCGCGACGGCCTGCGGGCCGCTGGTCTTTCCACCCAGGCCCATGCGGGCGCCGAGGCGTTGGACCAGCTGGTAGCCAGCGACGCCTGCGACACCGTGGTGGCTGCCATCGTCGGCGCCGCGGGCCTGCCTTCCACCCTGGCCGCGGCCCGCGCCGGCAAGCGCCTGCTGCTGGCCAACAAGGAGGCCCTGGTGCTGGCCGGCGAGCTGCTGACCGGTATCGCGGCCGGCGCAAATGCCGAGATCATCCCGATCGACAGCGAGCACAATGCGATCTTCCAGTGCCTGCGTTCACGCCAGACTCAGGGCGACGTGCGCCGGATCGTGCTGACCGCCTCCGGTGGCCCGTTCCGCGGGCGCGACCGCGTATCACTGGCAACCGTTACCCCCGCGCAGGCCGTGGCCCATCCCAAGTGGTCGATGGGGCCGAAGATCTCGGTCGATTCGGCCACCCTGATGAACAAGGGACTGGAGCTGATCGAAGCCCACCACCTTTTCGCGATCCCCGGCGGGCAGCTGTCGGTGCTGGTGCATCCACAGAGCCTGGTGCATTCGCTGGTCGAATTCGTCGACGGTTCCACCCTGGCGCAGCTGGGCCTGCCGGACATGCGCACCTCGCTGGCGGTGGGCCTGGGCTGGCCGGAGCGGATCGAGTCGGGCGTGGCCGGGCTCGACCTGCTGGCCCATGGCAAGCTGGAGTTCGAGGCGCCGGACACCGACGCGTTCCCCTGCCTGGCACTTGCCTGGCACGCACTCGAGGCCGGCGGCACCGCTCCGGCGGTGCTCAATGCCGCCAACGAAGTCGCTGTTTCAGCGTTTCTTCAGGGCCGGATCGGTTTCCTGTCCATTCCCGAGCTGGTCGAGGCGACCCTGTCCGCCCTGCCCGCAGTCCCGGCCTCGTCCCTGGAGGCACTGCTGGCGGTGGATGCCGAGGCACGTCGCTACAGCTCCGCCGCAGTCACCCAACACGCAAGCAAGGGCCACGCGATCCCCGCATGAGTGACATCGTTGGCTCAATCTGGTGGATGATCGTCGCGCTTGGCGTGCTGGTCACCTTCCACGAATACGGTCACTACTGGGTCGCGCGGCGGTTCGGGGTCAAGGTGCTGCGTTTCTCGGTGGGCTTTGGCAAGCCGCTGTGGACGCGCATCGGTCGCAACGGCACCGAATTCGTCATCGCCGCCATCCCGCTGGGTGGCTACGTGAAGATGCTCGACGAGCGCGAGGGCGACGTTCCCACCGAGCAGGCATCGCAGGCCTTCAACCGCAAGCCGGTGCTGCAGCGCATTGCCGTGGTGGCCGCCGGCCCCGCGGCCAACCTGGTGTTGTGCGTGGCCCTGCTGTGGGCCATGTTCGTGATCGGGCGGCAGGACTTCTCGGCCACCGTGGGCCAGCCCACCGGGATCGCGGCACAGGCCGGGTTCGTGGCCGGCGACCGCATCGTGGCCATTGACCAGGACCGCGTGGATACCTGGGGCGATGCCCTGCAGGCGCTCACCAAGGCGGCCATGGACGGGCGCGACCTCCAGGTTGAAGTGATCGACGCCGCCGGCGACACCCGCACGCGCGCGCTGCCACTGTCTGGCCTGCCGGTCGGCTTCGACCAGGAAAACGTCGCCGGCCTGGCCGGGTTCGCCTGGCAGCACCAGTTGCAGCCGGCCGTGGTGGAGAGCGTCAACGCCGATGCGCCCGCCGCGGGCATCGTGCTGCCTGGCGACCTGGTGACCGCCCTTGACGGGCAACCGGTGCGCAGCTTCGCCGATATCCCACCACTGGTGCAGCGCCTGGGCGAGAGCGGCGCGGTGGCCATGATCGAGGTCCGGCGCGAGGGCGAGCGGCTGGCGCTGGACATCCAGCCGGCCCTGCATCGCGACCAGGCCAGCGGGCGTGAGTACTGGGTGCTGGGGATCGTGCCACGCCTGCAGGCCCCGGCCTACGATGCCGAGCAACGCTTCGGGCCATTGGCGGCGATCCCGGCTGCGGTGCGCCAGACCGGGCGCCTGGCCTCCGACTCACTGGGCATGATCCGGCGCATGGTCACGGGCCACGCCTCGCTGAGCAACCTTTCCGGGCCGGTGACCATCGCCCAGGTGGCCAATGCCACGGCCAAGCGTGGCGTGGACTGGTTCCTGTATTTCCTGGCGCTGCTGTCGCTGAGCCTGGCCATCATCAACCTGCTGCCGATCCCGGTCTTGGACGGCGGGCACCTGCTGTATTACCTTATAGAGTTGGTCAAGGGCAGCCCGCTGAGCGAGCGGACCATGGCCACCGGGCAATTGGTCGGGCTTGCAATGCTGGCTGGGCTGATGGGGTTGGCGTTCTACAACGACATCCTGCGCCTGGTGACCTGATGACCCTGGCAACGAATCCGCAACCCCTTACTGCGCCGGCTTTCCTTCGGCAAACCCCTGCGATCGAGCAGGCTCGTGCCTCCTCGGTGGCACTTTCCAATCGGATGTGATGATGACGCGACTCCCCACCCGCCGCCTGCTGGCCCTCGCCCTGGCTTCGGCAATCGCCCTGCCCGCCTGGTCCCAGACCGCGGCACCCGCGCCGGCCTCGGTTGCGGCCAGCGGTTCGTTCACCGCCAGCGACATCCGTGTGGACGGCCTGCAGCGCATTTCCACCGGCACGGTGCTCACCTACCTGCCGATCGAACGTGGCGACGTGGTCGACGGCACCCGCACCGGCGAGGCGATCCGGGCCCTGTACCGCACCGGCTTCTTCGAGGACGTGCGCATGGACCGCCAGGGCGACATCCTGGTGATCACGGTGACCGAGCGCCCGGCCATCAACAAGCTGACACTCTCCGGCAACAAGGACATCAAGACGGACGACCTGTTGTCCGGCCTGCGCGACATCGGCCTTTCCGAAGGCGAGACCTTCAACCGCCTGGCGCTGGACCGCGTCACCCAGGAGCTGACCCGGCAGTACAACAACCGTGGCAAGTACAACGTCGAGATCACCCCGGCGGTCAGCGCGCTGGACCGCAACCGGGTCGACGTCACCATCAACGTCAAGGAAGGCAAGGCGGCCAAGATCCGCCACGTCAACCTTGTGGGTACCGAGGTGTTCGAGAACGAGGACGTCCTGGACAGCTGGGAATCGCGCGAAAGCAACTGGCTGTCCTGGTACCGGCGCGACGACCAGTACTCCAGGGAAAAGCTCACCGGCGACCGTGAGCGCCTGCAGGCGTACTACCTGGACCGCGGCTATGTCGACTTCGCCGAGGAATCCATCCAGGTCTCGATCAGCCCCAACCGGCAGGACATCTACATCACCGCCGGCATCACCGAGGGCGAGCAGTACACCGTCTCGTCGGTCGAGGTGACCGGCGACACCGTGCTGCCGAAAGAGGACATCGAGCGGCTGGTGCTGGTGAGGGAAGAGCAGATCTTCTCGCGCGCCTTGCTGGAGTTCACCTCCGACGCGATCAGCGCCACCCTGGCCAACATCGGCTACGCCTTTTCGCAGGTCAACCCGATTCCAACGGTGGACCGCGAGAACCGCACCGTCGCCATCAACCTGCAGGTGGTGCCCGGGCCGCGCGTGAACGTGCGCCGCATCGTGTTCAAGGGCAACACGCGCTCGGCCGACGAGGTCCTGCGCCGCGAGATGCGCCAGTTCGAGGGTGCCTGGTACTCGCAGGCGGCCATCGACCGCTCCAAGATCCGCCTGCAGCGCCTGGGTTATTTCGAGAAGGTCGACGTCGAGACCCCGCCCGTACCCGGCAGCAACGACCAGGTGGACGTGGTCTATACGGTGAAGGAGACCACCTCGGGCAGCTTCGTGTTCGGCCTGGGCTTCTCGCAGCTGTCGGGCCTGACCACCTCGATCCAGCTGTCGCAGAACAACTTCCTCGGCGGCGGCAACCGCGTGTCGGTGGAGGCGCAGCGCAGCGACTTCCTGCAGCGCTACGCGTTCTCGTTCCTCAATCCATTCTTCACCGACGAAGGCATGTCACTGGGCTACAACCTGCAGCTGCGCGAGTTTGATTATTCCAGCTTCAACACCGCGCAGTTCTCGACCACCAGCGCCTCCGCGCAGGGTGTGCTGGGCCTGCCGATCACCGAGAACGACACCGTGTCGATGGCGTTCGGCATCGACACCAACGAGATCCTGGCGTTCCCCGGCTCCACCCCGCAGACCATCATCGACTACATCGACGCGGTCGGGCAGCGCACGTTCCATGCCTGGCGCACCGAGTTGGGCTGGGCGCGCGACACCCGCAACGATTTCTTCATGCCCACCCGTGGCACCTACCAGCGCATATCCGCCGAGGTCACCCTGCCGGGCTCAACGGTCGAGTACTACAAGCTCAACTACGAGTTCTCCAAGTACTGGCCGCTCAGCCCCTCGCTGGTGCTCAACACCCGTGCCGATATCGGCTATGGCGACAGTTATGGCAGTGACAAGGTGCGCGACATCTGCTTCACCGTGCCGACCGAGTCCAATCCCGACCCGGTACAGACCGTGGACTGCACGCCGGCTTCCGCTGACTACGTGAAGACGGTGACCGCTACCGGCCTGCCGTTCTTCGAAAACTTCTACGGCGGCGGGGCGCGCTCGGTGCGTGGCTTCCGCGACAACACCCTGGGACCACGTTCGGAGGCCAGTTCCGGCTTCCGTGGGCAGCCGCTGGGTGGCGCGCTGAAGACCACCGGCTCGCTGGAGATGTACTTTCCCAGGTTGTTCGACTCCAGGGCGGCGCGGGTATCGGCGTTCGTCGACTTCGGCAACGTGTATGGCAGCACCAGCGATTTCGATGCGGGCGAGCTGCGCGCCTCCACCGGCGTGGCACTGCTGTGGCGCGCTCCGGTGGGTCCGATCTCCATCAGTTACTCGTTCCCGCTGCGCCGCGAGGATGACGACGAGATCGAGCGCCTGCAGTTCACCTTCGGTGGGGCGTTCTGAGCTTGAGTCCTTGCGCCAAGCGCCTGCATGGAGGCCCGGACTCGTCCGGGCCTCTTGCGTTGGTCGCCATCGGCGGCAGGCGCTAGACTTGCACCACGTGGACGCCCTTTCCTTCACCGCCGCGGACCTGGCCGAACGCTTCGCGCTTGCCGTGCGCGGCGACGGCTCCACGCCCGTGCACGGCGTGGCGACCCTGGCCGGCGCGGGCAGCGGCCAACTCGCCTTCCTGGCCAATCCGCGCTACCGCAGCCAGCTGTCGGCAAGCGCCGCATCGGTGGTGGTGATGCGGGCCGAAGACGCCGAAGGCTTCCATGGCACTGCACTGCTGGCGAGCGATCCCTATGTCGCGTTCGCGCGCATGGCCGCGCTGTTCGAACCGCCCGCGCTGCATGAGCATGGCGTCCACGCCAGCGCGGTGGTCGATCCCTCGGCCCGGGTTTCACCATCGGCCAGCATCGGGCCGTTCGTAAGCATTGGTGCGCGCAGCGTGATAGGCGATGGCTGCGTGGTGGGTCCGGGGTGCGTGATCGGCACAGACTGTGAACTCGGCGACGGCAGTGAACTGGTGTCCGGCGTCACCCTGGTGACCCGCGTGCGCCTGGGCCGGCGGGTGCGCGTGCATCCGGGCGCGGTGCTGGGCGCCGATGGATTCGGCCTGGCAATGGACCAGGGCCGCTGGATCAAGGTGCCGCAGATGGGCGGGGTGCTGGTGGGAGACGACTGCGAGATCGGCGCCAACACCTGCATCGACCGCGGCGCGCTGGAGGACACGGTGCTGGAGGAGGACGTGCGCCTGGACAACCACATCCAGATCGGTCACAACGTGCACATCGGCGCGCATACGGCGATGGCGGGCTGCAGCGCTGCGGCCGGCAGCGCGCGTATCGGCCGCTACTGCCTGGTCGGCGGCGGCG
>Ga0335395_10002202_pt1 | contig 12096 bp, 8 predicted proteins | sample MAT02_FD_205744 | JGI IMG/M metagenome (GOLD analysis project Ga0335395, IMG submission 205744) | Freshwater microbial communities from Lake Fryxell liftoff mats and glacier meltwater in Antarctica - MAT-02 (spades assembly) (version 2) ...
AATCTCTACCCATTGATAGCTGTCCTATTCACGATCTGGGCAATCAACTCGCGAAAAAGCATACTTTCCAAATTTATTATCATACTCTCGAATTTTTCGGATTATGTAGTCAATGCCAAGAGCCAATCGCTGAACCCTAAAATCATGCCTAGCGTACTTGTCCCCCTATTTGAAGGCTTTGAGGAAATCGAAGCAATCACAATTATTGATGTGTTGCGGTGGGCGCATGTTGAGGTGATTACGGCAAGCTTAGCCATGCAAACTGTGATTGGCGCTCATGCGATCGCAGTTATCGCCGATAAGCTCCTCGATGAAGTTGATCCGAGTCAATTTGATGCGATCGTTCTTGCTGGCGGTACTGGCACTTTTAGGCTAAGCGAAGATCCGCGCATTGCAAAAATGCTGATCGCCCATGCCAAAGCGAATAAATTAGTCGCCGCTATCTGCGCTGCTCGCACGGTTCTCTCTGCCGCAGGTTTACTTAAGGATAAACGCGCCACCTCTTTCCCGTCAGTCAAAGATCAGATGCAAGTTGCGGAATATTTGACAGTTCCTGTTGTCGTTGATGGCAATGTGGTTACTAGCCGAGGTGCAGGGACGGCTATGGCATTTGCGCTGAAGTTAGTCGAAATCTTGCAAGGCGAGGCGATCACCAATAAACTCGCCGTAGATATGATCGTGTAGCGATCAAGAGGTTTACATTGCTAAAATCGCTATTTTCTAAATATCAATTGCCAAAATTGCCAGAATTAAGAATAGTGAGATTTCGATCTGTACTTATTGGCAGTACTGTAATTTTGGGCTTGCTCTATGGGGTCAAGCAATTGGGGGGATTACAACAATTAGAGTTATTAGTTTTTGACCAGATGATGCGATCTCGTCCAGAAAAGGGACTTGATCCTCGATTGTTAGTTGTAAATATTACCGAAAGCGACATCAAAACCCACAAATGGCCATTATCCGATCGCCTTGTCGCTCAGACTTTAGCAGAACTAAATCGCCACAAACCCGCTGCGATCGCTGTAGATCTCAACCTTCAGCGCAACATTCCTATCGAACCAGAACGCAGTGAACTAGTTGCCCAATTGCGTCAGCCTAATGTGATTGCCGCAATTAGCAGTGGCAACGATCAGAATGAGCGCATCGATCCACCGATCGAGCTACCACAACAACAGATGGGCTTGGTGGATCTACCTGCCGACCCCGATGGATTTATGCGACGGGTGCTGTTGTTTACCAATCGTGCTGCTTTATCCATTCAACTGCTCAATGCTTATTTGCAAGCTGACTGTCCCAGCGATCGCCCACAACGTCAGGATCTAGTTTGTCAAAATCTCAAACCCTCGTTTAATTCCAAAAAAGAATATGAACTGGGGGGAGTGGTATTTCCGCTTTTAAAGTCAGATTCTGGTGCTTACCAAACGATTAACAGTGGTGGCTATCAAATTCTGATTAACTATCGCGGCTCTTCTCAATCGTTGCAGCGAGTCACCCTCACGCAAGTTCTGCAAAAAGAAGTAAATCCTGATTTGATTGAAGGGAAAATCGTGCTGATCGGTGTGAGTGCGCCCAGTCTCAAGGATGTCTTTTTAACTCCCTATAGTTCGACTGCTAAGGGAACTGTGAGAATGGCGGGAGTGGAAGTTCAAGCGAATATTACCAGTCAGTTGCTTGGGGTAGTGCTAGATGGCGATCGCCTGTTTTGGTTTTGGACGGAGTGGCAAGAGCTTTTATGGATTTTGAGTTGGGCGATCGCAGGGACTAGCTTAACTTGGATGATTCGCAAACCGCTTATTTTAATTGCCAGTGAACTTTTATTCCTAGCAAGCTTAGTGGGATTTAGCTATGTCCTATTTTTGCAACAGGGTTGGATTCCTGTTGTCGCTCCTGCCTTAGCGTTTGGGCTTGCCAGCATTACTACGTTAATAGATCGCCAATATCAGTTTCAACAACAGCAGCAGATGATGATGCGGCTATTGGGTCAACAGACTTCACCAGAGATTGCCAAGGCACTTTGGGAAGGTCGCGATCGCCTGTTGCAGTCTGGTAGATTACCTTGGCAAAATGTGACCGCAACGGTATTGTTTACCGATATCAAGAATTTCAGTACGACTGTGGAAGGAGAATCACCAGAGCGGGTGATGGGTTGGCTCAATGAATATCTGACAGTGATGGCGGATGTGGTGCAGTCGCATCAGGGGGTGGTGAATAAGTTTATTGGGGATAGTGTGATGGCGGTATTTGGTGTGCCGATCGCCCTTCAGAGGCAGACTGAGATTGCGACGGATGCGCGGCGATCGGTGGCTTGTGCCTTGGCAATGCGATCGGCGCTAGTCAATTTAAATCAGCAATTTGAGCAGCAGGGATTGCCGAAGATTGAAATGCGGGTGGGGATTTTTACGGGTGCGGTGATGGTGGGCAGTCTGGGCGGTAAGAGTCGATTGGAATATGGGGTAATTGGAGATACGGTAAATATTGCTTCGCGGTTGGAGTCCTGCGAGAAGGATCGACAAGATGATGAATGCCGCATTTTAATCGCGCAGGAGACGCTAGATTATTTGCAGGATCGTTATGAGGTGGAAAGTTGGGGGACGATATTTTTAAAGGGGCGGGTGCAGTCGGTGGAGGTTTATCGTGTAATTGGGAAATATAGTCTTAAAGATAATTAAAATGTAAACAAATACTGTGAATTTCCTATAAACTTATTGTTATCCATAATAAAGTTGCAACACTTAAAGTAAGTTTCAATATTGCTGTTTTATTGCAGATCTATAGCCTCCTTAGATGTATGAAAGGTATATGAAAACTTTTTATCAGCCTAGGCTTCTTAAGTTGATTTTACCGATCGCATTTCTAGCATCGGTGATGTCAATCGGTTGCGAATCACCCCAACTCCAACCTCAATCAGCTATCCCTACTTACGATCCCCCGCCCCCAACAGACCCAACAATACGGGGGAATAAATGTTCTACACTCAAGCCCAATGTTTTGTCTCTTGCTTCTGACAAGGAGATCACGACCACGGCTGCTTATCCGACATTTTTATTTTTTGTGCCAACTACATCGGCGCGTCAGGTTCAGTTTGTGCTTAAAGATAGCAACAGTCAGACAATTTATCGCCGTACCTACGATTTGTCTGGTCAGTCGGGGATTTTGCGGTTGGCGTTACCCATTGATGGAAGCGTTAGCGAGGTTGCTGCTGGAAAAGCCTATAAGTGGGAATTTAATCTAATTTGTGATCCAGATAATAGAAAAAAAGATGATTTTGCGGTGGGCAAATTGCAAAGATTGCCTTTGTCCGATGCGTCAAAATCTCAGTTGGGGCAGGCATCTTTGCGAGAGCAACTCTTACGCTATAGGGCAGATGGGTTTGAGTACGATACTCTAGTGGTGTTGGATGCTTTGCGTCGAGCTAATCCCAAGGATCTCGCGATACAGTCTGAGTGGGAAACATGGCTTGAGCGTTACAAGCTTGGTGATTTGAAACAGTTACCAGCGATCAAGCTGAAGTAAAAGCGGTGTTAATATACGAAAAATAGGCAAAAACAAAGACGATGCAATTCATCAATCCTAAAATCGACTATGCCTTCAAAAAAATATTTGGCTCAGAACAAAGCCATGATATTTTGATCAGCTTTCTCAATGCCATGCTTTATGACGGCAAGGACAAGATTAAGGCGATCGCAATTCTCGATCCTTATCTTGCGCCAAGATTGCGCGGCGTGAAAGATACCTATGTAGATGTCAAAGCCACGATTAGCAATGATGGAGGAGAAGACACTTCAGTAATCATCGAAATGCAAGTCTTAAATGTGGAAGGCTTTGAGAAACGTATTCTTTACAATGCAGCCAAAGCTTATTCAAATCAGCTTAATATTGGCGAAGATTACACAATTCTTGAACCTGTAATTGCCCTGACAATTACGGACTTTGCCATGTTTCCTGAGCTTAATCAGTTAATTTCACGATTCATTCTCAAAGAAAAGACCTATCTCGTTGATTATCCGATCTATGACATCGAGCTAGTCTTTATCGAATTACCGAAATTTCAAAAATCGCTAGAAGACTTGGAAACTTTAACGGACAAATGGTTATATTTCCTTAAAACTGCGAGAAAACTAGAATCAGTACCTGCCGTTATGGATGATATTCCAGCAATTAAAAAAGCCTTTGCGATCGCAAATCAAGCCAATTTAACCCGCGAAGAGCTAAACGATCTGGAACATCGGGCAGTTTTTATTCACGATCAACGCAACGCGATCAAAAAAGCAGAACGACTAGGGCTAGAGCAGGGTATTAAGCAAGGCATTGAGCAGGGTGAGCTAAGGGCTAAAATCGCGATCGCACGGCAATTGCTAGATGTTTTCGATGATTCCGAAATTAGTCGTACTACGGGGCTATCGCTTGCTGCGATCGCACAACTCAGAAATTAGATAAAGGAGAAATCGCGATGAAAAGAAGTTTGTGGCTGAGTCAATTTGGGCTGATTTCGATCTTGGGTATCTCTGTGTCTTTGATCGTGCCTGCGACGAGTTTTAGTCAATCGAATTCTGTGGGAAATAAGGAGCCATCAGCAGATGTGAAGGAGGCGAAGGAACTCATTCAACAGGTGGTTAAACTCCGCAATGAGGGAAAATATCAAGCTGCCATTCTGCCAGCGCAACGGCTCCTAGCAATTCTAGAAAAAGCATTAGGAGCCGAGCATTCCTTGGTCGCGAATAGCCTCGATAGTCTCGCAGGTTTGTATCGTTTACAAGGGAACTACCCAGCCGCCGAACCACTTTTTAAACGTTCCCTCGCGATCTATGAAAAAACATTAGGAGCCGAACATCGCGATGTCGCACTAAGCCTCAATAATCTCGCAGAATTGTATCGTTTACAAGGGAACTACCCAGCCGCCGAACCACTTTTTAAACGTTCCCTCGCGATCTATGAAAAAACATTAGGAGCCGAGCATCCCGATGTCGCCACTAGCCTCAGTAATCTCGCAGAGTTATATCGTTTACAAGGGAACTACCCAGCCGCCGAGCCACTTTTTAAACGTTCCCTCACAATTCGAGAAAAAGCCTTGGGAGCCGAGCATCGCGATGTCGCACTAAGCCTCAATAATCTCGCAGCATTGTATCAGGCACAGGGGAACTACCCAGCCGCCGAGCCACTTTTTAAACGTTCCCTCGCGATCTATGAAAAAACATTAGGATCCGAGCATCGCGATGTTGCCCAAAGCCTCAATAATCTCGCAGCGTTGTATCAGGCACAGGGGAACTACCCAGATGCCGAACCACTTTATAAACGCTCCCTCTCGATCTATGAAAAAGTATTAGGAGCCGAGCATCGCGATATTGCCCAAAGCCTCAATAATCTCGCAGGTTTGTATTATTTACAAGGGAACTACCCAGCCGCCGAACCACTTTATAAACGTTCTCTTGCGATTAATGAAAAAGCATTAGGAGCCGAGCATCCCGATATTGCCCTAATCATCAATAATCTCGCATTGTTGTACCGAGCGCAGGGGAACTACACCACCGCCGAACCCCTGTATAAACGCGCTTTCGATATCTATCAAAAAGCCCTAGGAGCAGAGCATCCCCTTGTCGCCAGTAACCTTAATAATCTCGCAGGGTTGTATAGGTCACAGGGGAACTACCTAGCCGCCGAATCACTTTTTAAACGCTCCCTCACAATTCGAGAAAAAGTATTAGGAGACAATCATCCCGATGTCGCCAATAGTCTCAACAATCTCTCGACGTTGTATGAGGTACAGGGGAAAATCGATCTCGCCATTACATTTCTCCAAAAAGGACTTGAAGTTGAAGAACATAACCTGAAACTCAATCTGGCATCTGGTACAGAAACCCAAAAACAGGCTTATATGCAAACTGTATCTGGAACAACAAACGGTACTATTTCCTTCCACGTTCAAGCCGCACCCACAAATCCTGCCGCCACTCGCCTAGCCCTGACCGCCATTTTGCAACGCAAAGGTCGTCTCCTCGATATCTTGGCAACCAACCTGCAAACCCTCCGCCAATACATCACCCCCGACATCCAACCACAATTCGATGAATGGCTAAACCTCAAAAGCCAACTCGCCAACCTTGCTCTCAAAAACACCCCCATCGACCAATATCGCACCATCCAACAACAAGCCGAAGCACTAGAATCCAACCTCAACCGCCGCAGTACCGAACTGCAAGCAATTAACGAAACCGTCACCATTGCAGCAGTCCAAAAACAAATCCCCACTGATGCAGTCCTGATCGAGTTTTTCCGCTACAACACATTCAACCCCAAAGCAGCACTGGATAAAGATAAATGGGGCAAGCCTCACTATGTTGCCTATATCCTCCATTCCCAAGGCGAACCCAAATGGGTAGATCTTGGCGAAGCCGATACCCTAGAGCCATCGATCGCAATATTTCGCCAAGCCATAGGACGAAACCCCACCGACGAAGATCGTGCTGACGACCCAAAATTGACACTGGAACAAGTAAAGCAAACCGCTCGAAACCTCGACCAGAAGTTAATGCAACCGATTCGTCCCCTATTAGGCAACGCCAAGCAACTGCTGATTTCTCCCGACAGCCAACTCAACCTGATTCCCTTTAATGCTCTAGTAGACGAGCAAAATCGCTTCCTGCTCGAAACCTACGACATCACCTATCTCTCCTCTGGGCGAGACTTACTGCGCCCAAAACGCACTGATATCACCCTACAGCCACCCGTACTTTTCGCTGACCCTGACTACGGCAAACCATCCGATAGCCTCAACCCCTGTAGCTCTAAAATTGCATCCAGAGATTCAGACCCATTAGTTCCCCTTGCAAGTAAAATCTTCTGTCCTCTCCCTAACGTCGCCGCCGAAACCAGCGCCATTCAAACTTTGTTACCCAAGGCGCAGTTACTAAGCCAAGCCCAAGCCACCAAAGCCGCCGCGAAGCAACTTCGCAACCCTATCATTCTCCATTTTGCTACACACGGCTTCTTCCTTCCCGATCTAGTCAATATCAATCCCGACGCGAATCTTAAAAACCCAGTCTTCCAAAATCCCCTATCGCGTTCCGCTTTAGTCCTTGCCAACTTCAACCAGCGCCAATCCTGCGGTGACGAACCCAACTGCAACGGCTTGCTCACAGCCCAAGATGTAACCACTATAGATTTGAGAGGAACCAAACTTGTTTTTCTCTCGGCTTGCGAGACAGGGCTAGGCAAAGTCACCAATGGCGAAGGAGTTTACGGCTTACGTCGTGCCTTTACCCTCGCTGGCGTTGAGAGCCAAGTCATGAGCCTATGGTCAGTCAATGACCAAACCACAAGGGAGTTAGTCGAGAGTTATTACAAAAACCTCAAAGCTAGCCAAGGTCGCAGTCAGTCGCTCAAAACCATTCAGCTAGATTTGCTGAAAAAATATCAGCATCCTTACTACTGGGCTGCTTTTATCCCCTCTGGCAATTGGACGACAATTCCTGAAGTCGCCGATCCAATCCAATCCATTAATGTATTTTTAGTCGGACTGGGAGGGCTTACAATATTGACAGCAAGCCTTATGGTAGTAATTTTTCGGCGCAAACGTTCCAAGGCAATTTCTGATTAAGAAAAACGTTAATCGCTCGTCTCTGCGTAAGGGTCTCAGAGTAAGATGATGTCAATCAAATTTACATTCCTTGGTTTTGCTGAATTATACCCCTCATAAATTTATGAAATTTCTTGGCCAAACTAAGTTTCTCAGGATAATGGCACTGATGACTTGTGTGATTGGTGCAATGCCAAGCCAGTTGATAACAGCACAAACTATCCCTTCTTACGATCCGCCGCCGCCAACAGATCCGACGATACGTGGTAATAATTGCTCTACGGTTGCTCCTGTGTTGTTGTCTCCTCTGTCGAAGCAGGTGAGCACCACGGCGGCTCATCCAACATTTTTGTTTTTTGTACCAACCACAACAGCCAGTCAGGTGCAGTTTTCCATTAGCGATCGCGATCGCAAGTCGATTTACCGTCAAAGTTTTGCTTTGTCTGGGAAGTCTGGAATTTTCCGATTGGAGTTACCTACTGACAGGTTCAGAGAACTTGCTGTGGGTCAAGTCTATAAATGGGAATTTAATATAATCTGCGTTGCCGATCGCCCAGTGGATGATGATTTTGTCGTGGGCAAGTTACAAAGAGTACCTCTGTCTGTTGAGGCTAAGTCGGCATTGTCGCAAGTATCTCTATGGGAGCGCTATCGGGCGTTTGAATATGATGGATTGATGGTGTTAGATGCGTTGCGGCGAACTAATCCTACGGAACAGAAGATACAGGATGAGTGGGAGTCATGGCTGGAGCGTCATAAGCTCGGTGATTTAAAGCAGTTGCCAGCGATCGAGCTGAAGTGAAAGCGATGTTAATATACGAAAAATAGCCGTAATAAACACGATGCAATTCATCAATCCTAAAATCGACTATGCCTTCAAAAAAATATTTGGCTCAGGACAAAGCCATGATATTTTGATCAGCTTTCTCAATGCCATGCTTTATGACGGCGACGACAAGATAAGGATCGAAATCCTCGATCCTTATCTTGCGCCGAGACTGCGCGGTGTGAAAGATACCTATGTAGATGTCAAAGCCACGATTAGCAATGATGAAGGAGAAGACACTTCAGTAATCATCGAAATGCAAGTCTTAAATGTGGAAGGATTTGAGAAACGTATCCTTTACAATGCAGCCAAAGCTTATTCAAATCAGCTTAATATTGGCGAAGATTACACAATTCTTGAACCTGTAATTGCCCTGACAATTACGGACTTTGCCATGTTTCCTGAGCTTAATTAGTTAATTTCACGATTCATTCTCAAAGAAAAGACTTATCTCGTTGATTATCCGATCTATTACATCGAGCTAGTCTTTATCGAATTACCGAAATTTCAAAAATCGCTAGAAGACTTGGAAACTTTAACGGACAAATGGTTGTATTTCCTCAAAACTGCGAGAAAACTAGAATCAGTACCTGCCGTTATGAATGATATTCCAGCCATCAAAAAAGCCTTTGCGATCGCAAATCAAGCTAATTTAACCCGCGAAGAGCTAGACGATCTGGAACATCGGGCAGTTTTTATCCACGATCAACGCAATGCGATCAAAAAAGCAGAGCGAATTGGGCGAGAGCAAGGTATTGAGGAGGGTGAACTAAGGGCTAGGATCGCGATCGCTCGGCAACTGCTCGATGTTTTAGATGATGATGAAATTAGTCGTACTACGGGGCTTTCGCTTGATGCGATCGCTCAACTCAGAAATTAAATAAAGGAGAAATCGCGATGAAAAGCAGTTTGTGGTTGAGTCGAGTTGGTCTGATTTCGATCTTGGGCATCTCTGGATTGCCTTTAATGATCGCTGCACCTAGTTTCAGTCAACCGAATCCTGTGGAAAATAAGGAGCGATCGGTAGCTTTGAAGGAGGCAGAGGCACTCAACCAACAAGTGAATCAACTCAACAAGCAGGGAAAATATCAAGAGGCAATTCCCATCGCACAACGCGCCCTCGCGATCCGCGAAAAAGCCCTAGGCACAGAGCATCCATCTGTCGCCAACAGCCTCATGATTCTTGCATTGTTGTATCGCACACAGGGAAACTACCCCGCCGCCGAGCCCCTGTATAAACGCGCCCTCGCGATCCGCGAAAAAGCCCTAGGTTCGGAGAATCCATTTGTCGCCATCAGCCTTAACAATCTTGCATTGTTGTATGACTTACAGGGAAACTACCCCGCCGCTGAACCCCTGTATAAACGCGCCCTCGCGATCAACGAAAAAGTCCTAGGTTCAGAAAGTTCCCTTGTCGCCACCAACTTCAACAATCTTGCCGAATTGTATCGCGCACAGGGAAACTACCCCGCCGCCGAACCCCTGTATGAACGCGCCCTCGCGATCCGAGAAAAAGCCCTAGGAACAGAGCATCCCGATTTCGCCAATAGCCTCAACAATCTTGCTGCGTTGTATTACTTACAGGGAAACTACCCCGCCGCTGAACCCCTGTATAAACGCGCTCTGGCGATCTTTGAAAAAGCCCTAGGCCCAGAGCATCGCATTGTCGCCACCAGCCTCAACAATCTTGCTGCGTTGTATGACTCACAGGGAAACTACCCCGATGCCGAACCCCTGTATAAACGCGCCCTCGCGATCTACGAAAAAGCCCTAGGTACAGAGCATCCCAATGTCGCCGACAGCCTCAACAATCTTGCTGTGTTGTATCAAGCACAGGGGGATATCAATATGGCAATTACATTTCTCCAAAAGGGACTTGGAGTGCAAGAAGTTAACTTGAAGCTCAATCTTTCATCTGGCACGGAAACTCAAAAACAGGCTTACATGAAAACAGTTTCTAGGACAACGGATGCAACCGTTTCCCTCCACGTCCAAGCCGCACCCACAAACCCTGCCGCCACTCGTCTAGCCTTAACCGCCATTTTGCAACGCAAAGGTCGTCTTCTCGATATCCTATCGACCAACCTGCAAACCCTCCGCCAATACATCACCCCCGACATCCAACCACAGTTTGACCAATGGCTAACCCTCAAAAGCCAACTCGCCAACCTTGCCCTCAAAAACACCCCCATCGACCAATACCGCACCATCCAACAACAAGCCGAAGAGCTAGAATCCAACCTCAACCGTCGCAGCACCGAACTGCAAGCAATTAACGAAACTGTCACTATCGCAGCAGTTCAAAAACAAATCCCCACCGATGCAGTTCTGATCGAATTATTTCGCTACCGCCCATTCAATCCCAAAGCAGCCCAAAAAGATCAATGGGGCAAGCCTCGCTATGTTGCCTATATCCTCCAGTCCCAAGGTGAACCCAAATGGGTAGACCTCGGCGAAGCCGACACCCTAGAGCCATCGATCGCAAAATTTCGCCGAGCCATCAGCCGCCCACCCACAAACGCCGATCGCGAAGTTGATCCACAATTAAGCGTTGCCGAAGTCAAACAAATAGCCCGTGAGCTTGACCAAAAGCTCATGCAACCGATCCGTCCCCTGCTAGGCAACGCCCGTCAACTGCTGATTTCACCCGATAGCGATCTCAACCTCATCCCTTTCGCCGCCCTCGTTGACCAGCAAAACCGCTTCCTCCTCGAAACCTACGACATCACCTATCTGTCCTCAGGACGTGACCTGCTCAGACAGCCCCGCACAGACATCAACCTCACAAATCCCGTACTCTTCTCCGATCCCGACTATGGCAAACCCTCAGACAAATTAATTGCCCTCAACGGTCGCAACCCTTGCTCAACCCAAATCGCTTCTAGAGGTGAAGAAATAACATCCCTCGCCAACCAAATATTTTGTCAACTCCCCAACGTTGCCGCCGAAACTAGCGCCATTCAAAATCTCTTGCCACAGGCGCAATTATTGAGCCAATCCCAAGCCACCAAAGCAACCGCCAAAAAACTTCGCAACCCCAGCATTCTCCACTTTGCCACCCACGGCTTCTTCCTACCCAATCCACCCGAAGCCAAACCCGATGCTAAAATCACCCAAAATCCCCTCTCACAATCAGCCCTAGTCCTCGCCAATTTCAACAAGCGCCAATCCTGCGGCGACGATCCCAACTGCAATGGCTTACTCACAGCCCAAGATGTCACCACCATCGACCTCAGAGGCACTAAACTCGTATTTCTCTCAGCCTGTGAAACTGGACTAGGTAAAGTCACCAATGGCGAAGGTGTTTACGGATTGCGTCGCGCCTTCACCCTCGCAGGAGCCGAGAGCCAAGTGATGAGCCTCTGGAAAGTAAACGACCAGACCACAAGGGAATTAGTCGAGAGCTACTACAAAAACCTCAAAGCAAATCAAGGACGCAGTCAGTCCCTCGAAACAATCCAGCTGGATTTACTCAAAAAATATCAATATCCCTACTATTGGGCAGCCTTTATCCCCTCTGGGAATTGGTCAGCGATTCCTGAGATTTTTAAAAATTAAGGCAACTTGCCGATGTAATCGCGAATTACTGGCGTAAAAATTTTAACTACTTGTTGATAAACTTCTCTTTTAAATCTAACAATCGAATCAAGAGTCTTATCGATCGCCATAAATTGCACAACCCTAAACTCACGATGGT
>Ga0335395_10002203_pt1 | contig 12095 bp, 6 predicted proteins | sample MAT02_FD_205744 | JGI IMG/M metagenome (GOLD analysis project Ga0335395, IMG submission 205744) | Freshwater microbial communities from Lake Fryxell liftoff mats and glacier meltwater in Antarctica - MAT-02 (spades assembly) (version 2) ...
ATCGTCCAGACGCCGTCCGGCGGCGGAGGTCTGTGCCTCCCTCCCGCTCTGGCTCTGCGTCAGTCGACGCGTTCGGACGCCACCACCTTCCGGCTGATCATCCGGGTGACCGCTCCACTGTGCTCGCGCGTCAACGCGGTCGCTGCCATCTATCAGATGCCCGGCAACGGGGTCGCTTGGCCACAGACGCTGCTCGAAACCGCTCCGCTGACGCTCAAGGAACCCGGCACGACCGAGGTCATCTTCACCAAGACCTGCACGCCGGTGCAGTTCGACGTCATCACCGGCGCAACACCCACCACGATCTCACCCACGGGGACGTGGCATGGTCCGCTGCTCTTCCCGTTCGACACGTCGACCTCGCTGCAGTGGTTCGGCTGCGGAACCACCACGTCCACCTCCACGACATCCACATCGACCTCGTCCACGACCACGACCACGACCATCGATGACGGGTGCGAGAACTACACCCCGAGCAACGTGACGGTCAGCCCATCGACCGCCCGTCCTGGCGACTCGCTCACCGTCAGCGGGACCGGGACTCCCGGTACCCTCGTACAGGCACTGCTCGAGCCACCGGAGGCCGCCGAGGGCCTGAGCCCAGCAGAGATCGAGGCTGGATTCGTCGCCCTGTCCGACCCTGCGCTGGTGCAACCCGATGGGACCTGGACGACCGCCCTCCTCGTGCCGTCCGATGCCGCCCCCGGAACCTGGAGAGTCGTGGCGAACGCCGTGGGCTGCGAGACCCGGGTGACGACCGAGGTGACCATCGTCGCCGAGGATTCTGCGCTGCCCCCGACGCCCAGCACCGAACCTCCGGTCGTGGCCGGCGAGACGGCGGTCAACCCGGCCGGCCCCGAGGTCGCGGGGATCGGCGTGGAGCGTAACCAGCAGGCCAACAGCTCGCCCGGCCAGGTACGAGGTCTTGCCTTCACCGGCTCGGCGGCGCACCTTCCGATCGCTCTTGGCATCGCCATGATCACCATCGGCGGCGTGCTCCTGCTCGGCGCACGGCGTCGGAACCTCTCAGCCTGAACCCACAGGGCGGGCTGCGTCGCCGCGGGCCCCGTCGGTGCTGCTGATCCCGGTCACCGAACGCCGGTTCACCGGTCGTGTGAGTCTGCGCGTGAGGGTTTGGGTTCGTGCGCGCCGGGCGCGTGCGGTCTCAGAGCTCTTGGTTGGCCGCCACGAGGGCTACAGAGGGCACATACCGGCCTGACTCCGCCACCGGCGGCGGCCGGTGGTGCCGCACCTACCACGCCCACCAACTGCAGGGACCCACGGTCATGACCGCCCTGTGCCGGTCGTGCCCCACCCGCTCCCGGCATTATGGGCGGTCGACGAACCAACACCTGCCCGGAACGCGACTGATCCCGGGCGCCGCACCCTTCGGCGCAGCACCCGGGATCCGAACGGACCGATCAGGTGCGGGGGATCTCCCGCAGTTCGTAGGTCTCGATGATGTCGCCACCCTTGAGATCCTGGAAGTCCGACAGACCCACGCCGCACTCGAAGCCCGCCGCCACCTCTCGGACATCGTCCTTGAACCGGCGCAGCGAGCTCACGTCACCCTTCCAGATGATGGTGCCGTCGCGCAGGAAGCGGACCTTCGAGCCCCGGGTGATGACACCCGACTGGACCATGCAGCCTGCAACCGCGCCGATCCGGGGGACCTTGAAGACCTCGCGGACCTCGGCGTCGCCGGTCACGACCTCTTCGAACTCGGGCTCCAGCATGCCGATGAGCGCCGCCTGGACGTCTTCGAGCAGCTTGTAGATGATTTCGTAGGTGCGGATCTCGACGCCCTCGGCGTCGGCCATCTCACGGGCCTGACGGCCCGGGCGCACGTTGAACCCGATGATGGTCGCACTCGAGGTGGCCGCCAACTGGATGTCCGACTCGGAGATGCCACCGACGCCGCGGAGCACGAACCCGACCTTGACCTCGGGTCGTTCGAGCTTCTTCAGGCTCTCGGTCACAGCTTCGAGCGAACCCTGCACGTCAGCCTTGACGATGAGATTGAGGGTTGCCTGCTCCCCTGCCTGGATCTGGGCGAAAATGTCTTCGAGCCGGGCACCTTGGGAAACCACCGAGGCATCGCGACCACGGGCCGCGTCACGCACCCAGCGTTCACGGGTCTCTGCGACCGAACGTGCCTTGCGCTCGTCAGGGGCGACGACGAAGTCGTCGCCGGCGAGCGGCACGTCGGACAAGCCGAGCACCTCGACGGGCGTCGACGGGCCCGCTTCCTTGATCTGTTCGCCACGATCGTTGATCAGGGCGCGGATCCGACCCCATGCCGCACCTGCGACCAGCGGGTCACCGACCCGCAGGGTGCCTCGCTGGACCAGCACCGAGGCCACCGGACCCCGACCGATGTCGAGGTTCGCTTCGACGACCACGCCACGGGCGCGACCCTCCGAGTTGGCTCGGAGGTCCTCGACCTCGGCGACGATCAGCAGGTTCTCGAGCAGTTCGTCGATCCCGGTGCCCTCCAGGGCGGAGACCTGGCACATGATCGTGTCGCCACCCCAGGCCTCGGGAACCAGCCCCTGCTCGGACAGCTGCTGCATGACCCGGTTCGGGTCGGCGTTCTCGCGATCGATCTTGTTGATCGCCACCACGATCGGGACCTCGGCGACCTTCGCGTGGGCGATGGCCTCCTGGGTCTGGGGCATCACGCCGTCATCGGCGGCGACCACGAGCACGACGACGTCGGTCGCGTCGGCGCCGCGCGCACGCATGGCGGTGAACGCCTCGTGGCCGGGCGTGTCGATGAAGGTCAGCGGACGGCCGTCCTTGTCGACCTGGTAGGCACCGATGTGCTGGGTGATCCCGCCGGCCTCACCGGCAACGACGTTGGCGTTGCGGATGCGGTCGAGGAGCTTGGTCTTGCCGTGGTCGACGTGACCCATGACGGTGATGACCGGCGCGCGGTGCGGCAGTGACTCCCGGTCGTCGTCGTCCTCGGAGACCTCGAGCACCTTGCGCAGCTCGACCTCCTGCTCCTGGCCGAGGTCGACCAAGGAGATCTCCGCGCCGACCTCGGTCGCGAAGAGTTCGATCATCTCGTCCGGGAGCGACTGTGTCGCTGTCACCATCTCGCCCTGCTGCAACAGGAACCGAACAACGTCAGCCGCAGTTCGGTTCAGGCGCGCGCCGAGATCCTGGGGAGTGGACCCCCGTTCGATGACGATGACGCCTTCGGGCACCGGTGCGCTTGCCGGCGTGTAGCTCGGCATGTCCATCGGCTGCAGTTCTTCGCGGTTGCGGCGACGACGCCCCTTGCGACGGGGCGGACGCTGCGGACCACCACCGGGACGCCCACGGCCACCGGGGGCGCCACCGGGGCCACCACCGCCTGGCGGCGGGAAGGGCGAGCCGCCCGGGCCACGATTGAATCCACCACCCGGGCCACCGGCGGGGCCACCGGCGGGACGGGGACCTCCGGGACCACGACCACCGGGGCCACGACCGGCGCCGGCCGGACCGCGGCCAGCAGGAGCGGGTCCACGCCCACCCAGGCCGGGAGGCGGGGGGATCGGCTTACCGGTCCGCGACAGCGGTGGGCCCGGGGGCGGCGGGATCGGCTTACCGGACTGCGACAACGGCGGGCCGTCCTGTGCATCCGCTGAGGGTGCATCCCCTGCGGAACCCGTTGGCGGCGAAGCCGGAGACGGCGCCGCAGCAGCGGAGCTGGCCGCGGCGGTGTCCACGGACTGCTCCGCGGGCTGCGGGGCTGGTGCGGGCTGCGGGGCTGGTGCGGGCTGCGGGGCTGGTGCGGGCGCCGCCGTCGCAGGCGCTGCCGGACGCGGCGGCGGTCCGGCGGCCGCCGGTGGGGCAGACGCCGCAGGACGAGGTGCCATCGGTGCGGGAGCGGGCTCGACCGGCTTGGGCGCAGGACGTCCGCTGGTCGGCTTCGTGGACACGACCTTCTTGGTCGGCTGATCGGCGACGGGGGCCGACGGCGCGTGAGTCGTGGGCCGAGGAGTCTCGTCCGGCGTGGGCTGCTTCGCGGCGGGCTGCTCTGCTGCGGGCTGCGTCGCGGGAGCAGGCTGCGTCGCGGGAGCAGGCTGCGTCGCGGGAGCAGGCTCCCGCGTGGGGCTCGGCTCTGACGCTGGTGCGGATTCCGCGGCGGGCTGCTCGGCCGTCTCGGGCGTCGCAGCCTGGTCGGCCTTCTTGGAGCCCTTCTTCGACGGCTCCTCGGGCTGCCGTTCCCGGATGAGCCCTTCGCGCGCAGCCTTGCGGCGGACCTGGTCCGCGTAGGCGCCGTCGAGAGAGGAGGAGTGGCTCTTCACGCCGTAACCGAGGGCGTTGCAGAGGTCGATGCACTCCTTGTTGGTCAGGCCGAGCTCTTTAGCCAGCTCGTACACCCGTTGCTTTGCCAAGACGTTCCGTTCGCTTCCGTGTCGTGAATCTGTGCCGGGGCCGGCACCGCGGCGCGCTGAATGCGGGTCACGGCGGGCTCTGACAGCCCTCCATCCTCGCACGGATCAGCGCGCCGCACGAAACGCCCCGGGCTCGTGTCGCGTACGTCACACGACCTGAGCCCTCGACTCAGCCGGCGGGCGGAGTCTCGACGTCGGGTGTCGGGTCCGGGTCGGTCTCAAGAGGACCGTCGCCCTCGACGGCCTCTCCGCCCAAGCTCATGTCGGACTGGTCGATCTCGGCGCCGGAACTCTCCTCGGCGTCGACCTGAGCCGTGGCGATGGCCTCGTCGGCTTCCTCGACGGCCTCGACGACATCTGTGTCGAGCGCCTCAGCGACCTCGTCCTCGACCTCGTTCGCAGCGACGCTGGCCTGAGCGGCTTCCCACTGCTCCAACGTCATTGCGGGTGAGCCGTCAGCAGGCTGCCACAGCTGATCGCCGGTGGCCGGCTCGACGACCCATGCGCCGTCGGCATAGGCGTCGGTGCCGTAGGTGCGCTCGTAGGCCTCCTGCTCGGCGATCTCGGTCTCTGAGCGGATGTCGATGCGGAAACCCGTCAGTCGAGTGGCGAGCCGGGCGTTCTGGCCCTCCTTGCCGATGGCCAGGGACAGCTGGAAGTCGGGCACGATGACCTCGGCGACGCGGGTCTCGTAGTTGATCCGCACCTCCTTGACCTTGGCCGGCTGGAGCGCCTTCATCACGAAATCGTTGTGGTCGTCGGAGAAGGGCACGATGTCGATCTTCTCGCCGCGCAGCTCGTTGACGACCATTCGGACACGGGCGCCCCGGGCACCGACGCAGGACCCCACCGGGTCGACGTTGCCGTCGTTGGACCACACGGCGATCTTCGTGCGCTGTCCCGGCTCACGGGCGCACGCCTTGATCTCGACCACACCGTCGGCGATCTCGGGGACCTCCAGCTCGAACAGGCGGCGGATGAGTCCGGGATGGGTGCGCGATACGACGATCTGTGGACCCTTGGCGGTGCGACGCACCTCGACGATGTAGGCCTTGACCCGCTCGCCCGGGTCGGGGCGCTCGTAGTTGACCTGTTCGGACTGGGGCAGCAAGGCCTCGACCCGGCCGAGGTCCAACAGGGTGTATCGGGAGTCGGACTGCTGGATGATGCCGGTGACGATGTCGCCCTCTCGTCCTGCGTACTCCTCGTACTTGAGCTCTCGCTCCGCCTCACGGATGCGCTGGGTCATCACCTGGCGGGTCGTCGTGGCGGCGATGCGACCGAAGTCGTCGGGCGTGACGTCGAGCTCGGGGCCCACGGGCTCGCCGTCCTCGTCGAGATCCTGGGCGAAGACACGGATCTCACCGGTCTCGGTGTCGATGTTGACCCAGGCGAACTCCTTGGCATCGGGCTGCTTCTTGTAGGCCGCTTCGAGCGCCTCGGCGAGTGCGGCGAACAGCGTGTCGACCGTGATCCCCCGGTCGGCGGCGAGCGCCTGCAGCGCCTCCATCATCTCTGGGTTCATGGGGTGGCCTCACTCGGTGTGTCAGAAGAAGTCGGTGTGTCAGAAGAAGTCGGTGTGTCAGAAGAACTCGGGGCCTCGGGTGCGCCGGGACGGCGCTGGCCGCCCGACTTCGTCCCCTTGGATCCGGGCTTGGGCGGCGGCGACCAGTCCACGTGGACGTTGGCCTTGGTGATGTCGTCGAGCCGAACGACCCGCTCGCCGCCATCGGCAGAAATGACCGTCGCGGTGGCGTCGTCGGCCGCGGTCAACGCGCCCGAGAGACGACGATCGCCCTCGATCCCCGGACGGAGCTTGATGCGCACCTCACGCCCGACCGCCCCCGCGAAGTGCTCCGGGGTCCGCAGTGGGCGTTCCAGCCCGGGGCTCGACACCTCGAGCGTGTAGGACGACGGCACGATGTCGGCCTCGTCGAGTGCCGCGGACACAGCCCGCGTCACCGCAGTGATGCTGCCCATGTCGACCCCACCGGGCCGATCGAGCACCACCCTGAGCGTGCCGCCGGTGTACTCCACGTCGTAGAGCACCAGGTCGGGCTCGGTCAGCAATGGCTCGATGAGCTGGCGCACCCGCTCCGCTGTCGCGCTCATCTGCACCTCCGGGGACTCTCGTGTGAAACGGCGCAGGGGCGCCGAAGGTCCGGCCCAAACAAAAGGCGTGGGCAGCGCCCACGCCTCCCGGAGAACCGGAACACGGCCAGTATAGGCGACGCCGCGGGGCCCATCCCGCCACGCTGACCGCGAAGGGCCTCCCGAGGGTTCAGTACGCCCGAGCGACGATCGCGATGTTCTCCGCAGCATCCAACGAGGACGGAAGCCCGCCATCGGGGGTCTGCACACACCGCACGGTCAGCGCGGCCCGGCCGAGACGGACGAGCGCCGCAGCGTCCAGCATCGACCAGGGGATGCGGGCGAACCCCTCGGACCCGGCGACCGCCGCCTCATCTACAGTCGCGCAGTCGACGGTCCGCCGGTCCCGCTCGGCGAGTGCACCGTCGAGCAGATCACGCTGGATCTGCTCCAGCACGCCGGACGCGACGGCGGGGATCTCGGCGAGCGTCATCGGCATCTTCTCCCCGGTGTCACGGCGGACCACGACCGCCCGCCCCTCGGCCAGGTCACGAGGACCGACCTCGATCCGCAGCGGCACCCCCTTCAGCTCCCAGTCGGTGGCGCGACGTCCGAACGCGGTGGAGACCTGGTCGTCGAGACGGGCACGCACGCCCCTGTCGGTCAGCTCGCGGTGCAGCGCTCGCGCAGCGGTGCTCACCGAGGCGTCCTCGTCGTCCTTGACCACCAGCACCACCGCCTGGACCGCCGCGAGGCGAGGCGGGACCCTGAGACCGGCATCGTCTCCGTGGGCCATGATCAGTCCACCCATCATGCGGGTGGAGACGCCCCACGACGTGGTCCAGCACAACTGCTGCGCACCGTCGGCGTCCTGGTAACCGATGTCGAACGCCCGCGAGAAGTTCTGCCCCAGCTCATGGCTCGTGCCCATCTGCAGTGCCTTGCCGTCACCCATCATCGCTTCGCAGGTGAGGGTGTTGATGGCGCCGGCGAACCGCTCCTCGGGGATCTTCGCGCCGATCAGCACCGGTATCGCCAGCACCTCGACCATGAAGTCCCGGTACACCTCCAGCAGGATCCGAGCCGCGTAGTCGCGGGCGTCGGTCTCTGTCGCGTGCGCACAGTGCCCTTCCTGCCAGAGGAACTCGGTGGTGCGCAGGAACATGCGCGGACGGAGCTCCCAGCGCACCACGTTCGCCCACTGGTTCAACAACAGCGGCAGGTCCCGGTGTGACTGGATCCAGCGGGCCATGTACTCCCCGATCACCGTCTCCGACGTCGGCCGGACCACGACGGGCTCGTCGAGCGTCTTGCCGCCCGCGATGGTGACGACCGCGAGTTCGGGACTGAACCCTTCGACGTGCTCGGCCTCGCGCTGCAGGTAGCTCTCCGGGATGAACAGCGGGAAGTAGGCGTTCTCGGCGCCGGCGGCCTTGATGCGCTGGTCGACCTCGGCAACCATCCGCTCCCAGATCGCATAGGCGTAGGGTCGGATGACCATGGTCCCCCGCACCGGCCCCGACTCCGCCAGTTGCGCCTTGGACAGCACGTCCTGGTACCAGCGGGGGAAGTCCTCGGAGCGAGGGGTGAGGATCGGAGCCTTGGCCATGGCGGCTGATCGTAACCGGGGTGTCACCGCCGCCCCGACCCGATTCAGGTGTCGAACTTCTTGTGGATCAGCTCCACCCGTTGCTCGCTCGCATTGGCATCATCGCCCTGCTCGGCCAGCAGCGCGGCGCGATCCTTGTCGGCCTCACGCCGGGCCTTGTCGGTGTCGACCCTGGCCAGGGCCGCGTCGGTACCGTGCTCGGCGATGAACTCCGCCCACTCGACGAGCGTCGAGACCATTTCGTCCTCGGGCACGACCGCGGCGTTGATGCCCTTCACGAAGAGGTGACCCTTGTGCTTGCCCGCCGCGATCCCAAGGTCTGCGTCGCGCGCCTCTCCTGGCCCGTTCACCACGCAGCCCATCACCGCGATCTGCAGCGGCAACTCCTTGTCGGCGAACGCGTCGCGAGCTCGTTCTGCGATCTCGATCACGTCGACCTCGGCCCGACCGCAGCTGGGACAGGCGATCAGGTCGACATTCGTGCGCTCACGCAACCCGAACGATTCGAGCAGGACCCTCGCCGCCTTGACCTCTTCAACGGGATCTGCGGTCAGCGAGTAGCGGATCGTGTCGCCGATCCCCTCGGCGAGCAGCGTGGCGATCCCGGCGGTGGCCTTGATGAGGCCGTCCGGCAGCGGCCCGGCCTCGGTCACACCGAGATGGAGCGGATGATCGGTGACCTGCGAGAGCTGGCGGTAGGCCTCGATCATCAGCGGCACGTTGGAGGCCTTGACCGAGATCTTGATCAGATCGAACCCGACCTCGTCGAAGTAGGCGATCTCGGACAGAGCAGACTCGACCATGGCCTCGGGGGTCACCCTGCCGCCGTACTTCTCGTACAGCGCCGGGTCGAGCGATCCGCCGTTGACGCCGATCCTGATGGGGATGCCCCGGTCCTTCGCCTCGGCGGCGACGGCCTTGATGTGTTCGGGCTTGCGGATGTTGCCGGGGTTGAGTCGGAGCCCGTGCACACCAGCCTCCATCGCAGCGAGCGCCATGCGGTACTGGTGATGGATGTCGGCGATGATCGGGACGGGGCTGCGCGGGATGATCCGAGCCAGGCCCTCGGCCGCCTCCATCTCGTTGCAGGTGCACCGCACGATGTCCACACCGGCCATGTCGAGCGCGTAGATCTGCTGGAGCGTGCCGTCGACGTCGGAGGTCTTGGTCGTCGTCATCGACTGGATGCTGACCGGCGCACCGCCACCGACGGCGACATCGCCGACCTGGATCTGACGGGTCGAACGACGTGGGAAGGTCAGCGAGCCAGCGTCCATCGTTCCAAGCTACCCGGCCCCCCCGGGCACTGACGCGTCACCGGGCGCTCCTGTCGATGCGGGTGGAATGCCACAGCGGAGATCACAGACTCACCCCACGAGTGACGTCCACGAAGATGGCGAGCAGCCCCACGACCACCAGCACGATCACCACGCCGTAGGCGACCGGCAGCATTCTCGAGACATCGGAGAGGTAGCGCTGCCGGTTACGTCGACGCATCTCCTGGGCCTTCTCGTAGAACGCGATGACCACGTGACCGCCGTCGAAGGGCAGCAGTGGGAAGAGGTTGAACACCCCGATGAAGATGTTCAGCTGCGCCAGGAACAGCACCAGGTTCGACAGGTTCTGCGAGGACAGGTCGGAGCCGATCATGGCGACACCGACGATGGAGATGGGTCGGTTCTCCGACACCGTCGACGGCGTGTCGGCCGCGACGGTGGGTGTGTCGGTCGCGTTCTCGTCGGGAGCGCCTGAGAGCGCGTCGGTGATGAACCCGAACAGGTTCGGCGGCCAGATGAACTTGCCGATGCCGACCAGGCTCACCCGGACGACCTCGCCGAACGTGCTGGCAGCCCCGACAACGGCGCCGACAGGACCTGTGGTCACCAGCACGGGCTGCGGGCCGACACCCACGAATGCCGCGGGTTCGGTCGCCCCGAGCTGTCGACCCAGATCGATGCGGTGCTCGGTGGTCGCGCCGCCGGGGCCCGCTGTGGTGAGCTCGACCACGCCGGCGTTGGAGCTGGCAGCTGCAACGATCACCCCGTCCAGGGTGTCGACCGGGTCGCCGTTGACCGCGACCAACGTGGAGCCGCCGACCAGGCCGGCGGCCTCCGCCGCTCCCTCGGGATACGGATCCCCGACGAGCAGCCGTTCGCCGTTGTCGACCACGTCGATGTCCTCGCCGATCGTCCCGATCAGCTTGGCGCGCTGGGACAACGAGATCGGCACCACCGTCTCGTCGCCGTTGCGCAGCACCACCAGTTCGGACTCGCCCGCCGGCGCAACGCGGATCACGTCACGGAACTCGTCGAAGCTGGCAAGCTCACGACCGTCGAAGCTCAGGATCTCATCGCCCTCGATCAGCCCTGCGCTCTCGGCCGCGCTGCCGGGGGTGATGTCACGGACCGCCCACCGGTCGGTGGTCGGATCCCCGATGAAGGCGAACTGGACGACCAGCAGCACCAGGGCGATCAGGAAGTGCATGGTCGAACCGGCCACCGCCACGCCGACACGTTGTGAGAACGACTTCTGGCGGTAGGTGCGGGACTCGAGCGCGGGGTCGACGTCCTCCATGTTCGACATGCCGATGATCTTCACGTAGGCACCAGCGGGGATCGCCTTGAGTCCGTACTCGGTCTCGCCCCTTCGGAACGACCAGATGCGCGGCCCGAAACCGATGAAGAACTCGGTGACCAACATGCCTGCCCGCTTGGCCATCACGTAGTGGCCGAGTTCGTGCAGGAAGATCATCACGACGATCGCAGCGACGACGATCAGCATCGAGAGACCCTGTTCGACGCCCAGGAACACCACGAGGCCGGCCAGGATCGCCAACCGCACTACCCGTCCGAGCGGACTCCCGACGACCCCGGCCATGTCCTCGCCCTCCCGGGTGAGCTCCGCGTCGGTCGGCGAGCGACGGCCCGTGGCCGGATCGGACGGTTCCTGTCCGGGCGATGCCTGACTGCTCGGCTCGTCGGTGGTCGGGGGTGGTTCGAGGCTCATCTCACGCTCCTGTCGGCATCGGTGTGTCGGACACGAGGTCGAACCGGCCGGTGGACAACTCGTCCGACGCTGCGGACCGGCCGTGTGCATCTGCAGCCATGACCGCATCGAGGGAATCAGCAGCGGTTGCGTCCCACCGCTGCATCGCAGCGTCGACCAGTGAGGCGATCGCGGCCCAGCCGATACGGCCGGAGAGGAACGCGTCGACCGCCACCTCATTCGCTGCGGACAGCCACGCCGGCGCGGTACCACCGCTGCGCCCTGCGGCGTACGCAAGGTCCAAGCACCTGAAGGTCGTTCGATCTGGCGGCTCGAAGGTCAGCGAAGTGGGTCGCGACCAGTCCATCTGACCGAACGGTGTTGCGATGCGGTCAGGGAAGGCCAGCGCGTAGCCGATCGGCAGCCGCATGTCGGGCATCGACAGCTGGGCGATGGTCGTGCCATCGGTGAACTCCGCCATCGAGTGCACGATGGACTGGGGGTGGACCACCACGTCGATCTCGTCGTAGCCGACATCGAACAACTCGTGGGCCTCGATCACCTCGAGCCCCTTGTTCATAAGAGTCGAGGAATCCACGGTGATCTTTGGCCCCATCGACCACGTGGGGTGCGCGAGCGCCTGCTCGACGGTCACCGCGGCGAGGTCCTGTTCGGTCCGCCCGCGGAACGGCCCGCCGGACGCGGTGAGCACGACCCTGGAGAGCCGCCGGGCGCCCTCCCCCGCACGGAGACACTGGTGCACCGCACAGTGCTCACTGTCGACCGGGATGAGCTCTGCGCCGGGGGTCGCCCTGGCTTCGCGCACCACGGGGCCCGCAGCGATGAGCGACTCCTTGTTCGCGAGCGCCAGGCGGCGACCCGAGGTCAGCGCGGCGATGGTCACCGGCAGACCAGCGAACCCGACGACGCCGTTGACCGCGACATCTGCCTCGACCGCGAGCGCAGCGAGCGCACCGGGCCCGGCCTCGATCTCGATCCCCGGATCGAGCAGCGCGGCCAAC
>Ga0335395_10002206_pt1 | contig 12089 bp, 18 predicted proteins | sample MAT02_FD_205744 | JGI IMG/M metagenome (GOLD analysis project Ga0335395, IMG submission 205744) | Freshwater microbial communities from Lake Fryxell liftoff mats and glacier meltwater in Antarctica - MAT-02 (spades assembly) (version 2) ...
CGGTCTATATTGCCACCGATCGAGATGATCTCAAGCCCATAAGCCACAAAACCAAAGATCTTACTTGGGGTCAGGACGATAACGCTATCAATAGAAGAGTCCACATCTTATAGATAATCAGCGTTTTACGGGGTCGCTACCCGTTTTTTTTGTATGGATTTCATTGTAAAACTGCCTGAAAAACAACATTTCAGGCAGACAGACGAAAACAAGTGGATCGATAAACAAAGCCCCTTGCTTATCATCCGTAGCGATCTTGGAAACCCCTTAAACAGGGTGTGCAAAATCGTGATTAGCCCCCAACATGGAAAGTCTATAAATCAGCGCACACACTCAAAGCTGATTTTAAAAGTGGTTGAGCTTGCTGAAATACCGAATCATAGGCTCATCAGGGGAGTAGAGATCGGGAGATATAGCTATATGCCAAAAGGCTCGATCTGGTTTGCTTCTTTCCCTTGCCCCTATGAGGTTGATGACTGGTTTAAATTTTTGATTTACTCATTTACAGACCTATAAAAAATAGAGGCTTATCTAAGATTAGATAAGCCTCTATTTTATTTGAGTTTAATAGTGTAATGCTATTGACTTTATAGACTTATCCCCTTAATCTAAATAGTGTAACGCTATTAAATTATTAACTCATGGAACTAAAAAGAAAAGTCCCCCCAAACCCAAACGGAAACCCAAATTTTCGTAGACTTTGGGGAAACTTGGGAGAATCTAGCACCGTAAGACTACCCACAGAATTACACTCACTTTTCAAGGATTTGGCTACGGCTATAAATTCAGGCAAAATCAAAACTACTGACTTAGAAAACCAGTGTATAGATCGCCAAAATGTAGAGCGGCAACTGACCGCCCTTGATATTGGCAAACCTAAGCTAGAAATTGTCCCCCAGCCTGAAACTGCTAAGCCAGATATATTGAAGCTATTGCAGGATTTTGAAGATTCACAGGCGGCAAACTGGGGGAAGGCGGCGAAGCAAACAGGAGAATTTAAAACCGATTCACCACGCTGGACTAAGTACAACGATTTCAAGGCTTGGGTTAAGGGTTTGGTGTCGTAACTGATTACGGGAGCAAACACAAAGAAGGCGATCGCAATATTGCGATCGCCTTCTTTATTGTTGAAAAAAATGGCAGGGGGCGGAATCGAACCACCGCTCACACGCTGCCGCGTGCGCTCAACCACTGATAACCCCGCGCTTATTAAATAATAAAGGCGATCGCAATATTGCGATCGCCTCTCTTATGGATTGGACTCGAACCAACTGATTACCGCGCATCGGTCTGCCTTTACCCTATGGCTCCCACTGCGATCATAAGGCAATTCTCAACTCGGCAAAATCAACGCCCACCACAGCATCCTTAAGCCACTGGTCAAAAGCGACAACCCGAAACCACCTATCAGGAAATCAAGGAAGCCAAAATCAGGCAATTGCTTGACGATCGGGCGCAAGATAATCACGCCGATCGCCACCAAAATTAAACCAACAATAAATAAAGGTAATTTCATAATTTATTCAAACCAGCTTTTTTCAAATAAAGGTTCCAGCCAAGCAAAAGAAATTTGAAAGACAAGCCCACAAAAAGCCATCACGAAAAAGTATGGCAGTACCTGCCAGATTAGCCAAAACATCAAGGCGAGAGAGGCGATCGCAGGGAATACAAAAATCCATCGCAAAAATGTAAATAGATTTTTAGGTTTAGCCGATTTTGAAATCATAAATTTAACTCACAGAAAACTCTAAATTATCGAGATCACCTTTCACAACTCCGCAGTTATTTTCCGAAAGCCATTGAAAATAACTGCGGATATCCTTAACCGAAGCATCGCGAAACATCCTGACATTTGATTGAATTTGCCGTGCCGACACAAACTCATCTTGCTTTTTGGCATAGTCCACAATTGCCGACATCTGTGCCGACAATTGTGGACGTGCCGACGTGCTGACAACGTGCCGACGTGCCGACACGTCATCTAAATCTGGTTTTATTGTGTCAGCAATCAAATTGTCGGCAAGTGTCGGCACGTCGGCAATTGTCGGCACAGGTGTCAATTGCAACTTTGCAAAATCTGAATCATCAGGAAGCAAACTTTGCAAGCGATCGCCCTTGAAAAATAGATCACCACGCCCAAGCAATTGAGAGCCATCAACCAACTTATTACCCGTCACCGATTCGCTATCATCAGCATCGGCGACGGCGAGCAAAATCCTCACAGGACAGTTAGCCCTTAGTCGAGGTGTTACCGCCTTTTTCGGGCGTTGCGTGAACACAATCACGTTAATCCCTGCGGCTCTAGCCTTTTGACCTAATCGGATAATTAGATTCTCAATCTCATCTTTTTGGCTCTTAGTCGAAGCGTCCAACAAGTCGCCATACTCATCAAACATAAAGATGATTCGGGCTAGAAGCTTAGATACACGGGCGTTATACTGCTCAATGTTTTCAACTCCCATTTTCTCAAAAGTCTTGTATCGCAACTCCATCTCATCAACCATCATTTGTAAATAAATAATTGCATCCGAAGGCTCGGAGACGATCGGCTTCATGAGGTGCGGACAATTTGAAAAATGCCGATTGAAAGTGACGCGCTTAGCATCACAAATTAGTAGCTGACATTCACTGGGAGAGCGTTCAAGGAGCAATGATAGTAAAAACGCCTGTAGAAATACGCTCTTCCCACTGCCACTCATGCCAGCGCCCAAAGCATGGCAGCTTTCAGGCTCAGCAAGGTCAACGGACACTAATTTGTTATTAATATCCACACCGATCGCCGCCTCAAACTTGCCAGATTTTGTCCAGTAATCTGCAAACTTGGCAACTTGCCGATCTAGCCGTGGTGTATCAATTGCGATCGCACCTTTAAAGATGGAAACAACGGGCGGCACAGCTAAGCCCAAATCCAATTGCAACTCCAGCCCAGTGCTAAGCACCTGAGCCGCTTTGCAGTTGATAGGCTTAACCATAGTCCGCACAAAGGACGGTGACTGCAACTCTTGCACTAAGTCGCATTCTAGTTTTAAGCGAAACAATGCTCTTAAAACTGGATGGCTAGGCGGTGCTTTTTGTAATTCTGCGATCGCAATTTCACGCGACGGCGGCTTCATCGCATGACTCAACCAATTTTGGTAAGCGGATGCGCTTTGTTGATGTGCGATCGCCTCATATGGTGAGAGCATTTTCTCAAGCTTATCTAGTCGCATGGAGACATAAACCATGCTCGAAGCGATCGCCATAGTAGATACCTTTGTAATCCAGTGGCTAGGAATGAGCGTAGAAAGATACAAACTCATTGCACCAACAAAGATACAGGTAGAAGCTTTGCGGACAACTCGCGGCGCTTCTGATGTGGATAAAATCTGCGAAGAATGAAATCTCTCGCCAGTGTAATTACTCATAATAAAAAGCCCTCATTTGAGGGCTTAGGCTAACTTTTATCGGTGCAAACGCTATAAACCAAATCATTTAAAGCCTGATAGTCAAACCGTGACAGGCTGACCAGTTCGGGCTTTGTTTCAGTACAGAGAGCATATTTAAGCTCTAGCTCAGTTCGCTTTGCTACAGGCGGTTTTAGGCTAATAATTTTGGGCTTGCCGTCGGGTGCGGTTGCTGCGATCGCGCTTTGCGGATTTACGAGATTGCTTTGCAAGTCCCAACGAGCCAAAAAGTAGCCAATAACTGAGCCACAGCCAAGCATAAAGAACATAGCGGCAAAGATTAGCTTGTTCATTAGTTTCTTCTCATAAAGAAAGGGACAAGGTAATTATTCGTAGTCTCGTACTGTTGCCGCCTGTCTCTGTCTACTGAGTTTCCACCTTGATTGATTTTCTCAGCCCTGCACATGTAAGTACAAAGATTTAGATCGTTAGGGTCTGATGTTGTAGATCTTGTGGTTTCAATAATTTTGTAATTATTCATTTCCATAAGCATTCTGCCTGAGTAGTAGATAGGCTTTTTCTCAGCATGAGCCATCGGGACAAAGAGAAGAAAAGCGAGGAAAAACCACCCTAGCCAAGGCTTAACATTCTCAGGCTCATCACCAGTTTCATCGTCACAGTCATCATCAATATAAAAATCGTCATCGCTAGGATTATCAGGATTTTCATCGCGCCATGATTGATAAGCGTCGCCAGTTTCTTCCTGTTCGTCTGTGCTACGAAATAGATTAAAAATCATGCCGCTACATCCTCATCCGACGATGCGATCGCGTCGATTTCAGTGAGAGCAACCCTTGATCCGCCCTCAGATATTAGCCAATTAATCAAACGCTGTTGGAAGCCTTTACCGATATGGGAAATCGTCAGCCGTGCGAGCTTTGCAATATCAACATTATTAATTAGCTCATCAGCCAATCTCGGCGCTAATAACGCCTCTAAATCTTGCTCTGGTTGTGTCGGTAGTGATGGCACTACCTCTAAAGCTTTCTTTACTGCCATAATCTAAATACCTCGGTAAGGGGTAGCAGGGCGTATGTCTGGAAACTTAGCGCCCTGCTTTGCTTTTATAATAGCCTAAATAGTCCTTTATATGGGACTATTTAAGGACTAACTAAGGACTATTAGAATTTATGGCTAGAGATAGTAAGCAAGTCAAAATAACTTTGCCTGACAATATCCACGCAGTTATCGAAGCAATGGGAGGATCGGGCGAGTCTGTTTCGGAGTATTGTGCGAGAGCGATTATTAATAAGGCTGAATATGATCTGATGGTCAAGTTGCCTGACAAGTGGCGAGATTTTCTCGCTAAGAGTGAGGCTACCACCCCATAAAGAAGGCGATCGCAATATTGCGATCGCCTTCTTTATGGGGATGCTTTTTTGTGCGGTCAAGATATCGAAAATATGGAAATTTCTAGACCTAAGGTGGCTCTCAATCGTCTATAAGGCTCAATGCTCAAGCACGATACATTTTGAGCGAATCCGTCGGTAATAGAAAAATTGTTTAGATCGATAATGTCGATAGCCCCCTCTAGATCTTGCTGATGATTGCTGTTTACGCCTATCTGTACGCTATTGATGACATTATTGGGGTCTAAAATCTCCATTCCAAAAAAGAATAAACCATAGCTTTTTTGATTAATCAATTGCTCAAAAGAAATGTTATCAAATGAACCGCTTATCCTCTCCAAGCTCTGCAAATCAAGACTACTAGGTATTTCAGTGCTTTTTAGATAGGAATGAAATACAGAAAAAGTACCCAAAGTACCATCACCTCCGAAACTAAATAGGTTAGTAAAGTTCTCTGCAAAGGCAGTAATTTTAATATCTGGGATATCAGAAAACCACTCTAAACCGTTTCTAGCAACGCTTATGTAATGAATTTTATTCTGAAGATCAAAATACGATTGCCCTTCGGCTATTGGTAGATTATTGGGATATCCAACCCCAACCATAGAACTAATTCCATTGCCATTGCCATTGCCATTGTCATTGGAACTAACTCCTATTAATTCCCCTTGGCTAATTCCGATAGCCCTGTAAGCAATATTTGTGTCTTCAGAAATTAAAATTTGATCTACAAAATCAGCAGAAATAGTTGAATGATGCCCTGTAAAAATTCTAGCTTTTGCATAATGCAAATCATTGGCATTATTTAGAGTTGAATGTCTAGTCATGATTTTAATCCTCAAAAATAACGTGGTCATCAGTAGTCAGGACTTGCCCATCCTGAACCAAAATCTTATTCAGAATGCTTGCAACATCAACAGGCTCACCAGTATTAGAGCCGCCGATCGCAATCCAATCAGATAGCAAATTAGTGGCGATCGCTAGCCAAAGCTTATTAGTTGAAAGATTTAGCCAAAAAGTGCGATCGCGAATTGGTGCAACGATCGGATCGGTGCTTTCCAGCAACACCACAGGGGGCGGGGGTGGTGTTGCTGGATTAGTTATCAAGTTCACGATTGGATTAGAGATAGGCATTATTTTAGTGGTGGTATTCCTTTGGGTGCTTCACTGGGCCATAAATCGATCCTGATGCGATCCTCATCAAGCTTAGTCCCATCAGTAAAATTGCGTCCTTCCCCAGTTGTGGGGCGGCGTACAAGCAAAGTTGCATAAGCAGGGTATACAGTTTTTGCCAGTTTCTTGAGATTTATATTTTTCTTTTCTACCTCCTCCGTCACATTGAGAGCCAAGATTTTGGCGGTGGACAATAACACAAGGCGGCGAAGTGTCTTTTCTGCCTCGCTCTTAGTTGATCCGTAAACTGCCATTTGTCGCCCATTATCCAGATGGGCCGTAGCACGGAATTTTCCCCAAGTATAAGGCTTAGCAGCAAATTTGATTTTGCTCCAAGTCAGTCCCACATCAGCATCAGGGATAGTTACCTCGAATTGCTTGGCGATTTTCCCATTAGGCATTTTCCAAGGTGGCTCTTTCTTCTCTCTGAAAATAATTACTAGCTGTCTCCGCAGAGGTTTAGCGCTTAAATGATCTTCGGCGGGCATCCCTACAATTTGCCCAACATCACGATTAGCAATTAATCGGTAATTATTGAGGCTAGACATAGTTTCAGTTTCAAGGTCGTTTCCACCCGCACTTAAGAGCATTCGCTCTTCTTTGCGGCGCTTGTCTGGAGTTAATCGGATTGTTCTACGCTTGCCTTGGCTTTGTTCGTTTGCCCTTTTTGCCTGTGCATAAGCCGCATCAACTTCAGTGGCGACAATATACCCAGCTTCCGTGAATGAGTCCCATGCCTCTTCTAAGAAGCTATCGACAAATGCTCTAAGTTTCTTATTCTGAATACTCTCAACAAACTCATCCATCTTTGAATTGAAAGATATTTGCGGCTGACCTTCATTAGCCCAATTATTTTTGATAAAGTCTGCTGTACCTTTTCCATAAATGCTCGTCAAGATATTGGTAGGGATTGATTTTAGGAGCTTTCTATAATTTATATAGGCGCTAATCATAGCGGTATTGCCTATAGCTCCAAAAGTCTGGAGGACTGCATTTCCTAGCCCTCTCGAAACCTCTTCAAATGCCTCTGCACCCACTCTTGAGGCAACCGTTTTTGCTAAAGTTGCTCCACCAATCACGGGACAAAGAAAACTTATTCCATATCCAACCCCAATCCCTGCCAGCCACCCAGCGCTTTGCCCTAGCGCTGAACCCCAAACACTAGCAATCCTTACGTTTTGGCTTTCCATCAGAAGCTCTAATTCTTTATCGGATGCATTCCAATTGAAGGATTTTATTTGTTCCACTCTCCCGATCAGCCAACTATAGATACCAGTCGCAAGCCCTCCACCAGCCCAGCCCAACATATTGAGCGCTCCTGAGAGAAACCCAGTCAGCCCAGAGTTATTGAAAAAGTCTCCAACTCGATCGAGAACATTCTTTCCCTCGGTGCGAATAATCGCATGTTTTAAGTCAAGAGATCGCTTTTTTTTGTCTGGGGCGATTTTCTCTCTTATCTTGCGGCTAGATAGTAGCTCTTTTACTAATTTAAGCTTCATTGCGCCCCCGTACTAGGTGGGGTTATATCCCTAATAATTGGTTTGTCTTGAGAGTCTTTGTTAAACCGTGACTCTGGATCATTCATCTCCTTAATAAATGCCTCAAATTTCTTCTCTTGAGCCTTTTCATCGTTGTTCATTGATGTTAGCTCCCTATTTAGTTCTTTCTGCTGGTTTTTACCTCTAAAAAATACTGCTTTGATAATCCCTGCGCTAAACATTAGCTTTTGCAAAAAGCCTACAACTGTTTCTTTGTCCTCGATTTGCCATCCTTGAACATATCCTTTTACGGTTTTCAACAGTTTCTCAAGTACGATCGGCTCTTTCGATCGGGGATCTAAATTTGCATTAGCAAAATCAAAAGTATATTGCAATTCTCTGGGCTTGTAATTGCCTTTATATCCTAGAAATGTTGCGTTTGCTCTCGCATAATCTTGAGTCACGATCGCCGCGTTTTTGGTTGCGATGGTTTCAGCAGCAAGCCTCAACAGCATGTTTAGCTCTACTTCTTGGTTTACTGAGCTTTTCATTGTCAACCCATAAATTTCGGCGATCGCTTCGGCTATGTTTGGTAATTGGATTACTTTCTTTTGATCGCCCTCTCTGATTGGATCGATATCTTTAATCTCAATATCAATTGGGAACTCTCCCACAAGCGCATCAATTTGTTTCGTCAGCCAAAACAAATACTCTGCGTTAGATTCAGCCTTATATACTTTTCCAGTCCCAGTCCCAGTCAGCAAGCTTTCAGGCACCTCGATCGGATAACTATTTGTCCCAAGTCGTTTAGCGATAGTGTTGACGATCGCAGTCACACTACCATCACCAATCCCAACAGCAGCGTTAACCGCTTTTTCAAATTGCCCAGTTCCTAAAGCCTTTTTGATGGCTTTAATCTCTCTAAGCAATACAGCCGTATTATCAGATGCATCTTTACATTCATTGCAGCACATTTCTTTACCTCCTCTTTCTTTTCTTTTTTTATCTTCATCCGATCCATCGTCTACTGGCGGGGGGGGGAGTATTTGCGGGGGCGGGGGGCAAGCGTTTCCGCCCCTCTTTAAAGTTGCAAAAGTAAAACCTAGCCCTGCGGGAACTCCTACCCCTAATCTAAAGTCTGGGTCGAACATCGGCACATCCCCTTCATATTTAAATCCACCGTATTCAATCCCACTAAAATTAAATCTAAGTACATAGGTAAAAACGATTCTCCCCACAGCGCTATTTGCTCCGTTAAACTGCCCACTCATTTTTTCGCCTATTGTTCCTTGTGGTGCTAACCGAATTGTATTTTGATATATCTTCTCTCTTATTCTTTGATCTCGATTATATCTGTTAATACCTCTATGTATATCGCTTAGCGCTTGGGCGCATTCTGGCGAAGTGTATCTGTCGGGCTGGACATTTTCATCTAGATCGTCTGGAATCTCACTATCAAAAGGGGCTGGAGGTTTTTGCTTCCGATCGCAATTAGGATCGCGGTAGCAGATGACTTGAGGCGTTGCCATCAGCCACAAAATGACAGGATAGATATAGATGCAAGTCTCACATCCGTTTGTTCTGATTTCAGGCGTAACTCCAAAAGGCGATCCTGGTCTAAACGGAATTTCTCCGCAGTAGGGAGATGCGGGATATCTTGCACAATCACGCGGATCGGCTGGATCTGCGCCAACAGACCACGAAAAATTATCGTTGATTGGCTCAAGCCTTGGCGCGACAGGTAGATCGCCAATGAGATCAATCATCTCAAAAGGATCGTAACTTTTGCCGCCGCCTGTGTCGCGTGGCACTTTAAAAGTCTTTCCACCAATGCGCCCTCCACCTCTCATTACAGAAAGCCCCCCTGTTTTGGTTGCACAATTAGATAGTTTTCTGGCTTTTCATGATTGAGAAACCTAATTGCGATGATTTCCGCTTCAATTTTTCCACATTTATATGGCAATTCGATCGCGATGATTTCTTTCTGAGCATCACTGCGATTTGTGGGCATAAACCAAGAATCTAGATCGAACATAATTAGACCGCCTCTATTCCAGTAATGACAGCAGGGTTAGCCGATATCGCAGAGATAGCGCCGCGATATAAGTTTGAAAGATTGATTTCGTAGCTACCGCCGCCACGCATGAGGGTAAGCCCTTGCCCTAGGCTAGCCATACCGCCATAGTTCAAAAATACTTCATTAGTTAGTGAAGTATTGATAATCGTGGCTTGCAATCTGTTCGGGTTCGCAGGGAGAATTAATTGAGAGTCGCTGTTAGTAGTCCAACTATAGGGAGACGCAAAGCTGATTTCTTTAGCATCAGTGGGGAGTGTGGTGATTTCTTCGCGGACACTGCCATAAATAGTTATTCGATCCTGCCCTTCTAATAGCCCGTATCCAGCATCGGTTATTCGTGCAGCTAGGACACAATCATTTGATGTGTCGAAGCTCATGTTGTCGGTCAGGTATGGAAGCAGATTTACCTGATAGTACGGTAATCGGTTTAGCAATGAAATATCGAAAAGCGGCTGCCAATCTACATGGGCTGTTTTCAAATAGAAAGATATTTGCTTTCTAGCCGATCGCCATTCCATATCGCGCAGCGCAGTTAGGCGCTCTGTCCTTGATGCGTCTGCTTCTAGGTTTGGCAACACGCTTTCTTGGATTGAGTTGATATCAACCTTCATCCGTAGACTCGTGATAAATCCATAAAATCGCAGTGTCTGAACGCGATCATATGGCGAAATAGCCGATGGTAAATAGAGGATTCTTAACCCGTCGGTGTCTGCATTGCCATAGGCTGAGAGGATTTGCTGTGTACGAGAGTAAGTCTGTTGGAGTTCGCTCATTTTTGTTTCAGTAGGTATTCTCTTTCTTGCATCAATTGGTTGTAAACGCCCTCTTTACTCATGCCAAGCTCACGCGATAACCTCACTAATAAGCGCCCTCTTGGCACATATTGATAAGGTTGCCCAAAATGAGTCTTTCTCCTTTTTAAGGCGCGTCGGCTACAAGTTGATAAAAGAAAATACGCTTTTATTTGCATCTTTACAAAAGTTAATAAAATAATATTAGGGGCTGTAAAATCCGATGTCTTATAAACGAGTCCAATGGGTTCTGTCTAAACGTACCTAGTGTATTTTAGCGTTTTTAGGTGCTTGCTAACACTATATATGGTTTTGATATTTATTGAGATCATGCTAAATATATTTTGTCGTATCTAATCACAGATAGTTTTTATGGCTAACGATTTGACTTTGGCTGATTTAAATGCTGCCGCTGGTAGCGCTGTATTTAGTGTTTCTGGGGCAAACATCACCATTAACGCACAGCTGCTTCTTGGGGAACCGACTTTTTCTCTCTCTGATGAGAAGGTAGCTGAACTTCTTACTCGTGTTCTGTCTACTGCGGCGAAGGCTCAATCAGAATATAATGCGCTGCCTGCGAATATTGCCAAGTTGGACAGTTACCCTACTCCGATCTCTGGGATTCCCTTCTTTGAAGTGGCTACAGATCAGTATTTCGTAACCAGTACTTATAGCTTTTCTAGCCGTGCGCCTCTCAATTTGGCTGCTACGACTGCGGTTCAAGTGTAGTCTTTTCTTTTTTTCGCTCTGAAATATGAGCGATCATCTTTTATTCTTCATTGAATCTATTAAATATATGGCTAAATTAGTTTCGGTTTTGCTTTCTGCCTCTGGAGCGTATTCGGGTGTCCGATATGCTTGGCGACGTTCAAAGCGTGTTTCGGACGCGGATGGTGTAGTTCTAGGTCATCAAGATATGACGGGTGCAACTCCGTTTGTTAATGTCATTCTTGGTGCGAACAATCCAAAGCCGTCGATGGCTTCAAGAAAGAGAGCCACGGGGTACACCAGTAGTTTTGTCTCTGCTACGGCGATTTTGGGCGCTGGTAATGCAGGATGGCAAATCAATCCGCCAAAAAGAGACGGCGGGAGAGCAAGGATCACTCAATTTACGATCGTTGTTTACGTGACTATCAATCAGATTAAGTATGCTTGGAATATCCGCAAGGAACTTTACAACAAGATTAAAGGGAGCCTTTCTTCATTAGGTGTAAGGGTGGCTACTCAGTCCGACGATCTTGTTTTTGGGGCTTCATTTCCAAAACCTCCAAGAGTGATAATCAACACCGTTCAAGGTGTTGATGTACTGTCTGCATCCTCGTTTTATGATCCAAGTAATGAAGCTTCCCTTGCGGCTAATTTCAGTACTAAGAAAGGCAAATTCGACGCTAAAGCATGGGCAGCAGCCGCCAAATAAGCTATGACTCTTCTTCTGCCTGGACATCCTGCTTTTTATGAAGCTTTAGAAAATTTGCCTCTGCCTTATGATCTTGATGCTTCTAAGTGCGTTGTTCGGCGGGGCGATTCTCTACTGCTTGAAGCGGTGAATGCTAATGAAGTTCGCGATTATGCTTTTGGTGGCGAATATGATTTGCTCCAAGATGAGATCGATAGTACAGATGAGGAAGAGGAAGAAGGGTAATGGCTTGGAAAAGCGTGATTATATTCAATATTGGAGTCGGTCGCGTTGATCCAATCCTGATCCCTTTTCTCCTTTCCTCTACTCACATCTCAATCAAGGTTTTATCCGTAAAACCTAATCGGTGGGCGAAAGCTGG
>Ga0335395_10002207_pt1 | contig 12089 bp, 7 predicted proteins | sample MAT02_FD_205744 | JGI IMG/M metagenome (GOLD analysis project Ga0335395, IMG submission 205744) | Freshwater microbial communities from Lake Fryxell liftoff mats and glacier meltwater in Antarctica - MAT-02 (spades assembly) (version 2) ...
GTTGGCAAAATCCGCCGAGCCGACGTAGGCTTCCACGGCTCCGGTTTCGTTATTCACCACCAGCACCGCCGCGTTGTGAATGTTGCTTGTTTGCAGCCGATTAACGTAATTTTTGACCAAATCCTCCGTCTGTCGTTGCTTTTGTGGCCGGATGGCGGTGTGGATTGTCGGCTCGTCGGGAAACTCGTTTTTCAGCCGCAGCGCCAGGTGCGGAATTTCGCGCGGCGCGGCGCGGCGTTTCACGTCCAGCGGTTCGCGCAGGGCATCCTCAATGATGTTTTTTTCAAATAAACCTTCCTTTTCGAAACGGCGCAGCCATTCGTTGCGGGCTGTCAGCAAATTGCCCGTCCGCGTGTCGGGCCGCAAACTCGAAGGGCGGTTGGGGACAATGGCTAAAGCCGTAATCTCGGCTAGGCTCAGCAGCTGCGGCGGCTTGCCGAAGTACAGCAGCGAAGCGGCTTTAATGCCCTCGATGTTGCCACCGTAAGGCACCAGGTTGAGGTACATTTGCAGTATTTCGGTTTTGGAATAATGCAGTTCCAACTGTACGGCCCGCAGAATTTCCACCAGTTTGCTCCCGTACGTACGCTCGCGCGGTTCCAGCAACCTCACCACCTGCATCGTAATCGTGGAAGCTCCCGAGGTGCGCCGTCCCGTCACCAAGTTCCGCAAGGCCGCCCGCCCCAATGCCAGCGGGTTGACGCCCGGATGCCAATTAAAAAAGCGGTCTTCCTTATAAAGGAGTGTTTTGCGCAGTAATGGGGTGATTTCCGCCACCTCAGCTTGCAGCCGCCACTTGTCGTCCTTGCTCAGGAAAGCGTGGAGGACGCTGCCGTCCGCCGCCAGGATTTGGGTGGAGTACGGCACATTGGGACGGAAGGGGAAGACGGCGTCGAGGGCAAATGCCGCTATGAGGACAAGCAGGATGGCCCGGAGCCAGCGGCTATTTTTTAATATTCGGAGATAGGGTAAGAAACGGGCTTTCAAAATTATTTCCGTGGGATGGAGGATAAAGAACGGAATTTCTGGAATAAAGCGGTTATTGGAACATAATCAGAAATAGCAAGTGAGCTATTTTCCATTGAATAGGAGCAATAACAGAAAATCACGACAAGTGAACGTAGATGGACTTTTGTACTACACCGGATTTCGCATCGTTTGAAGTGACTACGCCAGAGCAAAAAACTGATCCGGCAGCAATAAATAAACCCGCTCTGTGAAAAAACTGATTTCTACCCTGGTGCTTGGGTTGGTATTATTCCGCTTGCCAGCCGCCGGGCAAGCCATCGTGTATGATATTCTACTGGCCGGGAAGTCCGTGGGTGAGCTGTCGATTTCGCCATCCCGTTCGGGCAACGGCGACCATTTGCGAGTGAGGGGTGCCATCGACACCTTCATGTACGACGTAGTGTATATCAGCGAGAACCAGTATGAAAATGGGGTGTTAAAAGCCTCCATGTCGAGTCAGGAAGTAAACGGAAAGTTAAAAGAGAAAACCAGTACCGTGAAGACCGCCGACCGCTATCGGGTGACCATGGTCGAAGGTCAAGCCGCCGCCAGAGAAGCTGCTCCGATAGCGCATCCCATTAATTACACCGTGACCAGTCTCTACTACTGGGAACCCCTGAACATGAAACAAATCTACTCCGATCGCTACGGGGCAATGTGCGCCGTGCAGCGCGTAGATGCCGGGGCCTACGATGTGGTGATGCCTGACGGCAAGAAGACCCGCTACACTTACGTCGAGGGGCAATGCCGGGAAGTTAAGTCCCATATCGCTGGTCTCAACCTGGTATTCCGGATCCGGCCCGCCAGTGTGGGGAGGTAGCAGTAGCACGAAAACACCTCTGATGCCTCGCGCAAGGCATTTTGGCTATTCAGAAGTGCTACGATGAACTGGTTCTTTCAGCCATTCCCTGTCAATTAATAACCCTCGGCGCCGCTAAGTCGTCAGCGTCCGAAAAATCGCCTCCAAACTCTCCCCGCTTTGCCGCAGCGTGGCCAGCGGGCTGTCAGCCACAATTTCTCCCTTATTGATAATAATCACCCGGTCGCAGAGTGCTTCGACTTCCTGCATGATGTGGGTCGAGAAAAGGACTGTCTTGTCGGCCCCGGCGGTGCGGATCAGGGCGCGGATTTCGGTGAGCTGGTTGGGGTCAAGGCCCGTGGTGGGCTCGTCGAGAATTAGCACGGCGGGCTCGTGCAGCAGGGCCTGCGCCAAGCCCACTCGCTGGCGGTAGCCCTTGGAGAGCTGCCCGATTTTCTTGTGCTGTTCCACGGTCAGGCCGCAGAGCTGCACCATTTCGTCCACCCGCGCGGCCAGTGATTTACTTTTCATGCCGTACAATTTTCCCACAAAAAGCAGAAACTCCCGCACGTACATATCTAGGTACAGAGGGTTATGTTCGGGCAGGTAACCGATGGCGCGGCGGGCGGCCATCGCGTCGTCGGCTAAGTCGTGGCCATTGACCACCGCCCGGCCTGCGGTGGGCTTGAGATAGCCCGTCAGCAGCTTCATGGTCGTGGATTTTCCCGCCCCATTGGGACCGAGAAAGCCCACGATTTCGCCCGGCCTCAGCGTAAAGCTGAGCGAGTCGATGGCTTTCTGGGAGCCATACTGCTTGGTGAGTTGCGAAACCAGGATGGACATTCTTTTTAATTTTGAATGAGAGAATGAGTGATTGAGTGAATAATAGAGTAGGTAGGCGAAAGCAACATCGCACGGGCGCCCCCGTCTCTCATTCACTCAGTCACTCATTCACAATTAAAACTTTACCGCCGCCGCTTGGTATAGGTCTTCTTCTTCGGGTAATACCGCGTCGGCGCTTTTTTTACGGCGGCCTCCTCTTCGCCATCTTCCTCGATTGTGGTTTCGACCCCCACACCTGGGCTCATGCCCTTGGCAAAAATCGGCAAGGTCGAATGGGTCAGCTTTGCGATATCATCCGCTTGGTCGATGGGCCGCAAGCGGAAGGAATAGCCGTAGGTTTTCGCGGGCAATTGGTAAGGTTCGTGAACCCGCGGGTTCCAGCTATCGTCTCCACCCAGTCCCATTTGGGCCAAATCAATATTCACAACCGTCGCGCTGTCTTTCGCCAGCGGTACGCCGGGTGTCTTGGCAGCCAGCAAGGCAGCATCAGTGTAATTGTGAACGCTGACGTTCATCAGGGAATCGCTGATGGCCAGCAGTCCCAAGCCGTCGGCGTTGGTCACGGCCAGCCAGCGGACATCGGTTTTGTTGCCGTTTTCCTGCGCCATGATGTAGGGGAAGTGCTGTTCGTCCACCGTTCCGGCGTACAGCCCCACATTCGCGCTGCTTTTGCGGTCGGCGTAGGTTTCGTAGGGGCCGCGCCCGTACCATTTCACTCGGTCATAGCTAAGCGCCATCTCGAACTGTAGCCCGACTTTGGCAAAGGGCGGCCAAGTGCCGTTGGGCGTAAAGGTGGTAAGTAGCTGCACGTCCCCCGTGGCGTACACGGTGTAAAGTGAACTCACCAGAATCCCGCCCGCCTTGCCCTGCAAACTTTTTATCAGGGTCACTTTGTACACGTGCGCATTCACCTTCTCGACCCGCAGGTCGGAGCCCATCAGCCGCAGCGAATCCAGTCCGCTGGCGCGCCATCGGGCGGCGTAGCTTTTATCACCGCCCCCCTCGTCGTTGTCGGTCGGGACGCGCATGAAGTTGGCGTAGGGGCCGCTTTTCAGGAGTTCTTTGCCTTTATACTTGAACGAACTCATGCGGGCACTTTTCTTGTCAAAACTGACAGAAAACTGCTGGCCCACCAGCGAGATGCCCTTGCTGCGCATCAGGGTCAGGCGCAGCGGTGTCAGCCCGGCGTAGCTAACTTCGGCCAGTTGCCCGGTCGGCACCAGTATCCTTAGCTGTCGCCCGGCTACTTCGTGCCCTGCCGCCGCCCAAGGCGTTTTTTCTTTCAACTGGATACTAAGATTGAGGAAATACTCTGCCCCCGGCGAGGGGCTGGCCGGAATCTGGTAGGGAATGCTCACCTCCTGCGTTTGCCCGGCGGCGGCGGTCAGGTTATCCAGCGTACCGGTTTGAATCGCCTTGCCATTTTCCTGCAACGTCCACACCAGTTTGAAAGAGCTTAGCGCTTGGAAATCGTAGGCATTTCTAAGCTTAATTTTCTTCTGAGCGGGTTGAATCGAGTCGCGCACTTCAAATTTCACGTACTGATACACCCGCTTCACTTCGTTGATTTCCGGCTGTGGCACCCGGTCGGGATTCACCAGGCCGTCGCCAGCGTTAGCCCCGTCGATGTAGTTAACGTGGTTCCAGTAGTCACGACCGTCGGCGGTTTTGGCCCTCAATCCCTGATCCACCCAGTCCCAGATGAAGCCGCCCTGCATGGTGGGGTACTGCTCGATCACGTCCCAGTATTCCTGTAAATTACCCACGCTGTTGCCCATGCCGTGGGCGTATTCGCAGACAATCAGCGGGCGATCGGGGTCTTTCTTGACCAGCTCGATCATGTCCTGCACCGAGGGGTACATGACCGAAATAATGTCGAAACTGCTCAGCGAAGTCGGCTTATAGTCGGCGCGGCCTTCGTAGTGAATGGGCCGGGTCGGATCGGCCAAGCGGATGTAGTCGGCCATCGCCACGAAATTGGCACCGTTGCTGGCCTCGTTGCCCAACGACCAGATGATGACCGACGGATGGTTTTTATCGCGCTCGATCATCGCCTTGCCCCGCGCCATAAAAGCGGCTTTCCACTCGGGCTTATCGGCTAGGATAACGTTTTTATACCAAAGCTCGTGGCTCTCAATATTGGCTTCATCCACCACGTACAGCCCATATTGATCACAGAGGTCGTACCACTCCTCTACATTAGGATAGTGCGACGTACGGGCAGCGTTGATGTTGTGCTGCTTCATCAGCGTGATGTCGCGGATCATGCTCCCGCGGCTGATGACGCGCCCCGTTTCGGGGTCGAACTCGTGGCGGTTGATGCCCTTAATCGTGATGGCTTTCCCGTTAACTAGCAACTGGCCCCCCTTTATTTTGATTTCCCGAAACCCAACGGGCTGACTCACGGCTTCCAGAACCGCGCCATCGGGGCCCAAAATTTGCATCGTCAGCTTGTACAGGTAGGGCGTTTCCGCACTCCACTTTTGCGGCGAGTTCACGGGAAGTTCCAGCCGGATGGGCATTTCGCCGCTGGGGTTCAGCATCCCAAAGGTCTGGGTTTTGGTGGGAATGGCTTTTTGGCCGCTGGCGTCGTAGAGCGTCGTGACGAGCAGATAGCCGTACTTGGCCTCCTTCGAGTGGTTTTTGGCGTACACGCTCACTTTCAGGTTGGCGTCGCGATAGTCGTCGTCGAGGTCGGTCTGCACCACGAAGTCGCTGATGTGGACGGGCGACGGCGAAAGCAGGTACACGTCCCGGAAAATGCCCGACAACCGCCAGTAATCCTGGTCTTCGAGGTAGCTGCCATCCGACCAGTTGATGACCTGCACGGCCAGCGTGTTGGGGCCATCCTGGATTTTGGCGTATATGTCGAACTCAAAGGGCGTCATCCCGTCCTCGTGGTAGCCCAGTGGCTCGCCGTTGAGCCACACGTAACAGGCCGACTGCACCCCGCCGAAATGCAGGAACAGGGGCCGCTGCCCCCAGTCTGCCGGCACCGTGAATGTGGTGCGGTACAGGCCCGTGGCGTTTGTATCGGCCATGATGCGCGGCGGTGTGGCCTCAAAGGGGTGTTTTATATTGGAAAAAATCGGCCGATCGTAAGGGCGTTTTTCCTTGGCCCCAACCACTTGCCAGTTGGAAGGCACGGGCAGGTCGTCCCAGGCGGCGGTGGAGGTGGCGGGCCGGAAAAAATCGGCGGGGACCTTAGCCGGATGCGACACCCATTTGAATTTCCAGGTGCCGTTTAGCGATTTGACAAAAGATGAATTGCCAGCGGCGGCAATGGCCTGCGCTTCGGTGGCGTAAGGGGTGAAGCTGGCGCGGGGACGCTCGGTGTTTTTACTGATGACTTCGGGGTTCTCCCAGTCGGGCAGCGGGGCCTGCGCCAGCAGTACACTAGTCGAAAGAAACAAAAAACCAACGGCACAAATTAATTTTCTCGGGGCGAAACGCATAGTTCGATTCAGAAACGGAGGAAGTACAAATAAGGTCGAGCATCGTTGACAGGAGGTGCGGGAAGAGGAAGCTAATGCAAAGTAAGGAATTTTTCGGGAAAGGGGGGCAAATCCATTTCTGCGCAAAACAGCTTCTATCGTTGTTGCAGCATCCTTCTTTTCAAGCAAAAAATCTAATTTCCGGGACAGCAAGCAGACGCGATTTGATGAACTCGTGGGGCAAGATTTATTTGTTTCGCTTGAATGATTCGGAGTACTTCTCAGTGCCATCTGGCAAGGCTATTTAATCACGGCCAGCAGCCTTTTTTTTCTGAACAGAGCCGCTTGATACTGCTGCTGAGGTCGGTAGTTGTGAGCGCACCCCAGCGGAATTTGGGGTTCAGTAGTCTGCTAGAAAAGCGGTAACTTTCGGACTTCAAACCCCAAAAACCCTTCAACCACATGAAAAAAACGCTTCTCTGGACGGCTGGCATCGTTGGACTCCTGGCCATTACCTACGCCGTTGGGCCCGATGTCGCTGACGCGACGCTGGATTCCACGCTACCGACCGTCACCCAGGATTTGGCCGAACTCGAAGCCGAAATTATCCGCTCCGAAGCGGCCATTCCCGGCCTGAAAAAGGACAACGAAGCCCGCATCGTTTGGGCGGACTCGACCCAAAAGAAAACACCCTACAGTATCGTCTATATCCATGGCTTCGGCGCGAGCCAAGCCGAGGGCGACCCCGTCCACCGCGAGTTGGCCAAGCGCTACGGGGCCAACCTCTACCTCGCGCGGCTGCACGATGCAGGCATCGACGACCCCGACGCTTTCGACGACCTCACGCCCGAGAATTTTCTGGCCGGAGCCAAACGCGCCCTCGCCATTGGCCAGGCCATCGGCGACAGCGTGATCGTGATTGGCACCTCAGCGGGTGGACTGCTGACGGTCTATCTGGCCGCCACGCATCCCGAAATCAAAGGCATCGTGCTGTACTCGCCCTGCATGGCCATCGCCAATCCGGCCATGAAACTGGCCACCCGGCCCTGGGGTCAGCAGATTCTGGATGCCGCTGTGGGGAAGCGACTTGTGAGCGACGACACGACGGAGCGCAGCAACTACTGGCTGAAAAGTTACAGCGTCAACGGCCTAATGACCCTGCAGCAAGCCATCGATGCCGTGGCTCGGCCCGGAGTGTACGAAAAAGTGAGAATGCCCGCCTTCGTCGGCTATTACTACAAAAATGACGAGGAGCAGGATCAAGTCGTCTCGGTGTCGGCAATAAAAGATATGTTTCCAAAACTCGGCACGCCTGATGCCCTGAAAGAGGAGCGCGCTTTTCCCAATAGCGGCGACCACGTGATTGCGTCGCATTTTACGTCAAAAGATATTGCCGGCGTGCGAAAGGCGACCGAGGCGTTTTTTGAAAAAATCCTGAAAATGGAGCCCGTTGCGGCTGGAAGATGATCCCTTCCGGGTAGTTCATCTCTCCCGTTACCTTTTTGTCAAATCGATGGCCGATTTGCACAAGGTTTGTTGACTTGTAAAGAAATGTGGTGCCAACCTCCTAACCCTCACGCTAAAAAGCCGAAATCGAGGTGGTTATTTTCAACGACATTCACGACCGCCCCCAAATTATCCCGCAACTCCTCTATCGTCACGGCTACACGGGCAATAAGAAAGATTACGACTTTGTGGTATTTAACGGCGATTATTTCGACTGGGTTACTCCGGAACAGCAGATAGTGGATCATTTGATCAAACCCTGCGTGGACATATTCGGCAGCGAGCTTCCCTTCCTGCTAACCCAGGGCAACCACGAATGCCGGGGTAGTTTCTCACGGCACATTCCGGCTTACCACGCCTACCCCGACGACAAATACTATTTCCCGTTCGTGCGGGGGCCGGTGCATTTCCTAGTGCTGGACTCAGGCGAGGACAAAACCGACGATTCCGTGGAATACGGCGGCTTGGTAGCCTTCGACCGCTATCGCGAAAAGCAGGCCCGCCGGCTGGAGAAAGAAGTAGCCACTGAGGGGTTCAAAAAAGCCGCTTTTCGCGTCTTATTGATTCATATTTCGCCCTACCACTCCGGCGACTGGCACGGTACCATGCACTGCTGCGAGGTGTTCGGGCCGACTCTCAACAAGGCGGGCATCGACTCGCAGATTTCGGGCCACACCCACCGGTACATGACCCACGAGGCCGACAATGATCATAATTACCCCATCGCGATCGGGGGCGAGCCGCTGGAAGGGATGCGGACGCTCACGAAACTTCACGCCAATCAAAAGGAACTGACTCTGAAAATGATTCGGGATGACGGGGAGCTGGTCGGCCAATTCAACATTCCCCGTAACAACCGTTCAAAACAATGATGATGCTATTTTCAAGGGTAGAACGGGATGCCAGAAGCATGAAAAACTGGGTGTATGGGCTGAGCCTTTTGCTGCTGCTTGCGGCTTGCCACAAAAACAGCAGTCTGCCAAGAAGTGGCGAGGGTAATCATCTGGCGGCTAAAGGGGCGATCAAAGTTATGACCTACAACATCCACCACGCCAACCCGCCCTCCGAAAACGGGAAGATCGACATGGCGGCTATCGCGCGGGTGATCAATCAGGAAAAACCCGATCTGGTGGCTTTGCAGGAAGTGGATATTTTTACCGAACGCTCCGGCAAGAAACTAGACCAAGCACTTGAACTGGCCCGACTCACGGGCATGAAGTCGTTTTTTATGAAAGCGCTGGACTACCAAGGTGGTGCGTATGGCATCGCGGTTTTGTCGAAGCACCCCATTCTGGACTCGGCGGGCTACCTGTTGCCGCGTGATCCTGCCTTAGGCGGCGAAAACCGGGCCGTGGCCGCCATCACCGTGCAGTTGCCCGGCAATAAGAAGATCATCTTCGCCACTACCCACTTGGATTTAGAGGCAGGCAACCGCTTGTCGCAGGCCAAAGCCCTGATCGGGCATTTTGAAAAATCCGGCCTGCCGATGGTTCTAGGGGGAGACTTTAACGCCCTAAAAGGCAGTCCCGTCATTGACCTTTTCGACCAGCATTTTACCAGAACCTGCCTCGACGACTGTGCCCCCACCATTCCGGTCGTCAATCCCAACCGCACCATCGACTTTATCATGTACAAGCCGACGAGTCGTTTCAAAGTCATGAACACGCGGGTGATCGACGAGCAATACGCCTCGGATCACCTGCCAGTGGTAGTGGAGCTGGAAATCGTGGATTGAGTTTGCGCTGTCTGACCAAGCAAAAAACGAATCTTTCCGGGCTTAATTTGTTTCCTAGTCTGAGCAAAACGCGCGGTTTCGTAAGGAAGCCATGTACTTTTGCGTTAGCTCGTAACAACGCTCTTTGTCCTTTATGAATAAACTTACTGCCGCTTTCGCTGCAGCTTTTCTGCTGCTAAGCCACCTCGCCTTAGCCCAAATCCAGCGCCACGCCACCTGGACGCATTCTTTTTCCAAAAAAGAGGTAAAAGTCGGTGAAACGGTGGACCTGGTTTTCAAAGCCACCATCGATCCGGGTTGGTATATGTATTCTTCGGATTTCGATCCTGATTTGGGGCCGATGCTAACGGAGATTACGCTGACACCCGATGCTTCCTACAAAAAAGTGGGTGACTTAAAGCCCGTCAAACCAAAGAAGAAGTACGAAAAAATCTGGGATGGGGACGTGACCTACTTTGAGGGCAAAGGCGAATTCCGGCAAACGGTTTTGATCTTGCAGGAAAATCCTGTGATTCAGGCCGCTGCCACCTACCAAACCTGCTCCAACGTGACGGGTCTTTGTGTGCTGGGAAATGACGATTTCGTTTTTAAAGGTTTGAAAGTTGCCCCGGCAGCGGTGAAGGAAGCCGAGTCGAAGGAGAAAGCAGCGGCAAAAATCGCCCCCGCAGAAACCACTACCCCCCCGGCTACGGACGAGACGGTTGCCCAAGCCGTGCAGGAATCCCTCACCGACTCGACCATCCGTTCCGACACCTCTTCAAGTTCAGTAATCACGGCCGCGAAGCCCGCCCTTTACACGGGAGACGAATCGTCCGCTACCGAGGACGGCTCCCTGTGGGCCTTTGCCTTGGCCGCTTTTCTAGCGGGCCTAGTGGCGTTGCTGACGCCCTGCGTGTTCCCCATCATCCCGATGACGGTCAGTTTTTTTACCAAACAGAAAAACGGCAAGACAAAGGCGCTGATCTACGGACTATCAATTATTTTGATTTACACGCTTATCGGCACCGTGGTGTCGCGGCTCAACGGCCCGGCTTTCGCCAATTTCGTGAGTACGCACTGGCTACCGAATCTGCTGTTTTTTGCCATATTTTTTCTGTTCGGACTATCCTTTCTAGGCTTGTTCGAGATCGTGCTGCCGAGTTCTTTCGTCAATAAAATGGATGAAAAAGCCGATCAGGGCGGAATGCTGGGCGTATTTTTTATGGCCTTCACGCTGGTGCTGGTGTCGTTTTCCTGCACGGGGCCCATCGTGGGCAGTTTGCTGGTGGCTTCGGCGGGCGGTGAGGTGGTGAAGCCCATCGTGGGCATGGTGGCATTTTCGTCGGCTTTTGCCATTCCGTTCACGCTGTTCGCACTCTTTCCGCAGTGGCTCAAAAGTCTGCCCAAGTCGGGCGGCTGGCTCAATACCGTGAAGGTCGTCCTGGGTTTTCTGGAACTGGCTTTGGCCCTCAAATTCCTCAGCATCGCCGACCAAGTCTATCACTGGCGGCTGCTGGATCGGGAGGTCTATCTGGCGTTTTGGATCGTAATTTTTGCCATGTTGGGCGCTTATTTATTGGGGAAAATCCGCACCCCGCACGATTCACCCACCGAAATCGTCAGTGTCCCGCGCATCCTGCTGGCCATCGTGACCTTCGCCTTCGTGGTATATATGGTACCCGGCATGTGGGGGGCGCCGCTGAAAGCTTTGGCGGGTTACCTGCCGCCTCAGACCACGCTTGACTTCGACCTCAGCCGCCGACAGTCGGCGGTCGGCCCGGTGTCCACGCTGACCGAAGTTCCCAAGTACGCCGGCCTCTTCGAGCTGCCGCACGACTTGGAAGGATTTTTCGACTACGAGCAGGCTTTGGCTTATTCCAAAAAAGTGAACAAACCCGTTTTCATCGACTTCACGGGCCACGGCTGCGTCAACTGCCGCGAAATGGAAGCCCGCGTGTGGTCCGACCCGGCGGTGCTGCAACGGCTGCGCGAGGATTACGTGATCGTGGCTCTTTACGTGGACGACAAGACCGAATTGCCCGAAAGCGAATGGTACACTTCGCCCTACGACCAGCGCGTAAAAAAAACCATTGGTGCCCAGAACGCCGACCTGCAAATCAGAAAATACAACAACAACGCCCAGCCGCACTACTGCCTAGTGGACGGCGAAGGGAACCTGCTCGTCACTCCGATCAATTACGATCTGAATCCCGAAAATTTTGTTGAGTTTCTGGACAGCGGGAAGGTGAAAATTTAAACGTTATAGTCTGGCCGCGGTGCTGTTCTACAACTCTATTTTTCTATCAATAATACCCAGCCCAAAAGCTGATAATCGTAAGCCTACAACTGATTGACAAAAAATGAAACACCTCTCCCCCCTCCACTTTTCCGTCCTTAGCGTCCTCTTTGTCATCTTGAGCGTAGGGGTCCGACCGTCGGCCGAAGGACAAGCCCAAAACAAGGAAAAAGTCAAAGCCACCGACCTGACTCGCATCGCTCAGGTGGGTAGCATCGCCATCTCGCCCTCGGGCAAGCGGGCGGTTTATACCTTAAATACGACTGAAGCTACGCCCGACACCAAGTTCGAGTACGAATACCGGACGCACCTATACTTGGTTGATCTCGAAATTAAAAAAGAACCGCAAGCCCTGACCTACGGGGCCGAAAGCGCCAGCCAACCCGCCTGGTCGCCGGACGGGAGCAAGATTGCCTTTGTCAGGAAGGCCAATGACAAGAACCAGATTTTCGTCCTGCCACTCAGCGGCGGCGAAGCCTGGCAACTGAC
>Ga0335395_10002212_pt1 | contig 12072 bp, 12 predicted proteins | sample MAT02_FD_205744 | JGI IMG/M metagenome (GOLD analysis project Ga0335395, IMG submission 205744) | Freshwater microbial communities from Lake Fryxell liftoff mats and glacier meltwater in Antarctica - MAT-02 (spades assembly) (version 2) ...
GTAAAGGCACAAGTTTTGGTATTAGCGTAGTGGTGATTTTTACTTATTATGTATTTTCTTTCATCACCAGTTCTATGGGCGTGAAAGCTGTCTTGAGTCCCATTCTATCAGCTTGGTTGCCGATCGCCTTTGGTTTTGGCATCGGTGGAGTCTTGTTAGTAAGAGCCGCCTCTCGATAAGGAAATCAGGCATCGGGCATCGGGCATCGGGCATCGGGCATCGGGCATCGGGCATCGGGCAAAGGTCGGACACGGCAGTGCCCATAGGTGTCAACAATCGCCTGAAAGCCTTGGTATCTCTCGCTTTTAGCCGAGTCTATAACCCCCTAAATCCCCCTTGGTAAGGGGGACTTTGATCAAACTCTTGTCCCCCCCTTATACTCCCCCCTTGGGGGGGGGCGGGGGGGGGTTGGGGGCTAGGGGGGTGGAAGGGCCTCATAGTCAAACAGCATTCTCTGACTGGGTTTGACCTTAAGTTGACACCAATGGGCGAAGCGTAGCGGAGGGAGTGCCGTGTCCCTACAATATTATTTTGGGGTAGGGAAACGGCACTGCCGTGTCCTGATTTCGGGTAATATTAATTCCGGTGCCACCGGAATTGATATTACCCCGTCTCGCCATCTATGGATTAGAAAAAGTATTAATTTCGCCTCCACCAAGGTAGCGTCCCGGAATCTGTCGCTGTGCAGGAAAAGGCTGGGGTTGAATTGGTTGAATGCCCTGATTTGTGTTTTGAGGAACTACTTCAAAATTAGATTGAGTTGGTGAGTTGGGCTGAATCGGCTGAACAAATTTAAATTGAGAATTCCCTGAATTTGGAGATAATTGAGGGTTAACTATTTTGCTTTCGACCATCCCACTAGGAAAAGGAGATTTCCCGATATTGGGAAGTAACTGTATTGGCGAAGGTGTGGCAATTGGAATTACAGCAGGTTGAGTTTTAGGTGTGAAGTCGGAACCGGATAAATTAGTTTGGTAGGGATTTTTTGGCAAAGCCACAGTTACAGGCTGTAGGGTAATTTCGGGGATGACTTGTACTCTCGAATTTAACCGAGTAAATGCTTCAGGCAATGTTGTTTCTGTGTTTGAGACTTGCTGAGAGTCGTTAATAATCGTATTTGTTGTAGTCGAAATCGGGGCAAGTGCGGCGGAAAAATTCCCCGAATTGGCGATCGATTGAGCTGTAGTGATCGTTGGGAGCAAATTTTCTGGATTTGTCCCAGAGACAGTTGCATTCGCTCGATCGGGCAATTTAGCCGCCCTTGCAGTTTTCTGAGTAGAAATGGCCGTGGCTGTTGTGTTAGCAGCAATGTATTTTTTCATAGCTGCTTGCAGTGGACTCAAAGGAAGAGGTTTTTCGTTTGGTTTGCCTGAATTAGCACTACCGGAGACTTCGGATAAAGTTGCAGTTGCTGTATCCATAGATCCTCCCTCGCCGATGGTTTTGTTCCCGGAAATCAGCTTGCCGTCTCTAGAGAGACTCAAAGCTGCGGTCGTGTTTGAACTTGACAAGCTTGAATTTTGTGGGTTATTGTTGGCCGCCGAAACCGCAGAATTTGCTAAATTTGGTAGGGACGCAAATGTTGTGTTGGTTACAGCTTGCTTAGGGACGGAAGATGGCTGAGAAATTTCCGATCGGCGATCGCGAATTTCATCGAATAAACCTTGGCCTACTGGTGAATTTAACAAACCGAACTCTGAGTTAGAGTGATTGAACTTATTGACTAGCATCGGTACGCTGTCGATTTCAGCAGCTATTGCGGTATCTTCAGCAGATAACCCTGCGATCGCAGTTGGATTATTTGAGTTCGCCACCTCTTCGCCATCAATACTCAAGCGTTCTGGATTTACCGATACCTCCCAGATAAAAAAACCTCCAGCACAGAGAACTGCTAGCGGTGCCCAAACCGCAGGCTGCATCCAGTAGCGCAAACGCGCTATCACATAGCGGACAGATGTAGGAAATCGGTTAAAACTTGACATAGTTTTGCTTTTGTCCTCGGCAGAGACTTAAAACAAGTTGTCAATATCTACTATATCATCTCATCAGGATGATAAAATGCGACTTGGCACGGTGTTGATCCTTCCGAGTGTGTCAGCCGATCGCACGCTAAGGAAAAAAAGTTAAAGCAAAGTTAGCAATTGCTGACCACATCTAAGACGACAACTTGAGATAAAAAAAATGCAAAAAGTAGTAGAAGTATTAACAAATCGGGAAGAATTAATCGATCGATCGCTCTCGATTGTGCGATCAAAAATCCAAGCAGCCATAGCAGAACGAGGAATTTGTACGATCGCCTTAGCCGGCGGAAGCACACCGGAACCACTTTATAAGGCGATCGCCACTGAAGACCTGGCTTGGGACAAAATTCACGTTTTCTGGGGCGACGAGCGCTACGTGCCTTCAGATCACCCTGACAGCAATCAAAAAATGGCGCGCCTTGCATGGCTTGACCAAGTAAATATTCCTGCCAGCAACATTCACCCGATGCCAACAGGTAGCGCCGACCCCGCCGCCGATGCTTTGGCCCACCAAACCGAATTGCAGCAGTTTTTCAAGGTATCTGATGGGGAATTTCCGGCGATCGACATAATCTTATTAGGGATCGGAGACGATGCCCACACAGCCTCTCTATTTCCCCACACCGCAGCTTTAAAAGTACGTGATGCCCTTGTTACCGTCGGCAACAAAGACGATCAACCCCGCATCACCTTTACAGTCCCCTTAATTAACCACGCCCGTTGCGTCATTTTCATGGTGGCAGGTGGTAGCAAAAAACCCGCCCTCGCTCAAATTTTTGCCCCCGCAGCCGATGACATGACTTATCCATCCAGACTGATTCAACCCAGTGGCGAACTTTTGTGGTTGCTTGATGTGGCTGCTGGTGAAGAACTACAATAGCTTAGGTAGATGGGCAGTGATAGCGGTGGGAGAGTGACAATATAAATAAAAATTCATTGAAATTGTAATCATTGATTGACGATCGTTCTGTTGAGGGCTATTTCAAGCCCCCAGCCTAAAGTTGTGGGTTAGTTTACGGAGTAGAAAAAGCCCGTTATGGGAGCCATAACTGCCCAATGCTAGTCGCTAATTGGCAAAACAATATAAGAATAGTAGCGGTTAAAGTTAAAATTTGACCGTACACTAAAGTATTTTTATGAGGCTGATTTGAAAATCTGGCCTTCTTCAAGGAGAAATCGATGATTGTCTGTCCAAATTGCAATCACCAAAACCCCGACGGGGCTAGCCAGTGTGAGGCTTGCTACACGCCTTTACCCGTTACCGCCAGTTGCTCGAACTGCGGTGCTGCGGTTCAGACAGATGCAGCTTTTTGCGGTCAGTGTGGTTTTAATTTACGTCCAGGTTCCTCTGTTCCCGAAAGCGAGCCAAATGTAGAATTAGCGTCGTCTGTGGGCGCGACAGTGGTATCACCATTGATTCCAGATTTAGTTTCGCCTGAGCCTCTGATGGTACCGTCCACTATCGTGACTGAAAATGTAGGGCCTAACTTGGAAAAAACTCCAGTCAGTATTGGGCCTACTCTTCCGGATCCGACACCATCGTCCTCAGTTCCTGTTACAACTGAATCGGTAGCAACTTCTGTGAATGCTCCCGTGGTTGCTAACGAACAACCAGCGGGTATAGCTAAAACTCAACTGCAACAGCAGTCAGCCCGGCTGATACACGTCCAGACAAATACGCTGATGGAATTGCCTCACAATCTTTCTGTGATTCATATAGGCAAGCCGAATGACATGGTACCGCCGGATATTGATGTTGCCGGATTTGCTAATTCTGAGATCGTCTCTAGGGTACACGCTAATGTCCGGGTTGAGGGAGATGCTTGCTACTTAGAGGATATGGGCAGTTCTAACGGTACTTATGTCAACAATACTCCATTGCCCAAGGGAAATCGACATCGGTTGCGACCGGGCGATCGCATTTCTCTGGGTAAAGGAGACCTGGTTACGTTTTTATTTCAAGTCTCTTAGATCGAGTTTGGATTGGGCTAGAGAAAGTCTAAAATCTAAAATCGCATCAACGAAGTGCTCTACCAAAACTCAATGCTGCCAATGTGATTAAGCTGACCTTGCTACATCCACTCCAGTCTATACCCGTCCGCAGTTGGATCTTTGAAGACGAAGAGGTCGTCTCCATTGGGCGATCGACAGAAAGTCACGTAGTTCTTTTCAGTGCGGTGGTTTCTCGTCGTCACATAGAATTGCGGCGCACAGGGACAAACTGGGAACTGATTAATTTAGGCACGAATGGCACTTACCTCGATGGTAAGCCGATCGCAAACATTCCAATTGTGGACGGTCTGATCGTTCACTTGGCTCGATCGGGCCCAAAAATTCAAATCAATGTTGTCCCCAATCAGTCCTCAGTCCAGTTACCACAAATTAGCGTCAATCCGAGGGATGCTAAGACAATTTATGATCCCTCACCAGGGGCGCAAATCATCACGATTCCGATTCCCGAACAAAAAGAAATTGGCACTTCTAGGGAAGAGGATGATTTAACGGAGGCAGAGAATACTCGCGATTATTCTGAAGAATAATATTAAATTAGTGTATCAGGGTCGATCGAAATTTCGATCGACTGTGAACAGGATTTGGATGTTAATCAACAGTCGGTAGTTTACTTATCTGTCTAGCTAAATTTCTTTAACATCAGTGATTACCTTAACCCTACTGCATCCTATCCAGTCTGTCCCAGTTCAAAGTTGGTGTTTTGAATCCGAATCGGTGGTTCGGATCGGTCGATCGAACGACAATGATGTAATTATTTACAGCGCTGTCGTTTCTCGCCACCACGTAGAATTGTGGAACAATCCTTTTGGCTGGGAAATTATTAATTTTGGTGCTAATGGCACTTACGTAGATGACCAACCGATCACTCAAGTGTTAGTAGTGGATGGGATGACGATTCGTTTGGGCAATTCGGGGCCATCTATCCGCATTCGGGTGGCCGCGACGAATCTGCAACCGAAGAAAGTGAGGAGACCACCGAAGCCATCGCCCTCTGGTCAAAAGGACGAATCTTCTACTGACAATCAAACTGCTTCACCTTTCCGTGACGGAATCATGGAGGATGAAGAAGATGGGGCGTTGACTCACATCGATCTGGATTGACCGAGAGCGATGTTTGAGCAGTCGCTCATCAGAATGTTTTACAATACCTGGGCTGCGGGAGAAGAGCCTGTAAAAGTGTCAACCTTCTACAGATAAGATTTTCGGGCAATCGGTTAACATTACCTCAGTTTCGTTGCCTGCCCACCGGCGGTAATCCAACAGTAACTGGTACATCAATCGCTGTTTCACACTCAGCAGTACGCTCTTGAGCAAACCGTTGCCCGTTGCTTCCAAAATTGGTTTGGGGGTCAGCCAAAAAGGTGGTGGCAGCTCTACTCGCACTTCCAAATCCGCTTTTCCCTTCACATACGTTGCCCCGCGAATTTGATGCGGTGACAACTGTCCTTTGAGATTGAGAGCAAAGCGATCGTTGATATAACCCACCCCGATAATTTCACAGGCGACGGACTCCAAATTGATCGTGCCGTCGGAGAGCGCCCACACCCTCATGTCTACCGTGGGTTGAATGCTGAGCATCATAAATTCTAACGGCCGCATTTTTAGCCGGAAACAGTCATCACTTAACTGCTCAGTGCGACTTCGATCGACTAGGGCATTCACCAGTCGCCTAGGCTGACGCAGATAGTGTTGAATGGGAACCCGTTCCTCTGGTACGACGATCTCAACTGATTGGCAAGCATTAAACCTGGTATACATAAGAGGAGATTAAAGTATAGGATTCGTAAGTATATCTTTATAAACTATAACCGTTTTAAAGTGACATAAGTCAAACTGAGTTACCCGCATCCCGTATTAATTTTCATGAAAATTTCGATCGCACATCTCGGCCCTGTTGGTACAAATGCAGAAACAGCGGCTCTAGCTTATGTCAATTGGTTGAGCCTTAAAACTAACTTGGAATGCACCCTGTGTCCTTATTCTACCATTTCTCAAGCGCTAGAGGCATCTGCCGTAGGGCAGGTTGACTATTCAGTTGTGCCCGTCGAAAATTCGATCGAAGGCAGCGTGACTGTCACCTTAGATACACTGTGGCGACTCGATCAACTCCGCATTCAACACGCCTTAGTTTTGCCAATTTCCCACGCGCTGGTTTCTAATGCTCAAAATTTTAACGAAATCAAAAAAGTTTACTCTCACCCGCAAGCCCTAGCTCAGTGTCAGTCGTGGTTGGGGAAGTTTATCCCATCGGCTCAGTTAATTCCGGCGAATTCAACCACGGAATCCTTGGATTACCTGGATGATACAAGTGTGGCGGTGATTTCTGCACCAAGAGCGGCTCAACTTTACAATTTGCCAGTGTTAGCTCATCCGATTAATGATTATCCTGACAATTACACTCGATTTTGGATACTCGGTAAGGGAGTTGAAGAAGTGGAAAATGTAGAAATAGGCGATCGCCCCTCATCAATTAAATCCATCATAAAATCCCCTGCTAAGTTGATCCTCGATGCTTCCTCGTCTAATTGCACCCATACTTCACTAGCTTTTAGCGTGCCTGCTAATATGCCGGGAGCGCTGGTAAAACCTTTACAGGTATTTGCCAGTCGCGGGATTAATCTCAGTCGGATTGAATCTAGACCAACTAAGCGATCGCTCGGAGAATATATTTTCTTTATGGATATTGAAGCTAACGCCTGCCAAGCAGTGGTGCGATCGGCATTGGAAGAGTTAAAAATCTACACTGAAACTTTAAAAATATTTGGTTGTTACAGTCTACTGTCAGTAGTATAATTTTGTTTATTTAGATAAACTTAGGAGGCTAGCGAGATGGATGCTGATGAACTTCTGAAGCGATATTCTGCCGGAGAAAGAAATTTTCAAGAAGCTAATTTGATAGGCGCTTCCCTCTCCGAAGCTTTCCTAAGTCATATTTGCCTCGCCCGTGCCAACTTGAAAGACGTAAATCTAGCTTCGGCAGACCTGAGTTGGGCTAACTTAATTGGTGCAAAGCTCGATAGTGCTTGTCTGCTGCTGGCAGACCTAAATGGGGCTGACTTGAGCCGAGCAAATCTAACTCGTGCCAAATTAACAGGGGCTGACCTGATTCAAGCAAAGTTAGAAAACGCGAATTTGGGGGACACTAAAATGATCGGTGTCAACTTGAGCGGGGCAAACTTGTATATGGCAAACTTTATGGAAGCCAACTTGCTCGAAGCTTGCTTGGACGAAGCAGACCTCGAAAAAGCGAATCTCAGCGAGGTAAAACTGCGGGGCGCAAGTCTGAGAAAAGCCAACTTGAGAGGCGCATTTTTATGTGAAAGTAACCTTCAGGGCGCTGACTTGAGAGAAGCTGATTTGCGCGGCGCTAATTTGAGCGGTGCCTTTTTGTGCGGTGCTAATCTCGAAGGCGCTAAGCTAGAGGGGGCAATTTTAAGCGGGTCAATACAGTTTTGCATCCGACAAGCCTGACCAAAAAACGAGACGGAAGCCCCTGGATTTAGACATGGGGATAAGTCGGTAGCGGTTTCAACACATCAGGCAATATATACGCGCAGCATCCGACAGCTAAAGACTAAAAAATATAGTATTAACTTGGTTAAAGGTGAAATTAATTTGCTCCTGTACCTTAGCAAAATGAAGCTCCATCTTTAGTATTTCTTTCTGAGAATTAGCTTCAACAATTTTACTTTCCAAATTTAGCAAGTTGCGGTTGAGAGTTTCTACTCGAACAGTTTGGTCATCTAAATCAATTTTTAGTATCGCTGCGGTCTCAACCTGAACTTGCTGGTGAATCCTGGCCTGGCGAACCGAACTTTCATCATTTTTTTCAAGGGCTAGCAGAGTTCGCTGCTGCCACTGATTGGCTTGTGATGCAGCTTGATTGTACTGCCACTGTATCCGTAGTTGAGTGGAAATAGCGCTAGCAACGACCTGACGCAATTCTTTGAGGGGTTCCTGAATTTCTAAGATTAACAACTCCCAAAGGTACATCAGTTCGCCAGTAAATTTTTCGCGGTCTATAGAGGCTACTAATGCTTCTAAAAGCAACAAATTTGGTTGAATTTGTTGGGTAGTTTTCTCGAAAATTAGCTGCTGGGCAGATAACGGTCGATCGCTCTTTTGTTCTGCGATACAGCACTTTTCAGGTATGCAGGTACGAGCTTCTGTAGGGACACGGCACTGCCGTGTCCCTACGGGGATATTGATAGTACCTATAAACCTGCAATCTACGATATCTTGTGCTGCGATCGCGGCGGGAGAGTAGCCTAATATATTTTTAGTTGATTCGGCAGCATTTTCGGCGCCAGAAGGTACAAATGCCTGTAACTTTTCTTGGGCGATCGCCCTCAGCCTTTGGAACAACAAATCGCACGCAGCTTGCTGCATAGGCCCTGTCTGACTTTGACAAACTTTTATGAGAATTTTTAAGCCGTCATCGCCATAATTCAAAGTTTCCTTCAAAGCAGCAATTCGATGTTCGCTAACTGAACTAGACAGTCGGTGTTCAACTCCCGCTAGTCCACCGAGAACAGCAGCGCCCACAGGAGGCGGCAGTTGACCGCCTCTAACTGCATCATATGGTTTCGGTTCGTGGAATTTTTCTAACATTCGACCATACCCTATGCCCTATGCCCTATGCCCTATGCCCGTACAGGATTTATCGGCAATTAACGGGACTTGATTTGACTACTTGAGTGTATCTTTAAGTACAGTCCGAGCGGCTAAGTGATTGCGAGTAGAAGTCAAAATTTCTGTTTCGCGTTCCAATCTAGCAGCAGTATCTTGCAATTCTAAAAGAATTTGCTGTTCTGTCGCAGCGCCGTAAAGGTAGCTGGCTACCCAATAGGACAATTCTGTAGGCAAACTGGGAATGTCTTCGGGTAAGTCGATCGCCTGATCCATCAATTTACTGGAAAGGCGAACTACATCGCGAAGCAGTTGTTCGACATCTTGGCTTAAAGATCTGAGGTCTTTTTGTGGCGGTTCGTCTTCGATCCATTCTACTAGACCGACTAGATAGGGTTTTTCCCGGACTGCATCGAGCACTCGGAACCGTTGCTGGCCCAAAGTCATAATTTTCAGGCGATCGTCGGGGAGTCGCTGACAGTGAATTACTTCGGCGCAGCAGCCGACAGCAGAGACTTTATTTTGCTCAGGGTCCCACATGAGTACACCAAAACGGCGATCGCCCTCCAGAATCGTATTCATCATGATTCGATAGCGAAACTCGAAGATTTGCAGCGGGAGCGGCCTACCAGGAAATAGAACCACTTCCGGCAACGGAAATAGGGGGAGTTCGCGAACTGCTACAGAGGAAGAGGATGCCATTGTCGCTCAAAGGTGACGGTACTTGCGCTTATTTTTCTTACTTTAACTGATTTGAGCAATTCCGGGGCGGGACGATCGGGCTTTTCGGGGGCGGGATCGATCGCCTACGTTCTCTGTTACCGCTGTCAGCCGATTTTAGATTTTATATTGCTTTCAGCAAAAAGAAGGAGCAATTTTTTTTCCTTTGCTCCTTCTTTTTGGCTCTGAAACACGTCAATCTACAGCTTGACTTCGATATCTACGCCGGCTGGCAAATCCAGTTTCATCAAAGCGTCAATTGTTTTAGCCGAAGGCTGGTGAATGTCGATAATTCGGCGGTGCGTGCGGGTTTCAAAGTGTTCGCGAGAATCTTTGTCTACGTGGGGCGATCGCAGCAAGCAATAGATACGCCGTTTGGTAGGCAAAGGAATCGGACCGATCGCAGTGGCCGCTGTCCGATTTGCTGTATCTACAATCTTTTCGCAAGATGCGTCTAGAATGCGTCGATCGAAAGCTTTGAGGCGAATGCGAATTTTTTGTTGTTGGATAGCTGCCATTTTGGTTTCTTTAATTTTCTAGGTTCAGTTTGTTGTTAGTCAGTAGTCATTAGTCATTAGTTATCAGTTGTTAATTGTTTTTCTGATAACTACTAACTACTAACTACTGACCAAATAGCAGAAAAGCCTCATTAAATTTGGCGACTTTTCTGCTACTTAGGCTATTAGCGTATTCCTACTTGAGGATTTTGGAAACAACGCCTGCGCCGACGGTGCGTCCGCCTTCACGGATAGCAAAGCGCATTCCTTGTTCGATCGCGATCGGGTTGATCAATTCCACAGTCATCTTAATCCGGTCACCAGGCATCACCATTTCAGCTTCCGTGCCGTCATCAGCCGTGAACTGTTTGATCGTACCAGTTACATCCGTTGTACGGACATAGAACTGAGGGCGGTAGCCAGAGAAAAACGGCGTGTGACGACCACCTTCTTCTTTTTTCAGGATATAGACTTCAGACTCAAATTCTGTGTGAGGCAAGATACTCTTCGGCTTGGCAATCACCATACCGCGTTCAATATCCGCCTTCAAAATCCCCCGAAGCAGTAAGCCCACGTTGTCGCCAGCCAAGCCTTCTTCCAAAGACTTAGTGAACATTTCCACACCAGTCACCGTAGTGCTGCGAGTGTCCTTGAGACCAACCAATTCGACGTTTTCGCCGACCTTGACTTTCCCACGTTCAATCCGGCCTGTGGCAACAGTACCCCGACCAGTAATCGAAAATACGTCTTCTACAGCCATCAAGAATGGCTTATCAATTTCACGTTCTGGCGTGGGGATGTAACTATCCACTGCTTCCATCAATGCATAAATCTTGTCAATCCAGGGGTTTTCGCCCTTTACAGCCTTGGGATTGGCAGCCATCGCTTCGAGAGCTTTCAATCCCGAACCAGTCACGATGGGGATATCATCGCCAGGAAAATCGTAAGAGCTCAGAAGTTCGCGAACTTCCAGTTCCACCAATTCCAAAAGTTCTGCATCGTCTACCATGTCTTCCTTGTTCAAGAAAACAACCAAGCTAGGAACGCCAACTTGCTTAGCTAGCAGGATGTGTTCGCGAGTTTGAGGCATGGGGCCATCAGCCGCTGACACTACCAGGATGCCACCGTCCATTTGAGCCGCACCGGTGATCATGTTTTTCACATAGTCAGCGTGTCCGGGGCAATCAACGTGGGCATAGTGCCGACCAGTGGTTTCGTACTCAACGTGAGCAGTATTAATCGTAATACCCCGTGCTTTTTCTTCAGGGGCAGCGTCGATTTCGTCGTACTTCTTACCTTTTGCCTGACCTAATGCAGAAAGAGTCATCGTAATCGCGGCGGTCAAAGTTGTTTTGCCGTGGTCAACGTGACCGATCGTACCGATGTTTACGTGGGGTTTATTCCGTTCAAATTTTGCGCGTGCCATTCTCGATTTGTTCCTTGTTTTTTTTAGCGATTTTAGACTTGAGATTTTAGATTCTCGATTTTGGATTCAATCCAAAATCCAAAATCTAAAATCTAAAATCATTAGTTCCCTTTGTTCTTAGCGATAATGGCTTCAGCCACATTTCGCGGCACTTCTTCGTAATGGCTGAATTCCATTGTGAAGATGCCTCGACCTTGGGTTTTTGAGCGGATATCAGTAGCGTAACCAAACATTTCTGCTAGTGGAACCTTGACAGAAACTTTGGCAATTCCCTGATCCGTCTCTTGGCCTTCGATCTGACCCCGACGTGAGTTGAGGTCTCCGATGACGTTCCCGATGTAATCTTCGGGAACTTCAACCTCTACCTTCATCATAGGCTCTAGCAGCACTGGCGACGCCTTCATCACAGCTTCTTTGATCGCCATTGAACCGGCGATCTTGAATGCCATTTCTGAAGAGTCTACGTCGTGGAAAGACCCGTCTACCATAGTAGCTTTGAGGTCGATCACTGGATATCCTGCTACAATACCTGATTCGCACGCTTCTTTCATCCCCTGTCCTGCCGGCCCGATGTACTCTTTCGGTACAGTGCCACCGACAATTTTGGAGACAAATTCAAAGCCGGTTCCGACTTCGGTTGGTTCTAGTTCGATCACGACGTGACCGTACTGACCTTTACCGCCACTTTGGCGGATAAATTTACCTTCGGCGCGGACGGCTTTGCGAATGGTTTCGCGGTAGGCTACTTGTGGCTGACCCACGTTGG
>Ga0335395_10002214_pt1 | contig 12061 bp, 15 predicted proteins | sample MAT02_FD_205744 | JGI IMG/M metagenome (GOLD analysis project Ga0335395, IMG submission 205744) | Freshwater microbial communities from Lake Fryxell liftoff mats and glacier meltwater in Antarctica - MAT-02 (spades assembly) (version 2) ...
GATAGCCGTTCCCTGTACCGTTTTGCGGCGATCGCCCAATGGGGACTGTAGCAGCAAGTCGAAGGCGTACTTCCCAGGCTTAGTATCCGTTTGAACACGGTTCAAGGCAAGGGAAACTGATTTGTTCAGTAAAACGGTAGCACTGGGTTCGGCTATCAGCTGACTGCTCAAACCGCGAATCTGGCACCGAGCCGGCCAAGTTTGGTCAATCTCTGCCTGCACAGCAAGTGGCAAAATTAGCAGCATTCGCCAGTCGGTTCGCTGGTCAATATATAAAATTATCGGCACGACCATCACAGATGCCTTTAAGGGATAGCCACATTTTAGCCCTACCAAGCGATCGCCCGCGATCTCGGTTGAACTGACGACAGACGGCACGGCCTCGTCTGACAGAAGGCGAACGCACTTCTTATGTAAGCAACTTCTTTCAGGAATTGTTCGTTTACATAAGAAGTGAGGGACGCATTTTGACTATCATTGAGGGGCACGCAAACACGCAAAAGCCCAGCCGGGGGGTTCCAGGCTGGGCTTTTTTTGTGACTGACAATTTACTTTTTCCCGAGCTTCCAAGTTTTCCCGCAGATCCCGCACCGTCCTCGACCACAAGATCGACGGGTGCGATCGCTCCCACAACTGGGACACACACCCACAGTCGCAGACGGCCTGCCTGTGGGGTTGCCGCTGGTTTCTCGCGCGCAGGCAGTGCAACGCCATACCTGCTGGCCTGATGTAGTGAAACCGCGCTTCACCATTCTGTCGTTATTGCAGTGTGGGCAATTCATTTTTCTCCCTAAAATTGATAGTGCCACAATGGCGATCGCGCTTCAGCTTAGGCAGCGCTCAGCATGGCGTCTAGCTCGTCCCAGTGGGCTTTACAACCTTTAACGAATTCAGGATTGCTGCACAAATATAGGATGGCTAGGCGCTCAATCGCTGCTGCGGCGTCATCTTCATCACCCTCTGCTGCAAGCTCTTGGCAAACAACAATCTCCTGAGCGATTTCCCTGCGTGACCAGGTGGCTGCGATTTCCAGCGTCACTTCTGGGTCGGTCGTCTGGTTGAACTGGGCTGCGATCGCGGTGTAGTTCATCGGGTCTCCTGTGGGCTTGTCTCTCTCTTAAGTATGCCAAAAGATACGCATAATGTCAAGGGTTTTGGGAAACCTTTTTGTTGAGGCGGGGCGATCGCTTAGGAGTGATCGCCCCTTTTGATTGCTACATTGATACTGCCAGAACCTTTAGAATCTTTTCGATTGTTTTGATGTCATAAGGCTGAAACTGTTTCAGCAGTGGCACTACGTCTTGTAGCCGCTTGTCGGTCGTGACCTGCTCGCGGAAGTAATTAATGAAGTAGGAGTCATCCAGGGCAGGGCAGATTTCCATTTCATAAAGGGCGTCAGCGAGAAGGCGAATGAGTAGCAATTTGTCATTTTTTGTAATGTCCTCAAGATTGAGCTTGGCTGCGATTTCTAAGTGATTCATCGGGTTCTCCTTTTCTTTACCTGTCTCTCTTAAGTATGCCAAAAGATACGCATAATGTCAAGGGTTTTGGCAAAATAGTTTTCTTATGTAAAAGAACGATTCCTGAAAGAAGCTTACTTACATAAGAAAATGGGCGCGCATTTTGGGTTAGGGGCGATCGCCTCTACTTGGCGCTAATGGGCGATCGCTTCGGATTGAGCCATCAGATCCTCCAGTCGTCGATCTCTGGCTTCTCTTTTCGCCGTGCCCGTTGTTGAGCCTTACCCTGCTGCTGTGCGATCGCGCTTTTCAGAAATGCAATGCAATCGTCTAGGGGAGCTAGGCGCGATAGCTGATTGACTAAACCGATTAGCTCCCGCACCTTTGCCGCTCTGAGTTGTTCAAAATCCATGATTGAGCTTCCTGGGGCGATCGCTTCATAAGTCGGCACCACAGGCATAAACGCATCGACAGGCACGACCTCCAAGCTGACTTTGATGGGGTGATCACACAGTTGGGAAAATGCCAGTTCAACGTTGGGCATCCGATCGTTTGCCATTTTGAATAGGGGCAGAGAGTGTGTGCAGATCCGCGCTTCCCAACCATCGAAGGCCAGCAATCGGCATTGTTGCCTCAGCATCATTTGGGTAGAGAACGGCTGCGCTAGAGCCAGCACATCTTGCCAGAGTTCATCTAGGGCAGAGCGGGAGAGCGTGGTCATGGGGTTCCTTTCGATAATTTCGGGTTAGCTGGCGATCGCTCCAGGCCACCATTCGGGGTTAGGGTTCATCCCCAGCGAGATTGCGATCGCCTGCATGGATTGGACGCACTCTGGGTCGTCTGAGGTGGCTAACATTTGGCGCAAATCAGCTATTTCTTCAGCGGTTCGGGCTGGCACACCCCCCCCTTCTAATTCAATGGAAGGTAGGGGTGTGACACCTTCAGACCGTCTCTGCACAATGGCATTCATCTTCCCCAAATGCTCTCCATCAATGCTGTACAGCCGAATGCGGACGCCATCTACACGCGATTGCTGACACACTCGCTTCACTCCGTAGAAGTCAAGCAAGGTGCCGATCGCCTGCATGTCTGAAACCGTGTCGATATTGCTGAAGCCAAACGCCAGCCTAAATTCTTTGGGATGTGCCTTCAGCAGCGCCGCAATTGGGGCAACCACCGCCTCAGTCAGTGCAACGATGCTTCCACCTATCACGCCCTGAAGGAACTCCATAACGCCCGTCTGGGATAGGAGCCAGCATCGTAAAGCTGCCTTATCCCAATCCTGCGGTGCTGAGACAGTGCCCGCCCCTGAGTAGGTGCCGACTGGCTTTTCGATGCTGGCTATCGTGCGCCTAATTGCATCCGCGTCAGATAGGTCAGATTCCATCCTCTTGATTTGCGATCTGGTTCGTCCGGTAGAGTCGAACCGCACGTCATCGCTGGTGACTGTTTCCAGTCTGTAAAACTTGGCTAGGTAATATCGCTCTAAGGCCAGCAGCTCCGTAGCGTCCAACGGCTGCTTTCGTGCCTTAGCCTCAAGTTCCGCTGCCTGCACATCGTCCAGTACAGGTGAGGCGGCGATCGCCACTTCACGTTCACGCTTTGCCGTGCTGGCGATTTCTGCAAGGAAGGCAGATTGCGCCTTCAATTCCGCCTTACTGAAGCTCGACTTAAACGGGGTGACAGTTTTCCCCTCATGCCGTAGCAGTGCAGTGACTGAATCCCTGAACGCCGCCATGCCCTGGTTGCGCTCAACTTCAATTGAGGCCAGCATCTTGAAAGTCTCGCTATCCCAGTCGATAGCGGCGATCGCGTCGTTGGTTTCAGGTCTTAGGGACAGCCGGGACAGCCGCGCCGTTTTGCCGCTTGCCGTTTTGAACTCCCGAATGAACTCCTTTTCATTCATTGCCCGAGATATTTTGGAGTATGCCCGCCCGCGCTTGGCAATGTAGAGGTATCTATCAGCGGCAGAGCGTACGCGGTCACAGCTCTGCGCTACTGCCTTTGCGGTGATTGTCGCGCCGCCGTAGATGCCAAACACCGAATCAATCGTCTCAACATTTTTCTCAATGCTGAACCCTTGCGTGACTGATGGCGACGTAATGATCGCCCGGACGCCAGCCATGTAGAGTGCAGGCAGGTCGCCACCCTTGCTGGCTAGGAAGCTGCGCTCTATCTCCCCACCGCTGGTTTCAGCCGTAATAAGGAGCGTCCCGATCCCAAGCCCTTCCAGCATTTTGGCGATCGCACTGGCTGCGCTTTTCTCGTCAAAATTGGCATATATCATCTTGCCATCTGGCAAATTCTTGGCGCGCTCTACCAGCTCTAACTCTATCTCTGCCTTGGTTTCGGCAATGTGGGCAGTCCACTTGAGCGGCTTGCGTTCCGAGGTAACCAAATAGAACTTCGTGCCTCGAATCGACTCAAGATATGCCAGCGCTTCCTCTGTCATATCCGCATCGGCAATGATGACCTGCTTTGCATCTCGAATCCGTCGCTCAAACTCAGTCAGCAGCAGCGGCCTAATGCCGTCCTTATTGCACAGATTGGAGATTAATAGGAACGCCAGAACCGCTGTCGTCTCATCAACTATCACTACATCAGCCTTAATCCGCATGGTTTTGGGTAGCGATGGGGCGCAAACCGTCCCACCTGCTACGGCTTTGCCATCCTTCAAAAACTTATCGTCATAGCGATCGCCGTCATTGATAAACGCCCCGCCCCATCCCTCTGCCTGGTCCCTAGCGAGGGACTGAAGCGAGGTAATGCTAATCCATCCCTGAGTCCCTAGCAGCAGGGCGATCGCCTTCGACTTACCCGTGCCCTTACCGCCAACGAAGGCAATATCGCGGTCGTTGGGCAGTGAATCGACTACCTCGCTAAACTCGCGATCGCCAATGCTGAGGTCAGGCGATCGCTTCACCCGCCGCCCCAACTTGCGCCCAATTGCCCATAGGTCAAAGGAAATGGCAGTGGCGATCGCATCCTCAGCAGCAGCAGCGCCACGATTCACAATCAGGTCGTCAATACCTTTGCCGTGCGATGCCTTCCAACTGGCGATCGCCACTTGAGCGCCTGTAGCCTTCAGTAGCGCCCCAAACGTAAACAGCGCCGCTGCTACCTTGCAGCGGGTTTTCCATTGGTCGTCCTGATCAAAGGCCAGAATCACGGGTCGCCCTGCCACGGCAAAGCGAATGACATCAGCGATCAGCTCTCGTTTTGCCAGCGGCACGACCGCCCCATCGATCCGATCGTTCGCCCGGTAGCCGCCATTGATGCCGTACAGCGCGATCGCCACATATCCCAGAGTCAATGCAGCCATCGACTTTTTGCCGCCCTCAGTGATGAGGATAGGGATGGTTGGGTGGTAATACAGCCAATCCCAGAAGCTGCCATCTAACGGCACGGCCACCCCGTAGCGAATGGCGATCGCCTTGCGTGTTTCTGTGTCAATGGCTGGCAGATAAGCCCTAGAGCCGCCGCCTGAAATCGACTCATATTTAATCGGCTTGCCATTCGCCCGATTGGTGCGGGGTTGCTGAGGTTTGCCCTGCCAGCCCTCACCAGTTTCCTGATTGAGCATGGCGATCGCGCCAAAGCCGTGAGGTTGATGAGTTTGCCAGTTTATAGAAACCTTCTGCCCTAATGCCCAGTTTGGTTCCCAGCTCCCCTTGTCTTTAATGATTTCAATGTTTGCCCTGTATAACGATGGCGCGATCGCGCTGCCTTGGCAAAACTCGCGCTCAATCCGTTCGGCAAACCCCAGTACATCCGCTTTAGGTGCAACGCCCTGAATTGTTGGCGGTGATAGCGTTTTAGGAACTGGTAGGTTTACGCTTGGGTGCTGGTTTGTGTTATAATTTGTAGAATCGTTCACTAGTCTTTTCAGCCTGTGGTGGGGGTGGATCGCTCGGTGGACTGAAGCCAGATTCTTCCTGCTCTAGTAAAGCTCTCTGAATCTATCGTTAAAACCCATGGTTACAAACCCAGCAATTGCTGGGTTTTTTTGCGCTTTGCTATGGGCGCAAAGCCGGGTAACCTATCTTTGCACGGTCTAGGGTGCGATCGCCAGCAAATACGCTGGCGATCGCACCCCTGCCTTACAGAGCTTCTACTTCAATCGCGTCTTGACTGGCAACGGCTCCAACCGCCCCCGACGAAAGGACTTCGTACGCCTTCCTTTCTTCCCTTTCAATGGAACTTTGAGCAGCCACGGGAAACACGCCTTCTTCAATCCGCTGGTACGCCAACGCAACATATTTGGCGATCGCCTTTTGGTCACCGCTTTTGGCCGCTTGGTCGATCGCAGTAGTGAATTTGCCCCAGGCTTCGGAATCGAGATAATCAGAGCCGCTTGATCTGCTGCCTGCGCCCGTGTTAGGCAACTCGTCTGAAGTCGTAAACTCGATCGCCGCCGTCTCTTCTGGGAACGCCTTGCTCAATGCCTGCGATTCAGCACATTTAGCTAGCTGGTTGTACGGCATCCGGCTCCACATGGGGCTGGACTGGCTGAATTCGTCCCATGCAGCGGTTCCGGTGAATGCGCATCGAGTCCCACCAACCAACCGATAAACCGTCACCCTCGCCACAACGGGCTTACCCCGCCCTGTCTGGGTATGCTGATAAAGGTTTATACCTTCATCAAACTCCGCCTCGTCGCTGCCCGCGTACTGGCCAGTTCGTGACGCGATCGCCCTCATGCCACCTATCCCTGTTTGGATAGACATCTTGAAACCGTTGGAACTCTTGTCCCATCGCCGGATCGCATAAATCTGGCGAAGGATGGGACTTAGACCAGTCGATTTGCAAACATTCCAGAAATACTCAAGCTCTTCATCTGACGTCCCCGGATCGTTCGGGCCACCTCGATTTATGAGCTGATGCTTGATTAACTCAATCTGCGATCGCGACCAGCCAACTGATGAGCCTGCGATCGCGCCGCCTTGTCGTTTCGTGATTGCTGATACCATTTTTTGCAACTCCTATTGTCAGTGTTCTTAGCTTGCCGCACTTTTGGTCACGCATCCTTGGACTCCATCACCAGCCGTCTAACCACACCCGCTAAACTCAATCCCCACTTAGAAGCAAGGGCTTCTAATCTCTGTCTGTCGATGTCATCTATCTGTATATGCAGCGGCTTTTTACTCATGCGACTATCGTATCATAAATGACTGAGAACGGTACGATAGCCGTATATAGATTGGATGAAGATTGAAGGCGAATAGGTTCGCCCGTCCAACCTCACCGCTGGCGGTGTTCTTGATTGCTGACTAGCGGAGCCGCCAAGCGAATCTCGTTCTTATGGGCGATCGCCTTCCCCGATTTCAGTAGTCGATTCAGTGCGTACACATATTGCAGTCGAGTTGTCCTGTCAGGCTCAGCCCGATCGCGCAACATGTTGAAGGAGATCGGCTGAATGTCCAGACACATTAAAATGCGTTGTTCCATATCTGATGGGGCGGCGCATTTTGCTACGAGCCTAGGCGTGCCAACTGACTTGGCGATCGCCTTTTTCCAGAACCAAAAAAAGTCAGTCATGCCGCTGCCTCCTTTTCGTCAGCCCACAAATGTTTGTGCTGATCCAGCAGACTGCCTGGGACGTAAGCCCTCCTCGCGAGTTCCCTGCGGAGCGACTTGGGGTTGTAGTCAGGCGATCGCTTTATCGCTTCTGCGACGGCTGCGATGCGGCTGAGCATGGTTTCTTCCAGCGACCTACCACCGGGCAATCCGTAAACATGATCGCCCCCTAGCCAAGCTGCTGAGACTATCAGCCCCTCTGACACCAGCGCTTTCACGACCTCGTTCACCTTTGGCCTACTCATATGGGCGATCGCACGTATGGCATTCAGGCTGAGCATGTCGCCAGCAAGCGCAGCAATCACCCGTCGCCTGTTCTCTGCCTCGTTGCGCTGGGTCTTGGTGAGCGACAGCCGGGTGGTTCCCTTGGCGTCGTTCACCAGACTGTAGAGAAAATGCCCGTTTGGCTGCTGCACCCTCTTTACAATCCCCTCTTCTAGCATCTCTTCTAGCGTTTGCTTTACCGAGTAGGTTTTTAAGTTGGAGATAGCCCGAACTTGGCTCATGGTGAGAAACCTACCACGGAGGATATCGGCGAACCTCTCATGGCTGCGCTCTGATGCGTACTCACTCTCATCAGCCAGCGGCCATGCGTAGCCTAAGTTTGTCAGTAGCACCCGCAGGATAAAACGGACTCTAGTCTGCTTCTCTTCTGGTAGTGAGCTATGGGTACGCACAATCATTCCTGTCTGGCTGGCAAACTCAGTAGGCCAGTCGGGGTGGTGTTCCTTGAAAAGTGCGATCGCCTCTTCAAATGATTGGCACTCAAATTTTTTCCAAGTTCTTGAATTCAATGTCTTGCTCCTATTAGTTTTTGGCTCTAGTTCCTTAATCGTTGATCGTAAATTCGCTAGTGAGATAATCTACCACCCGCTTTACCTCTTTGGCGTCAAACAGCAGGACGGCAAATCCTTGTCGATTCCGACCTATAACCGTCCCTACTAGACCGGGGAGTAAGTGGACATCCGAAGATTCTGAGCAGACTTTTATAGACGGTTCGCCCGGTGGTTTGGGCTTTGTTTTGTCAGCCCAGCGGGCGATCGCGTCATCGGCCATCCTTCCTAACTCTTCTAGTTTCATGTTGCTGCCTCAGTTAATTTCAAAACAGAGTGGTCTGGCCGGGGTGGGGCATAGCTGCCAGCTCAGCGATCGCCCTACTAGACTTTTTGGGCAAAGTCTTCACGATGCCGAGATCGTAAAGAACGGATGTTCTCTCGCGGCACCAAACCTTATAGGCGAACCCGCTTCGTTGCGCAAACGGGTAATCGTCTGCGATCGCTTTCTTGACCCGCTTACCCCAATCCTCTAGGGATTCACCTTGCTGCTGAGGATTCGCCTCAGTAAGCTCTAGCAGGATTCGTCTCGATCTTGTTGCCCAGCTCATGCGATCGCCCCTTGCTCTTTTAGCATTGCGGTAACACGCTCCTTATATCCCAGCCCCTCTAAATACCTGCGTAAAGCTGTATCCATCGCAGTGTTGGCGCTCCATTGCTGATCCTCTGCATATAGATCGACCATCATTGCGACGTCCTCAGCCAAGCGCATCGTCTTGTTAACTGTGGGATGCTTCCGTTTTTTTGGCGACATGTAAACCATTTATGATGACTCCTGATCAAAGTTTATCCTATGGCACCATCATAGACGCAAAGCAATTATTCTAGATACTAAAGTGGTATCAGTTTAACTTATTTTACGCATGTAATTTAATCAGCTTTACTAATGTCTCGATGGTTGCAATCTGGTGTCATGTGGGCTATAACTGAGACATGGAGAAAAGCGAACGCCTCCAGACGGCGCTAGAACTCACTCCGAACGCCTTCCGAACGCCTTCCGAACGCCTAACCCGTTCGGAGGCCGTACGGAGCCAGTTCTATCAACGTTCACAGCCATTTCACCAGAGAGCCATAAAGTGAACAATTCTACTCACATTTCCCTTCATTCCTTCTGCCGCGATCACGATCTAGCTAAGTCCAGTGTTTACGACCGCTGCAAGGTGCTGGCAATCAACACATCGGAAGGCTTAAGCCCCGCCGACTGCGATCGCCTACGCATTGAGTTCAACGTTCACACTATGGCTACATCTCCAGAGCAGGCAGCTACACCAGTTCAGACAACGGTAGAGACTGGCAATCACTACATGGTTCTCAGCACTCCACAGTTGCCCCAAACCTATAGCCTGGGTGGACTACGCATCTCTGAAGCTGTGGGCTTTGAAGACCCATTAGCGCTCGCTGCCAAATTTCTGCAAGACGCGGGAATGGTGCAAGTTGCCATGCAGCAAGACATCATTCAGCGTCAACAGCGCCTTGCAGCCACGCAGCAAGCCAAGCAACAGATCGCAGCCCAAGCCCAGACGCTACAGATAGAAGCCGCTATGTACAAGGTGCAGTCACAGGGGCTAGATACCGAGCTGACGAACGAAACCAATCTACTCACCGAGCAACTAAGGCAGCTCAACAGCATGGGGAAGCCAGCTGCCGACGCTGGGCAATCCTAGCCCTCGTCTGGCTGCTCTGCCTCGCTTCCGGTTACATCGCTGGGCAGTCCAGCGGTGTAACCAGTCCACAGCAAACCAATTACCCCGAAAACTAATGAATAACCCAAATTCGATTAGCCGCATCTGCTTAGATCCCGAAACTCGGGCAGTCGTAGATCTGATTCAGGCAAAAACCAGAACGACTAGCCCATCTGCGGCGATCGCCCTACTGGTGAGTCGCTACGGCAACCATTTTCTCGAAACTTTTGAGGTAGCGGCTGCCATCCCAGAACAAGTGCAGCAAACCTACGAAGTCATAAGGGGCTAACCCCATGAGACTCCCCAGCAGCCCCACAGTCCACAGCAAACCACTTACCCGAAAAGCAATGACCACCGTTGAATACAAAATCTGCTTTCAAGGTGAGAACTCCGAGAACTGGAACCTACTCACCGACGCTGCATTGCCTAGCGTTGATTCGATTATTTACTTTGACGGCGACTACTGGGAAGTGACAGACGTTATCCACTACCCATCTCGTAGCGCAGAGCCTAAAACGTACCTGATAGCGCCACACGTGCTTGTGGCCAAGGTGAGCAGCCCACTCCACGCGTCCAGCCAAAAGGCGAAGGCGATCGCCCCTGCTGATGCTGTTAAGGACTTTCGGTTCAGTGAACCTATCGAACTCCAGGAAGCGACATGAAACTCCCATCCACCAGTCGAGCCAAAGGCAGACCCATCAAGCGATCGCCGCCCTTGCCTCACACCCAATTCAACCTTTTCACGCCCGCCCAGCCCAGCACAGTTACCCAAAAACCATGATTCACAGCCTGCTCATTGCGATCGCATTGCTCACGTTCTCCCAACCTGCCGACGCCTCATACTATGAGCCGCCTGTAGAGGGGGGGCCAAAGGTGACGCAAGGCAGTGGATCTCGCTAGTTCAATCCTGGGGCGATCGCCCTCACAGTTCAGAAAACCACTCAAAGGAATCCCAATCATGCAAAACCACATCGGACATTACCTCGCCAAGAACGTCGCACAGCCATTAGCCAGACAGTTTGGCGATCGCCTTGAGCACATGACGAAAAACGTCAAGCTGCTTCTAATCAACGTTTTGAGCGGTGGGCTGCATGAGTTAGAAATCTGCCCCGCCATGGATGAGTACAGTTTTGTTGAGTACTGCCACGAACAGGGAATGCCCGACGACCTGCTAGCGGACGTACTGCCCTTGCTGCAACAGTTTGACGAATATGACAGCAAAACCATTGAGACGATTTTGGTGGTGTTAGTTCTTTCGATGCAGGGCGGTAGCTGATGCTTACTCACTTCTGGGATGCAGACGGCGATGATTTCCACATCATTTCACTGGACACAGACGGAGACTTTAGCCCCGGTGATGAGGTTGAACTATGCAACGAGCCTTATGTCGTTGAACGGGTGCATCACAAGCTCACAGGTAGAAACGAAAGCCTACACGTTTTCGTAAGGGAGCAACGCTAATCAAAAGGCGATCGCCAGTCCCATTGGCGATCGCCCTCACATGCCCAGTTCAAAACAACTAAAACAGGACTACTACTATCATGCCCCAATTCAACGATGACGACCTATTTGAGCAAGCCCCGCAGCCTACCAACACCAGGGCGCTCCCCTCTCTACCTGCTGGCTCAATGCCTTGGATTGTAGGCGCTGTCTGCCTGCTGGCTATCATTCCCGGCGTGATTGGCAGCCTGCCTGCAACGATGGCAGAGCGCGATCGGGTCAAAGCTGATTTAGACAATGTAGCTCAGCTCAAGGTTGATGCAATCTCTCAGGAATCGCTAGCCCAGATTGCAGAAGCCCGATACACCAATGGGTGCCGCTTTGTGGTGAGCAAGCTTGACCCAACCCAGGCCGCCGCGCTGGGCGAGGGCATCAACGTAGTTGACAGAGCCACAAACAACTACCTACCATCGGGCACAATCGCCTGTGACTTTGTTGGAAATACTGCCGTTCTGGAATCTATGGATCTAGATGGCGACGGCGTTCCTAACCCAGCGGCAACGGGTTTTGCATTTACAGGCAACGCGGCAATAGTCCAGCAAGCCATGCAGGCCGCTGGCTTTGAAGCTCAACTCAACAATCCTAGGAACTAACTTATGAGACGTACAAATTCCCGTCAAAACGACAGACCCACCCGTAAAGAGCAGCCCCCTGCGGATCGCAGCCGCGAGTGGCCGGGAATTGGCACCCAAACCGCGCCCGCCCATTCCCCCGTCTACCTAAAGGGTTTGGGGTGGGCGGCGTCGGCAGCTCTCATCATCTTTGCTTACCTAAACATCGGTCCTTATGAGCAGGCTATCCGGATGCTCTTCGGCTCTGGCGAGATTTCAGGGCTGGCAGCATTTGTCTTGAGCGTTCCCATCCTAGGGACGATGATCCTAGGCGCTGGCAACTTGATCGCATGGGTGCTAGGTGCCACCCTGTGGGCGCTCCTACAGGGTTTGGAGTTGCTACCCATGCTGCTATTCAATAGCCGTCGCGCCCTTAAGGGAGTGATTGCAGCGGGCGA
>Ga0335395_10002221_pt1 | contig 12046 bp, 8 predicted proteins | sample MAT02_FD_205744 | JGI IMG/M metagenome (GOLD analysis project Ga0335395, IMG submission 205744) | Freshwater microbial communities from Lake Fryxell liftoff mats and glacier meltwater in Antarctica - MAT-02 (spades assembly) (version 2) ...
CGCTGTGGATCTGCCTGCTGCCGACCGGGTTTTTCTTTGTGATCGACCTGGCGTTTTTCAGCTCCAACCTGCTCAAGCTGTTCGACGGCGGCTGGTTCCCGCTGGTGATCGGCGGCCTGATCTTCACCTTGATGATGACTTGGAAGCAGGGCCGAACTTTGTTGGCGCGCAAGCAGCAGGCTGAAGCGATGGATCTGCCCAGTTTTCTCGATGCGGTTTTTGTGGCACCGCCGCACCGGGTGGAAGGCACAGCGGTGTTTCTCACCGCCGAGACCGGCACCGTGCCCAACGCGCTGCTGCACAACCTCAAGCACAACAAGGTGTTGCACGAGCAAAACCTGTTTGTTACCGTGAAGAGCCACGAGGTGCCCTGGATCGGGCTGGACAAGCGCCTGGCGGTGGAGCGGCTGGGCCACAACTGCTGGCAGGTGGTGATCAATTACGGCTTCAAAAACGACCCCGATGTGCCGCAGGCCCTGACCGCCATGCGCGGGCGCGGCTGCCAGCTGGAGCACATGACCACCAGCTACTTTCTCTCGCGCGATGTGGTGGTGCCCACCATCGGCGGCGGCATGGCGCCCTGGCGCGAAAAGCTGTTTGCGCAGATGCATTACAACGCGGGCGCTGCGGCGGTGTTTCTCAATTTGCCCAGCAACGCGGTGATTGAGCTGGGCTCAAAAATCGAGATTTAGCCCGCCTGACGCGCAACCGACATCTTCTTGTGCGATGGGGTCATGCCCGCTATTGGTGATGTTCTGGCTCGAAAACTGGATGTGCAGACACACCACAATACAAGCGCTGCCGTCGAGTTTCTTCACTTGACCAGCATCGCGCTGATCGAGCTGGCTTGGCAATCGAAACATGGCCCGCGCCCTGAGCGTCCCTTTTTGATGGGTCTTCTCATGAATGTTCTGATGTTTTTCGCTGGGCTGGTGTTCTTGGTGGGCGGTGCCGAGTTGCTGGTGCGCGGCGCATCCAAGCTGGCTTTTTCGTTCGGCATTTCGCCGCTGGTGGTGGGCCTGACCATCGTGGCCTTTGGCACCAGCGCGCCCGAGATGGCGGTGTCGGTGAACGCGGTGCTGGGCGGCCAGAACGACATTGCGATTGGCAACGTGGTGGGCAGCAACATCTTCAACGTGCTGTTCATCCTGGGCCTGGCGGCGCTGATCACGCCGATGGTGGTGAACATCCAACTGATTCGCCAAGAGGTGCCGATCATGCTGGGCGCCTCGCTGCTGCTGCTGATCTTTGCCTTGGACGGCCGCATTGGCATGGTCGATGGCGCGGTGCTGTTTGGGCTGGTGCTGGCCTACACCGTGTTCCTCATCGTGCAGTCGCGCAACGAGAGCCAGGCCGCTCGCGACGAGTACGCAGCCGAGTTCAAGCCAGCCGAGAAGGGCGGTTGGGATGAGCGGATGCCCATTCAGCTCAGCCTGATCCTCATCGGGCTGGCGGTGCTGGTGCTGGGCGCGCACTGGCTGGTGACATCGGCGGTGATCTTTGCCCAAGCGCTGGGCGTGAGCGACGTGGTGATTGCGCTGACCATCGTGGCCGCCGGCACTTCGCTGCCCGAGGTGGCGACCTCGATCATCGCGGCCATCAAAGGCGAGCGCGACATCGCGGTGGGCAATGTGGTGGGCAGTTGCACCTTCAACCTGCTGGGCGTTGTGGGCCTGGCGGGCATGGTGTCGGGCAGCGCGGGTCTGGTGATCCCGGGCGCGGTGATGCAGTTCGACATCTGGGTGATGCTGGCGGTGACCCTCGCCTGCCTGCCAGTTTTCATCACCGGGCGTGAGATTGCGCGCTGGGAAGGCGGCATCTTCCTGGGCTGCTACGTGGCCTATGTCACCTACCTCGTGTTGCAGGCCCAGCAAAGCACAGCGCTGAGCGATTTCACCTGGGTCATGACCAGCATTTTCTTGCCGCTCACCGTGATCGCTTTGGTCATCGCGATGGTGCAGGCCTCGGCGACGAACCCGCCCAAGTGAAGAGCTGGGCGGGTTTGCCGCGCTGGGTTGGCCCAGCTTGGACCTGCATGGCGGCGTGACACGACAGGCTCCGTGGGCATTTTGGTCGCTCCGGTCGTTCAGGGACGGCAGGGTGTCCAAGTGCCGCTGTGGCCCTGCTCAGCGAGCAACATCGCTCTCAAGCAGCAAGCGGACATAGCGGGAGTACGGAATCCCCTTCGCTTTCGCCTTGACCTTCAAAGCCTCCAGCAGGCTTTGAGGAAGACGCATATTCAGCGCCACCATCTTGGATTCGAACTCAAAGTGCATCGGCTTGAAGCCAGACAGGTCATAGCTCGAAAGGTCCGCCGCTTCAACGAATCGCTCAGCATCCGCGTCACTCACGAGGGGTGGCATGGGCTGGGATTTGGATTTCATGGTGGTCAATCTCCAAGTGAAGCTCTGGGTCGGTTCGCGGGCCGCTCCATTCGTGCGTTGTGGCGGGACCGGCGGTGGCGCTGAAACCCGGTTCATCGCCATCCGCCCCGGCCTGCAACCGACCCAGCATCGAATCCAGCGCCAGCCGCTCGCTGGCATCCAGCGGCGCGAGGATGTCGCGGTTGATCGCGACGACCTGCTCGAACAGCTCGGCGGCAATGCGCCGTCCCTCTTCGGTCAGGTGGACATGCACCTCGCGCCGGTCCGAAGGCTTGGGCTGACGGCGCACCAGATTTTTCTCCAACAGGCGGGTGATGGCGCGCGAGGTGCGCGCGCGGTCCAGCATCGCGTGCTCGGCCAACTCGGACGACAGCGCGCCTTCCTTGGTGCTCAGAAACGAGAGGATGCGCCACTCGCGCCGGGTAAGCCCGTACGCGCTCTCGCAAAGACGCACCACGCGCCCACCGGCTGTGGCCTGCAATCGGTAAAGGCGATAGAGCAGCAAGTCGGCGAGCTGGCGGGGCTCGCTCAGGCGATCGGTGGGCGTGGAGCTCATGCGGTTGGGGAAAACACCCGGAACAGTTGATTTCAGCAATCGATTGTGAGTGCCTAACATGGAACGTGTATTCAGGACATGCCCCACTTTGTTAATTATTCAGGAGAAACCTCCATGAACACCCGCCGCCTGCTGATCGCTGTCGCTCTTACCGCCCTGGGCGCGGGCGCCTTGCCTGCCCTGGCCCAACCCATGGAAGGCACGCTGCGCCTGGTGGTGCCCTATCCGCCCGGCGGCTCTTCGGATCGCGTAGCGCGCATCGTGGCCGAGAAGCTCACGGCCAAGGTCGGGGTGCCGGTGATCGTGGAGAACCGCGCCGGTGCTGGCGGCCGCTTGGCGGCCCAGCAGTTGCGCAACACGCCGGCCGACCAAAATGTGCTGATGCTGGCCAACCCGGCCATCATGGTGGTGGCACCGCTGGTTTACAAAGACGTGGGCTACGACCCGGAGAAGGACTACCAGCCGGTGTCGCATGTGAGCCAGTACGAGTTCGGCGTGGCGGTGGGCGTTGCGGTGCCGGTGCGCGAACTCAGCCACCTGTTTGCCTGGTTGCGCGCCAACCCCGAGAAGGCCAACTTCGGCGTGCCCGCCACCGGCAGCCTGCCGCATTTCTTCGCGCTGATGGTGGCCGAGCAGGCGAACGTAAAAGGCGAGGTGGTGGGTTACCGAGGCTCTGGCCCGCTGCTCATCGATTTGCTGGGTGGCCAGATTCCGGTGGCTTTCGACACGCTGGACTCGCTGCTGGCGCAGCAGGAAGCCGGCCGGTTGCGCATCCTGGCGTCCTCTGGCGCCAAACGCTCGCCGTTTGCGCCCAACACGCCCACCTTCAACGAAGCCGGGCTCAAGCTAGCCGCTGATGGCTGGAACGCGTTTTTCGCGCCAGCCAGCATGCCAGCGGCCCGGGTGGCCCAGCTCTCTGCTGCGATCGCCGAGGTGATGAAAGACCCCGACACACGGCGCCGCTTCACCGAGTCCAAGCTCGACCCTGTCTCCAGCACCGCCGAGCAAACCCGCGCCATGCTCAATACCTACCGTGCGCAGTGGGCGCCAGTGGTGCAGAAGTCGGGCTTCAAGCCTTGAGCAGGTCGACAGGTCTTGCCGCATGAACCGCCCAAATATCGTCTACATCGTCTCCGACGACCTGGGCTTCGCCGACCTCGGCTGCTACGGCGCCCGCCCCCGCGAGGAAGGCCCGGTGTCACCCCACATCGACGCCCTGGCCGCCGGCGGCCTGCGCCTGACCGAGGGCTACGCCAACTCGCCGGTGTGTTCGCCCACCCGCTTTGCGCTCATGACCATGCGCTACCAGTACCGCTTGCGTGGCGCGCTGGAAGAGCCCATCAACAGCCGCAGCAAAGGCAGCACCACGCTGGGACTGCCAGCCGACATGCCCACACTGCCATCGCTCTTGCGAGACGTGGGCTACCACACCGCACTGATCGGCAAATGGCACCTGGGCTACCCGCCGCATTTCGGCCCGCTGCGCTCGGGCTATGAGGAATTTTTCGGCATCATGGCCGGTGGGGTGGACTACTTCACCCACTGCACCACCACCGGCGAACACGATCTGTTCTTGGGTGAAGACACGCACAAAGAAGTGGGCTACCTGACCGACGTGTTCTCAAAACGCGCGGCGGACCATGTGCACCAGCGCGCGGAAGAAGCCCGCGCGGGGAATCCGTTCTTCCTCAGCCTGCACTACACCGCGCCGCACTGGCCCTGGGAAACGCGAGCCGACGCGCACATCGCGCCCGAGGTGGCGAAAAACCTGTTTCACCTCGACGGCGGCAACATCCACAGCTACCGCACCATGATTCACCACATGGACGAGGGCATCGGCTGGATCGTGGACGCGCTGCGCAGCGAAGGCCTGCTGGAGAACACACTGATCGTCTTCACCAGCGACAACGGCGGGGAGCGTTTTTCCGACAACTGGCCGCTGGTGGGCGGCAAGATGGATCTGACCGAAGGCGGCATCCGCGTGCCGTGGATCGCGCACTGGCCTGCTGTGATTCCAGCCGGTAGCACCAGTGCACAACACTGTATGACGATGGACTGGTCGGCCACGATGCTTGATGTGGGTGGCGGTCAGGCCGGCCCGGATCACCCGCTGGACGGTGTGTCGCTAGGCGCCTTGCTGCGCGACCCGCTACACAGCGTTGAGCGCCCGTTGTTCTGGCGCATGAAGCACCGAGGCCAGCGCGCGCTGCGCGACGGCGACTGGAAGTACCTCATGGTCGATGGCCACGAGTACCTGTTCAACATCCTGGCCGACGCGCGCGAGCGCGCCAACCTGGACGCTCGCGAGCCCGAGCGTTTGGCTGCCATGCGCGGTCAATGGGAGGCCTGGAACGCCACAATGCCGCCGATTCCCGAAGACGCGACGGTGAGCCTGGGTTACAGCGCCAAAGACATGCCGCAGCGGTGATGGTGAGCCTGGCGCATCACACCAGCCACAACGACGCCAGCCCCAGGAAAGCGAAGAAACCCACCACATCGGTGACCGTGGTCAGGATCACGCCGCCGGCCAGCACCGGGTCGATGCCCAGACGGTTCAGCAGCAGCGGAATGCCCAGGCCGGCCAGCGCGGCTGTCAGCAGGTTGATGAGGATGGCCACGCCGATGATGCCGCCCAGCATGGTGTTGCCAAACCAAACGTAAACGAGCAGCCCGATCACCACCGCCCAAAGCACACCGTTGATGGCCGAGATGGCCATTTCGCGGTTAAACAACAAACGTAGGTTGCCCGGCTGCACCTGGCCCAGCGCCAGGCCGCGAATCACCAGCGTGAGCGTCTGGCTGCCTGCGATGCCGCCCATGCTGGCCACGATCGGCATCAGCACAGCCAGCGCCACCAGCTGCTCCAGCGTGGCCTCGAAGCGGCTGATGACCGAAGCCGCCAGCAGCGCGGTCAGCAGGTTGATGCCCAGCCACAGCGCGCGGCTGCGCGAGCCGGCCAGCACCGGGCCAAACATGTCGGCCTCTTGGTTCAGGCCGGCCATCTGCATCACGGTGCGGTCGGCATCGTCGCGGATCAAATCGACCACGTCGTCGCCGGTGATGCGGCCCACCAGCCGGCCCTCGCTGTCCACCACCGGCACGGAGAGCAGGTCGAATTCACCGAACACCCGCCCGACCTCGGCTGCTGGCATGTCCACCGGGATCGCCACCACATCGGTGTGCATCAGGTCGGCCACATGCGCTTCGGTGCTGGCGGTGAGCAGGGCGCTCAGTTTCAGCCCGCCTTCGTAGCGGCCGTCGCGATCGACCACCATCAACATGTCGGTCTGGGGTGGCAGGTTTTCCAGCAAGCGCAGGTAGCGCAGCACCGTGCCCACGCGCACATCGGCGCGCACCTCAATGGTGTCGGCGTTCATCAGGCCTCCAGCCGTGTCTTCCGCGTAAGACAGCAGGGCATCAAGCTGCTGGCGGCGCTGCCCGGTGGTGGCGACCAGCAGCTGCGCGCCGAGTGCGCTGGGCAGGTTCTGGATCAGATCGACCAGGTCGTCGAGCGGCAGGTGCTGTACCGAGGCGGCGAGCTCGCCAGGCTCCAGATCGGCCGCGAGCGCGACGCAGATTTCTTCGTGCAGGTAGGTGAGCACGCGCCCGGCGCGGTCGGTCTCCACCATGCTCCAGACCGCGCGGCGCTCGTTGCGCGGCAGGGCTTCGAGCAGGCCCGCGACCTTGGCCGGGTGGGTGCGCTGCAGCAGCTTGCCCACGCGCTTCAAGCGGCCTTCGGCCAGCGCTTCGCGCACCGCTTGCAAGTGGCCTTGCGTGGGGTCTTCGGGCTGTCCGATCGGCTCGCCATCGGCCAACTCGGGCGGGTCTTCGCTGTCGAGTTCGCGCAGTTGCTGGCGCGGCTGCGCGCGCAGGTGCGGCAGGATGCGCTCGGCCAGCGCCGAATCGACTTGCTGCCACAGCGCGTCGCGGTGCGCGTCGTCGAGCCGCTCAATCAGCGCGGCGATCTTGGCCGGGTGCAAACCCACCATCAGCTTTCGCACGCGTTTGTTGCGCCCTTGGTCCAGCGCCTCAATGATGCGTTCGCTGTCGGTCACAGCGCGGCTGCCGGGCGTTTGGCGTTCGGTGCTCACAGCGGCCACACCCACAGCAGCAGCGGCACGCTGATGGCCACCACGATCACTTCGAGCAACAAACCCATGCGCCAGTAGTCACCGAACCGAAACCCACCCGGGCCGAGGATCAGCGTGTTGTTCTGGTGGCCGATCGGCGTGAGAAAGGCACACGAAGCGCCAATCGCCACCGCCATCAGAAACGCGTCGGCACTGACACCGAGCGCTGTGGCGGTGCCAATCGCAATCGGGCACATGACCGCAGCGGTGGCGGCATTGTTGATCAGGTCGGAAAGCGTCATGGTGACCAGCAGCACCAGCACCAACGCACCCACCGGGCTTCCCTGCGCCACGTTGTCCAGCAGCAGCCGGGCGATCAGGTCGGCAGTGCCGGTGGTCTCCATCACCGACGCCACCGGGATCAGCGCGCCCAGCAGCACGATCACCGGCCAGTCGATCGCGTCGTACACCGAGCGCAGCGGCACGGTGCGAAGCGCCATCGAAGCCAGCACACCAAGCGCGAACGCGATCGCGGTCGGCAACAGGCCAAACGCCGCCGCGCCGACCGAGCCCACCATGATGCCGCTGGCGATCCAGGCCTTGCGCACATCGGGGATCTGCAGCGAGCGCGGCGCCAGTGGCACGCAACCCATGTCGGCGGCGAACTCGTTGATCGCATCCGGCGGGCCCTGCATCAGCAGCAGGTCGCCGGGTTTGAGTGCCATCAGCCGCAGGCGCTTGAGCGTGCGGGTGCCGTGGCGCGACACCGCCAGCAGGTTCAGGCCGAAGCGGCTGCGCAGCTGGATGTCGGTGGCCGAGCGGCCGGCGAGCATGGAACCTGGTCGTACCGCCAGCTCCATGAGCGCGATGTCGCGCGAGGCGCCATCGTCCTTCTCTTTCTCTTTCTCTTTCTCTTTCTCTTTTTTCTTTTCTTCGCTCTTGGCTTTTTCCGTGTCTGGGCCTGTCTTGGGTGTCGGCTTGGGATCGGCCTGCGCATCGGGCACCGCTTCACCGTCTTCGGTTGCCTCGTCTGCCTTGTCTGCCTCGGGTGGCTCGGGGGGGGGCACCGCTTCTTCCAGCTTGAGCCCGAGTTCCGACAGCAGCTTGGCCAGCGATTCGGCCTCGGCTTCCAGCACCAATATGTCGCCCTCGCGCAGACGCCGGCCGGGGCTGGGCGCGATCACGCGCATCTTGTCGCGCGTCAGCCCCACCACCTGCGCGCCCACGCCGTCGAGCACCGGGTCGAGCTCGCGCAGCGTCTTGCCGATCGACTTGCTCTCGGTCACCACCCGCGCTTCGGTCAGGTAGGCGCCGGTCTCAAAGCCTTCCAGCCCCGCTTCCTTGCGCACTGGCACCAGCCGCCAGCCGATCAGCGCCACAAACAGCACCCCGGCCACCGCCACCGCCAGGCCCACTGGTGTGAAGTCGAACATCGAAAACCCACTGCCACCGTTTTGAGCGCGAAACGCCGAGACGATGAGGTTGGGCGGCGTGCCGATCAGCGTTGTCATGCCACCCAAAATGGTGCCGAAGGCCAGCGGCATCAGCACCTGGCCAGGCGCGATCTCCAGCTTGCGTGCGAGCTGGATCGCCAGCGGCATCAAGAGCGCCATCGCACCCACGTTGTTCATGAAGCCCGAGAGCAGCGCGCCCAGCCCCACCAGCGCCAGCAGGCTGAGCGTGGTGCCAGCGTCTTTGGGCAGCGCAACGCGGGCCAGCACATCGACCGCACCCGAGAGCTGCAAGCCCCGGCTGAGCACCAGCACGCAGGCCACCGACACCACCGCAGGGTGACCAAAACCCAAAAACGCCTCGCGCGCAGGCAGCAACCCGGTGACCACGCAGGCCAGCAGGGCGCCGATGGCCACCATGTCGTGGCGCCATCGGCCCCACAGAAACATACCCACCGTGACGGCGAGGATGGCCAGAATGAGGATTTGGTCGGGTTGCATAACTGCGTTGCAGCTTGCCACAAGTGCCTGTGCCTGCGACCCGGCTAGGGGCGCTATCGGGTAGGACAAAACCGCCAAATGAGGCGTTCGGGCTGCGTGGGTTCTGCGCTTGCGCCGCGCCCGCGCCACACGCGGCCATGCCGTAGCATCGCCGCATGAACCGCCAGAACCTCGTGCAACGCCTTGGCCCCTGGCTGCCGTTTTTGCTGTGGGAGCGGCCCGACGGCCCGCTGTTGCGCAACGAGGCGCTGGCCGGCGTCACGGTGGGGCTGATGCTGGTGCCGCAAGGCATTGCCTATGCCAGCCTGGCCGGCATGCCGCTGATCACCGGCATTTACGCCTCCATGCTGCCAGCGCTGATTGCGGTGCTGTTCAGCGCCTCGCCGCGCCTGTCGGTGGGGCCGACCGCGCTCACCTGCCTCATGGTCAGCGCCTCGCTCACAGGGCTGGCGGTGCCGGGCAGCGCGCGCTGGATCGATCTGGCGATGTGGCTCGCGCTGCTCTCGGGCGTGTTGCAGATCGCGCTCGGTTACCTGCGCTCGGGCTGGCTGCTGAGCTTGGTGAATGCGCCGGTGCTGATGGCCTTCACCCAGGGCGCGGCGGTGCTCATCATTGGTTCGCAATTGCCCGCCATGCTCGGTTTTTCTGGTGGCTTGGCTGGACTGTTGGCGTTGTCTGCGATGCCCGCGCTGCACCTGCCCACGCTGGCCTTTGGCCTGGGCGCCTATGCCGCGCTGCTGCTGGCCAAACGCCTGCCCAAGACCGTGCCCACCGTGCTGCTGCTGGTGGTGGTGAGTTCGGGCATCAGCGCCTGGATGGGCTTTGAAGGCCGTGGCGGCGCCGTCATCGGCGACCTGCCGCAGGGCCTGCCCGGCTTGTCGCTGCCGGGCTGGCCGGGCTGGGAAATGCTCAGCCAGCTGCTGCTGCCCACGCTGCTGATCACCCTGGTGAGCTTTTTGGAGACCGCCTCCAGCGCGCGGGTCGACAGCCGCGAGCTGGGCCAGCGCTGGAACCGCGAGCGCGACCTGATCGGCCACGGCCTGGGCAAGATCGCGGCCGGCTTCAGCGGCGCTTTCCCCACCAGTACCTCGTTCTCCCGCTCCGCACTCAACCGCTACGCTGGCGCGCGCACCGGCTGGTCGGTGATCTTCTCGGTGGCGGTGGTCGCGCTGGCCCTGTTGTTCACGCCCGCGCTGCGCCATGTGCCCATGGCCGTGCTGGCTGCGATCGTGGTGGCCGCCGTGCAAGGGCTGATCGCACCGCTGGAGTTCGTGCGGGTTTGGAAAGTCTCGCGCGTGGAAGCGGTCATTGCGGTGGTCACGTTCGCCGTCACGGTGGCCTCGGCACCGCGTCTTTACTGGGGCGTGCTCACCGGCGTGGTCATGGCGCTCAGCCACTTCCTCTTCATGCGGCTGCACCCGCGCATCATCGAAGTGGGTCTGCACCCCGACGGCAGCCTGCGCGACCGCCACCTGTGGAACCTGCCCGCGCTCGGCCCCCGCACCTTCGCACTGCGCATGGACGCCGCGCTCGACTTCGCCACCGCCAACGACCTGGAGCGCAGCATCACGCTCTACATCGCGCGCCACCCCGACACCCAGCGCGTGGTGCTGATCGCCCACCCGATCAACTGGATCGACGCCACCGGCGTGGAAGTCTTCGGCACCCTGCAGAGCCAACTCCATGCCCAGGGCATCGCGCTGCATCTTGTGGGGTTGAAACTGCCGGTGGAGAAGGTGCTCAAGGCGGCGGGGTTTCTGGATGAGCACCCGTTGCTCAAGCTGTACCGGACTGAGGCGGAGGTGCTGCAGGTGGAATGGGGCCAGACCGATACGACGAACCAAGTCCCTTGAAATCGATCGCCGCCAATACGGTGCATTCTGGGACGCAGGGAAGCGCTTTTTGGGCTCTATGACGTTCCGTATGAAATCGTTCTGTCTAAAATCCCCCCGGCACTTCATTTGGGTGCTTAGGCAATTCAGGGATTCCAACCATGCACCATCGTGCAAACAAACGACCTGCTCGCACCCGATCCATCTCACTTCGCCTCTTGGCAGCCACTGCCTTGTTGGGTTTCGGCTTGACCGCCTGCGGTGGCGGGGGTGACGGTGGTGAAGCGCCCAATGCCACCCCTCAAGCAGCGATTCAAGAATTGCGTGTTCAAGCCGCAGCCCAAAGCGTTGCCAACGCCCCCACGGCGGATGCGGCAACCCGATTGATGGACTTCGCAGAAAGCAACTTCCCCAACTTTTTCCCTGGCAGTCAAGCGAACCAAAACACGCCAGAGTTTGTCTTTCGGTATTACCCAGCGACACAGGTCTATATCGGGGTCGCGCGCGGTTTTGGCCCTTACCTGGTGGGCCATGTCTATGTCGTCGGGCCACCGTTTGGGAACACGCTGGCCAATCCTCAAGATGTGGGACCGCTCACAAACTACGTCAGCGGTGGAGGCGCGTCCACAACCGCCGTGAGCGCCATTGCGTCTGTGGCACCGCTCAGCTATATGAAGGACGCGCAAATCGCGGTCACAGGCAGCCAGCTGGATCAAGGCATCACCTTGACCGCACCGGGCTGCAGTGAACTCTCGGAGCAACCCGGTTCTACCGCCACCACCAAAACCTACCGTTGCAAGGTCGCTACCGCCACCGCGCTGAGCGTGAAAGCCAGCAACAGCGCGGGAGACCTGCTGACCGTGGCTCTCACCGTACCTGACCCACAGGTCACCCTGGTTACCTCGCTGGGCACCGTGGTGCTGGAACTGAACCCAGCCAAAGCAGCCGCGACCGTTGACAACTTTCTCAAATACGTGGGCGACGGTTTCTACACCGGCCTGCTGTTTCACCGCGTCATACCCACCTTCGTGGTGCAGGGCGGCGGGTTTGCCAATCGGCTGGTTGCCAAGACGCCCACCTACCCCGCCATCAACCTCGAATCCAACAAGGGTCTGAGCAACGTGCGTGGAAGCCTGGCCATGGCGCGGACCAACGAGGCCAACTCCGCCACGTCGCAGTTCTACATCAACGTGGCGGACAACCTGTTTTTGGACTACGCCAGCGCCGCCTCACCTGGCTACGCCGTTTTTGG
>Ga0335395_10002223_pt1 | contig 12045 bp, 6 predicted proteins | sample MAT02_FD_205744 | JGI IMG/M metagenome (GOLD analysis project Ga0335395, IMG submission 205744) | Freshwater microbial communities from Lake Fryxell liftoff mats and glacier meltwater in Antarctica - MAT-02 (spades assembly) (version 2) ...
CGGGCGGGCGCAGGGGCAGCTCGACGGTGAGGGTGGTGCCGAGGCCTGGCGCGCTGGTCACGTCGATCGTGCCGCCCATGCGCTCGCAGAGGCTGCGGCAGATCGCCAGCCCGAGGCCGGCGCCGTCGCGTCGGCGGGTCGCGGAGGCGTCGAGCTGGGTGAACGGCTCGAAGATGGCTTCGAGCTGCGTCTCGTTCATGCCCGTGCCGTTGTCGGCGACGGCGAGGTGGACGCGCTCCGCGGTGCGGCTGGCCTGCAGGGTGATCTTGCTGCCGCCGAACTTGACGGCGTTGCCGAGCAAGTTGAGGAGGACCTGGCGGATCCGGATCGGGTCGCCGGTCATGGTCCCGAGGTCGTCGGCGAACTCCTGCACCAGCAGTTGTTTGCCGTGTGCGAGCTCGGGGCCGAACACGCCGACCACCTCTTCCAGCAGCGAGGCGATCACGATCGGCTCGCTGCTGAGGTCGAGGCGGTCGGCCTCGATCTTGGTCAGGTCGAGGATGTCGCTGATGAGCCCGAGCAGGTGCGCGCCGGCCTGACGGATGCGGTCGCAGTCACTGATCATCGCCGGTAAGCCGTGCATGTCGGCCTCCTCGGCCAGCAGCTCGCTGTAGCCGAGGATCGCGTTTAGCGGGGTCCGCAGCTCGTGGCTCATGTTGGCGAGGAACCGGGTCTTGGCCAGGTTGGCGGCCTCTGCGGCCTGCCGCGCGGCCTCCAGGCGGGTGTAGAACAGCGCGTGCTCGATCGCTATCGCGGCCTGCACCGCGAGCAGCTTCAGGGTCTCGACGCGCTGCTCGTCGAATACGCCGGCGCTGAGGTTGTTCTCGAGATAGAGGACGCCGAGGCGCTGACCCTGGTGCAGCAGCAGGGCGCACAGCGCCGAGCGCGGGCGGGTCGCGCGGACGTGGGGGTCGTCGGCGAAGCGGGGGTCGGTGGCGAGGTCGGCGACTGCGAGGGTCTTGCCGGTGCGCTGCGCGTAGTGGACCAGGGCGACCGACAGGCCGGCGCAGCGGGTCATAGCGACGCCGCCGAGGTCGACGCAGCGGGGGTCGGCGACGGCGAAGCTGCGGGCGGCGACCAGGCCGTGGTCACGCTCGAGCAGCAGCACGCCGCGCTCGGCACCGGCGTTCTCGACCACGATCGCCATGATCTTGTCGAGCAGGCGGTCGAGCTCGATCTCCTCGGCGAACACTTGGGTCGCCTTGAACAGGCTGGCGAAGTCGAGGGCCATCGGCAGGTGTACCGTGGTGCCGGCCGACGGGGTCGTGGTGCTGGACAGGCTGGCGACGCCCGGGCCCTCGCTGGTCGGCGGTGCGGTCCAGCGCTCGAGGCCGGGGTTTTGCTGGTCGAGCATGGCGACCATGGCCAGCGCGCCCCAGCGTCGGTACGCCCGACGCGCGCGCACGAGGTAGGTGCGGGCCAGTTCTTCGAGTCCGGCGGCGCGGTAGAAGCGAGCCGCGGTGACGCAGGTGAGCGCCTCCTGTTGCACGAGGCCGTGCTCACGGGCGCTGTCGGCAGCGGACTCGTAGGCCCGGATCGCGACGCCGTCGTCGCCCTGGACCCGCGCCAGTTCGGCGAGGACCAGGCGATGCAGCGCGGCGAAGTTGGCCGGGTTCTCGGCGGCGTGGACGGCCAGCTTGCGCGCGCAGGCCTGGATCGCCCGGACCGCGCGTGCGCGCCCGAGGAAGCCGCGCGCGGCGTGGTCGCGGGCCAGCAGCAGGGCGCGGTGGGCGTGGTGTTGGACCAGCAGGGTGGACAGCAACACGCGGGCGACCTGCGGGTCGGCCTGCTCGGCGATCGCCAGCGCCTCGGCGCCGGGGCCCGCGTGCAAGGCCCGCTCGATCTCGAATTGCCACGCGAGGTGTCGCCAGATCAGCGTGTCGTTCGCGGTCAATCCGGCGAAGTCGACCACCTCCTCCGCGGGCGCCGGGTCGCCGGCGAACCACGCGACCATGCTGTGAAACGGGTGGGCCGTCCGCAAGATGATGGCGATCTTGGCCCGGCGGGCGAAGGCGACGGTGCGCGTGATCTCCTCCTTGATCTGGTCGATCGGACAGCCTGCGCTCCATTGCGTGTTCATCAGGCTGCTTAGACACAGGCCGGCGTAGAGCAGGCTGCCGCTGTCGACGCCGGCCTGGTGGCCCTCGCGGAGGGTAGCGAAGGTGTCGCGTAGCGGGTGGCAGTAGCCCTGGATCAGGGCCCCGTAAATGAAGCGCACCAGCGACTCGACGGCGCGGTCGGGCAGGCGCTCGAGCAGCGCGAGCGCGGCCCGGCCGTACGCGTCCATGCTCGCGCGGTCGCTGGTGACCATGCCGATGACGAGGCCGTAGCTGATGTACTGCGCCGCCGACATCGGCGAGTTGCCGTGTACCAGCGACATCCGGGTCGATCGCATGGTGATCTGCATCATCAGCGTGGGGTCGATCTGGAACGCCGCGCCGCAGACGCTGTAGAGCAGCTTGATCTGCTGCCGCACGCCCTCGTTCTGGAGGGTCGGGAGGGCCAGCAGGTCGTCGGGACCGCGGCGGCCGATCGCGGCGCGCGTGCGCAGGAACTCGGCGATCAGGGTCGCGGCTCCGGGCGCCGGCTTGAGCTGGAGACCGAGCCGCTGCAGACCGGCGAGGCCGACCGCCTGCGCCTCTTGCAGCTTGCCGAGGTGCGTCAGCAAGTTGGCTCGCAGCTCGTACACCTCGGCGAGCTCGCGGTCGTCGTGGGCCTGCGCGATCAGCAAGTCGAACCCGCTCTCGGCGCCCGCGAAGTCGCCGGTGACGAACAGGCTCTCGGCGCGCAACAGCAGCAGCGCGTGGGTGAGCGCGTGCGCATCGGAGGCCGTCGGCAGCGCGGCCAGGCCGGCGCTCGCGTAGGCGACCGCGGCCGCGAAGGCGCCGGCCTGACGCGCCCGGCGGGCCGCGAGCAGGTCGAGTTCGGCGACGGCCAGCCGCTCACTGCGGTCGGCGCGGGCGTCGAGCAGCGGGAGGGCGAGGTTGTAGTGATCGGCGATGTCGAAGGGGGTGTCGCCGTCGGCGCGGGGGACCGCGCGCAGGTGGCGTGCGATCGCCAGGTGATGCTGCGCTTGCGCCTCCGGAGCGAGCGTGGCGAGCAGGGCCTGCTGGACGCGGTCGTGGAAGAATCGGTGGCGCCCGGCGTTGACCACGAGGAAGCCGGCGCTCGCGGCCAGGCGCAGGGCAGTCGTGATCGCGTCGGCGCTGCGGTCGGTGAGGGCCCGGAGTGTGTCCGCGTCGAAGCTCCCGCCGAGGCAGGCGGCGAGGTGCAACACGAGGCGGGTCTCGTCGTCGAGGTCGCGGGCGCGTTCGGCGATGCGGGTGACGACGTCGGTCGAGCTCGCCTCGGCGACGATCCGGCCCAGGTCCCAGACGAAGCCGCGGCGCTCGCTCGAGAAGCGCAGGAGGTCGTGGCGATGGAGGTCGCGCAGGAACTCGCCGCACAGCAGCGGCACGCCGCCGCAGCGATCGTGGACCACGTCCGCGAGGGCGCGCAGCTCCGGGTCGTCGAGCGGGCGCGCCAGGCCCTCGGCGCACAGGGCCGCGACGGCCTCGACGGGGAGCGGATCGATCGCCAACTCGGTGACCGGGCAGCCGCTCGCGGAGATCGCCGAGAGTGCGCGGTGCAGCGGGTGGTCGGCACCTACCTCGCCGTCGCGGTACGAGGCGACGATAAGCACGTTCTGTGTCTCGGGGTCGACGAGCAGGGCAGTCAGCAGCTCGAGCGACGCGGCGTCGGCCCACTGGAGGTCCTCGAGCTCGAGCACGAGCGGGCTGCGCGGCCCGGAGAAGGCGCGCATAAAGCCGAGGAGGGCCCGGTGGGTGCGGCTGCGCGCCGCGGCTGGGGTCATGCCGAGGGTGCCCTCGGGCTCGGGCTTGGCGCGCGGGCCGAGCAGCGCGGCGACCCCGGGCAGGAGGTCGAGGAGCGCCGCGCTGCGCTTGCCGAGCGCGCGCTCGAGGTTCCAGCGGACGCGGGCGAGGCCCTCTTCGCTGGCCGCGAGGGCGCCGTCGACCAGTTGCGCGAGGGCCTCGCGCACGGCGGTGTAGGGCTGGTCGCGGCGGAGCTGGTCGAACTTCCCGGAGACGCAGGCTCCGCCGCCGAGTTCGCGATGCAGCTCGCGGATGATCGCGGTCTTGCCGACGCCGGCGGGGCCGGTGACGAGCACCAGCTCGCAGGCCCCGCCGCGGACCCGCAGGTGGGCGGCGGTCAGCGCGGCCACGGCGGTCTCGCGTCCGAACAGCCGGGCCGGCACCTCGAAGCCGGGCGCGGGGTCGTCCTGTCCGAGAGGAAATGTCTCAAAGGACAGGCCCTGATCGATCGCGGCTTGGCAGCGCAGCAAGTCGGTGACCAGGCCGAGGGCGCTGCGGTAGCGGTCCTCGGCGGACTTGGCGAGCAGCTTGAGGACGATGTCGGACAGCGCCGCGGGGATCGTCGGGTCGATCGTCGCCGGGGCGATCGGGACGCGGGCGATGTGGGCGTGGATGAGCTCGAGCGGGTCGCCGGTGAACGGAGGGCGCCCGATCAGCACCTCGTAGAGCGTCGCGCCGAGCGAGTAGAGGTCGCTGCGGTGATCGACCGGTCGGTTCATGCGTCCGGTCTGCTCGGGCGCGATGTAGGCCAGCGTGCCCTCGAGGACCGACGGGCTGCGCAGCGCAGGTAGCTCGCGCGGGACGCGGGTGGCGATGCCGAAGTCGATCAACTGCACGCGACCGGCGGGGTCGACGAGGATGTTGCGCGGCTTGATGTCCTTGTGGATGACGCCGCGTTGATGCATGGCGCCGACGATCTCGGCGATCCGGATCGCCACGTCGAGCCGTTCGGGGAGCCCGCGGACCGCGGCTTGCAGCCACGCGGTGAGGGTAACGCCGCCGAAGTCGTGGAGCACCAGGCTCGAGCTGCCCCCGGCCTCGATCAGCGCGAGCGGGCTGGCGACGCCGGGCAAGTCGAGGCTGCGCAGGATCTCGTACTCGTGCGCGAGGCGGGCCCGCTCGACCGAGGTGCTGCGCTCGGGCGCCAGTCGCTTGAGCACCACCAATGTGCCGTCGCGCTCGTCGCGGGCCCGCTCGAGCGTGAAGGCAGCGCCTTGATGCAGGTGTTCGACCAGAACGTAGGGCACAACGCGACCGGCATGATACAGCAGGGACCGCGGGGACCGCGGGGACCGGGCCCACGACGGACAGAGACTCGTGGTCGATTACGATCACGAGCACTGCACGATCACTGCGCACGCGAACGGCCGGCGTCGACGTATTTGCGAATGACCTGACCCCGCGCGGCCCCGCTTTCGCCCGGCGGAGACCGGTGGTATACGCCTGTTCAGCCCGACCGGGCGCGGAGGCGAGCATGAGCGAGCAGGCAGACGACACCGGGAGTGATGACGGCCGGACCTGGACCGCGGAGGGGTGGACCGCGCGAGTCCAGAAGAACGAGCACGACGAGGGCTGGGCCGTGACGATGACCCGCGACGGGGACGCGGAGCCGGTGCTGACGACCCACTGGACCATGGGGCGCGACAAGAAGAGCCCCAAGCCGCTCGGCGTATATGACTTTCGCACCCTGCTCAAGGGGGCACGGGACGTGCTGACCCGCCACGAGGCCCAGGCCCGGCAGTCTCGCCATCGGACGGTCAGCGTCACCGATGACACGGGTGCCGGGGTGCGCGTCGACCTCGACATCGCGGCGGACGAGGACGACCCGCACGCGGTGCTTTCGGCGTGGAGCGACGCCGGTGAGCAGCTCGGTGAGCGTCGCGTCGCGCCGAACTTCAAGCTCACGGCGGCGGCGGCCACGAAGTGGGTGACCAGCGACTACGGCGACGCGTGAGAAGCTGCATGCGGCCGCATGCGTGGCCTCTGCGACCCTCGCGACCCTCGCATCATCTTGACAGCCAAGGCACCTGGCCCATAGTTCCGGCCTGAGATCCCCCGGGGTTTCGCCCGATGCGCACCCCCAAGATCATGTCATTCCTCGCCCGTGTACGGGGCGTCGCGCTCGCTGGGCTGCTCGCGCTTGTCAGCGTAGCGGCGTGCGACCGCGAGGTCTCGGCGGCCAAGCAGGGACCCGGTGGTCCGGTCGAGGTCGGCGTCATCACGGTCGCGCCGAGCACTGTCACATTGACCACCGAGCTGCCCGGTCGCACCGCGGCGTATCGGGTCGCCGAGGTCCGCGCGCGCGTCAACGGCATCGTTCAAAAGCGGCTGTTCACCGAGGGCAGCGAGGTCACGGCGGGCCAGCCGCTGTTCGAGATCGACGCGGCGCCGTACCGGGCCACGCTCGCGGGTTCGCGGGCGGCGCTGACCCGGGCCGAGGCGACGCGCACCGCGGCCCGCCAGCAAGCCGCGCGCATCGACGCCCTGGTGGCCGCCAACACCGCCAGCCAGGAGGAGCAGGAGCGCATCGTCGCGTCGCTCGCCACCGCCGAGGCCGACGTCGCGGCGGCCCGCGCGACGATGACGGGCGCCAAGCTCAACCTCGAATACACCAAGGTCACCGCCCCGATCGCCGGCCGGATCGGCCGCAGCGCGGTGACCGAGGGCGCCTACGTGCAGGCCACCGCGGCGACCCTGCTGGCGACGGTCCAGCAGCTCGACATGGTCTACGTCGACCTCACGCAGTCGACCGCCGAGCTGCTGCGCCTGCGTCGCGCGCTCGAGGCCGCCACCGTGCAGGCGCCCGGCAGTGAGACGAAGGTGCTGCTGCTGCTCGAGGACGGCAGCGTCTACGCCGAGCCCGGCACGCTGCAATTCTCGGACATCAACGTCGACACCGGCACCGGGTCGATCTCCCTGCGCGCCGTGTTCCCGAACCCGCGTCAGGAGCTGCTGCCCGGCATGTTCGTGCGTGCCCGCCTCAATGAGGGCGTGCAAGCCAACGCGCTGCTGGTCCCGCAGCGGGCGGTCACCCGCGACCCCAAGGGCCAGGCCACCGTGTTGGTCGTCAACGCCGAGCACAAGGTCGAGCGCCGCGTGCTCGTCACCGATCGCGTGGTCGGCAATTCGTGGCTGGTGACTCAGGGCCTCGCCCCCGGTGATCAGGTGATCGTCGAGGGCCTGCAAAAGGTCCGCCCCGGCGCCGACGTGATCGCCACGCCCGCCGCCGAGCCCGCGGCCACGCCTGCAACGCCCGCCACCCGCTAGGAGCGCATGGCCAGGTTTTTCATCGACCGTCCGATCTTCGCGTGGGTGCTCGCCATCATCCTCATGTTGGTCGGCGGCCTGGCGATCTTCACCTTGCCGGTCGCGCAGTACCCGGCGGTCGCACCACCGACGATCGGTGTCGGCGCCAGTTATCCCGGCGCCTCGGCGAAGACCCTCGAGGACACCGTCACGCAGGTCATCGAGCAGAGGATGAGCGGCCTCGACGGCTTACGCTTCATCACCTCCTCGAGCGACTCGACCGGCTCGGCGAGCCTCACCCTGACCTTCGAGCCTGGCACCGACCCTGACATCGCGCAGGTGCAGGTGCAGAACAAGCTGCAGTTGGCGATGCCGCAGTTGCCGCAGGAGGTCCAGCGTCAGGGCGTGCGTGTGGCCAAGTCGGCGAGCAACTTCCTGTTGATCGCCGCCTTCGTCTCGGCCGACGGCAGCATGGTCCGCAACGACATCGCCGACTATGTGGTGTCCTCGTTGCAGGACCCGATCAGCCGCGTGCCTGGCGTCGGCGAGGTCCAGGCGTTCGGCTCGCAATACGCGATGCGGATCTGGCTCGACCCTGATCGTCTGACCTCGTTTCGCATGACGCCGCTCGACGTCACCGCCGCGATCCAGGCCCAGAACACTCAAGTCTCGGCCGGTCAGTTCGGCGGTATGCCGGCGGTGCCTGGCCAGCAGCTCAACGCCACGATCACCGCGCAGACGCGGCTACGGACCGCCGACGAGTTCGCCGAGGTCATCCTGCGCGTAAACTCCGACGGCTCGCAGGTGCGGCTGCGGGACGTCGCGCGCGTCGAGCTGGCCGGCGAGAGCTTCGAGGTCGAGAGCTTTTATAATGGCAAGCCGACCGCCGCGATGGGCATCCGTCTGGCCAGCGGCGCCAACGCGCTGGCGACCGCCGACGCGATCCGGGCCAGGGTGGAAGAGCTCTCGCAGTTCTTCCCGCCCGGCCTCGAGGCGGTGTACCCGGTCGACACCACGCCCTTCGTGCGCATCTCGATCGAGGAGGTGATCAAGACGTTGCTGGAGGCGATCGCGCTGGTCTTCCTCGTGATGTACGTGTTCCTGCAGAACCTGCGGGCGACCCTGATCCCGACGCTCGCCGTGCCGGTCGTGTTGCTCGGCACCTTCGGCGTGCTGGCGGCCGCCGGCTACAGCATCAACACCCTGACGATGTTCGGCATGGTCCTGTCGATCGGCCTGCTCGTCGACGACGCGATCGTCGTCGTCGAGAACGTCGAGCGCGTCATGGCCGAGGAGGGCCTGCCGCCCAAGGAGGCGACGCGCCGTTCGATGGACCAGATCTCCAGCGCGCTGGTCGGCATCGCCCTCGTGCTCGGCGCTGTGTTCGTGCCGATGGCCTTCTTCGGCGGCTCGGTCGGCATGATCTACCGCCAGTTCTCGATCACCATCGTCTCGTCGATGGCCCTGTCGGTGGTCGTGGCCCTGACCCTGACCCCGGCGCTGTGCGCCACGATGCTCAAACCGGGCCACGGCCCGCGCACAAGGGGCTTCTTCGGCCTGTTCAACCGCGGCTACGATCGCAGCAGCAGCGGTTACCAGCGGGTCATCGGCGGCATGGTGCGCCGGCCGTTCCTGGTGATGGTCGTGTTCCTCGCGTTCGTCGGCGGCCTCGCGGCGATGTTCGTGCGCATGCCGACCGGCTTCTTGCCGGAGGAAGATCAGGGCGCGCTCAATGTCCAGGTGTTGTTGCCGCCCGGCAGCACGATGGAGCGCACGCGCGCCGTGCTCGACAAGGTCAACGATCACTTCCTCGGCGCCGAGGGCGACGCGGTCGAGTCGGTGCTGGCGATCTCCGGCTTCGGCTTTAGCGGCCGCGGCCAGAATTCGGGGATCGCGTTCATCCGGCTCAAGAGCTGGGACCAGCGCAGCGAGCCGGAGATGCGCGCCAGCGCGGTCGCCGGGCGGGCGATGGGCGCCTTCTCGAAGATCAAGGAGGCGACGATCTTCGCCGTGGTCCCGCCGGCGATCAGCGAGCTCGGCAACGCTAGCGGGTTTCAGTTCCAGCTCCAGGACCGCGGCGGCCTCGGCCACGAGGCTCTGGTGAGCGCGCGCGACCAACTGCTGGCCGCGGCCAGCAAGCAGCCCGGCCTCACGCGCGTGCGCCAGGGCGGGCTCGAGGACACCCCGCAGTACAAGATCGACGTCGACCAGGAGAAGGCGGTCGCGCTCGGCCTCTCGCTGACCGACATCAACGCCACCTTGCAGGCGACCTGGGGCGGCGCGTACGTCAACGACTTCATCGACCGCGGGCGCACCAAGCGGGTCTACATCCAGGGCGACGCCCCGTTTCGTATGCAGCCGGCGGACATCGACCGCTGGTACGTGCGCAACAAGGAGGGCAAGATGGTCCCGTTCTCGGCGTTCGCGACCGGGCACTGGACCTACGGCTCACCGAAGCTCGACCGCTTCAACGGCCGCCCGACGATCCTCATCCAGGGCGAGGCGGCGCCGGGCAGCAGCTCGGGCGCCGCGATGGCGACGATGATGCAGTTGGCGGGCGACCTGCCGGCGGGCATCGGCTTCGAGTGGTCGGGCCTGTCGTACGAAGAGGTCGCCTCCGGGGCCAACGCGCCGACGCTGTACGCGCTGTCGCTGCTGGTCGTATTCCTGTGCCTCGCGGCGCTGTACGAGAGCTGGTCGATCCCCGCGGCGGTGATGCTCGTCGTGCCGCTCGGCGTCATCGGTGCGGTCTCGGCGACGCTCGGCTTCGGGCTCGCCAACGACGTCTACTTCCAGGTCGGCCTGCTGACGACCGTCGGCCTGTCGGCCAAGAACGCGATCCTCATCGTCGAGTTCGCCAAGGACCTGCGCGAGCAGGGCAAGGGCCGCCTCGAGTCCGCGCTGGAGGCCGCACGCGCCCGCCTGCGGCCGATCCTGATGACCTCGCTGGCGTTCGTGCTCGGTGTCTCTCCGCTGGCGTTCGCCAGCGGGGCAGGGGCGGGCGCCCAGAACGCGATCGGCATCGCCGTCATCGGCGGCGTGCTCGCGGGCACCGTGCTCGGCGTGCTGTTCGTGCCGGTGTTCTACGTGGTCATCGCGCGCCGTGACCCCAAGCGGGATCGTGAGCCGGCGATCGCAGAGACCGCCGACGCGTAGCGATCGGGTCAGTCGCCCGGCACGAAGCCGGGCCCGCGAAACACCCGGCGCGGGTTGCCGCGCTCGACCTGACCCTTGACGTCCCACTGCGCCCGCGCCCCGGCGTCGCGGCGGGCCTGGACGCGCTCGCGCAGTAGCCAGGCCAGGCGTGCCAGCGCGGCCCGACGGTTGGCCGCCTGGGAGCGCTCGTCGCGGGCGACCACCTCGAGCCCGCTCGGCAGGTGCCGGACACGGACCGCGGTGCTGCGCTTGTTGACGTTCTGGCCGCCGGCGCCGCTGCTGCGCATCGCCGAGATCTCGAGCTCGCCGGCCTGCAGATCCGGCGGCACATCCTCGTTGGGCGGCTCGACCCGCGCGACCTGCACGAACCAGTTGCGCCGGCGATGCTGCGGACGAAACGGGCTCGCGCCGACCCACAGCACGCTGCCGCACCAGTCCGCGGCGAACTCCTCACATGGCCCGGCGGACAGCTCGATCAGCGCCGAGCGCAGGGTGTCCGCGGCGGCGCCCGCGACCCGCTCGAGGCACGCGGCGGCGACATCTGCTCCCGCGGCGGCGACGAGCATCCGATCGACCAGCCGCGCCACGACCCAGCCGCACTCGGCGGGGCCGTGGCCGGAGCTCAGTTGCAGCCAGACGGGCACGTGACGAGACTATCAGAGCGCGCCCGTGCGGACCGGCCGTCGATCTTCGTGGCCCTTGTGATCGTCCACGCGTCGGGAGCGGATCTCCTTGATGTGCCCGCTCGTCATCAACTGCACGTTGTCGACGGTCTTCATCGCCTCGTACATTTGCTTGCCCTCGCCGGAGAAGTCGCCGTTGGCCTTGACGATATGGTGCGAGTTGACGACGCCGAGCGCGTGGGGGTGCGCCTCGAAGACCCCCTTGGCCCACTCGAGGACCTTGGGGTCCTGGCCGAGGTCGCCGCGGTACTCGAGGCTCAGCATCAACACGTCGAGGTTGCCCGCGCGGACCAAGATCCAACTGTTGTCGTTCTTGTCGCCGTAATGCCCGCCGTAATGCCCGCCGTAATGCCCGCCGTAGTAGGCCCGATCCTTGAAGCGGCCGATGCCGAAGTACTTATTAAAGAAGGTGGTGCTAAACGGCTTGTCGTCGTGGGCGTAGGCGCCGTTGTCGTGGTTGCCGACCGCGATGCTGTAGGGGATCCCGTCCAGGATTTTGTCCGTGCTGGTCTCGAGGGTGGTCATCGCCGTGTCGGCGCGCTCCCACTCGGCCTCGATCATGTTGCCGTGTTGAGCTGACTGCCCGCGTGTCTGTACGCTGCGAGGCGGTCAGCGCTGCCAGCGGAGCTGTAGCTCGAGCTCCTCGACGCCGTTCTCGTCGACCTCGTGTTCGACCGAGAGCGCCGCGTCACGCGGCACGGTGAAGCGCCGACCCTGGACTTGTACGCGGAAGAGTTCGCCGCGCTCGAGCGCGTCGGCCAGGCGGCGCAGGGTCTCGATGAAGTCCGCGGGGCTGCAATTGCGTTCGACGTCTCGCTCGGTCATAGCGGAGATATTACAGGAGCTTCTCCGGCGATTCCACGACCTTCTGGGCGCGCCGGGGCCCGGCCGTCGCCGACGGAGCCCCGACCTCAAGCTCGCGGCTCACACCGGATCGAGCTGAATGGCCGCGCCGTCGAAAGCGACGATCTGCAGCGAGGGTGCGTCCTTCTCGTCGCTGTAGGCGAACACATTGACGACCGCGCCGACGCCCGGCGCGAGCGCGGCCCCGGCGATCGCCCACACCGCGTCCGGGGCGGCGTCATTGT
>Ga0335395_10002224_pt1 | contig 12045 bp, 7 predicted proteins | sample MAT02_FD_205744 | JGI IMG/M metagenome (GOLD analysis project Ga0335395, IMG submission 205744) | Freshwater microbial communities from Lake Fryxell liftoff mats and glacier meltwater in Antarctica - MAT-02 (spades assembly) (version 2) ...
AGGTTTGCTTGAAGAATACTTGAAGCAGGAGCTTCGAAGTCCTTCTGTTGAATTCTCTTGCTCACGAGACCAGGCCGTATGATTTTTCATCATGCGAAACTTTTACATGGTTTTGCGTAAGTCCTAGAAATTCTAAATGAAGGTGGAAACGTAGTAAAAGTGAATTCCTATGATAATTTCAAGGACAGGACCCCTATGTGGACACCTGTTTATACTAGGTTTCCTGATAAGCGATTTACAACAGGTTGCTGGGGTGTTCTTTGTGGCCTAGCAAGTTCTAGATCGCATGAAAGTTTTGCGACACGGTTCGCGGTTGCGAAAAGAGCATATCAAGTTTATTTGATTGGCTCAGATTACACGTTTTTCGCTCAATTCAAAACAGCCGGACCGAGAAATTTCGATAGTTTTGACCGATCATGGAAGGGCAGTCCCGCAGTGCGGGGAATGTATCGTTGTGATACATTTATTGCCGATGCTTTTGACGCAACAAGTAGTGCTGGGATACTCGGCACTCGTTTCCGCCAGAGTGAAAATTTTAGAGATGATTGGGAAAGGAAAGTAAGTGGTTTGCTATCGGGAGTTATCACGCCCGTTGCAGTATTCGAAAAACTTCGTAACTTTTGATTGAAACATATGAAGGTGGGTTTATTAATTTCAGGAGGTTTGGTCGCGCTTGCGTTGTATGCGCTTGTTAAATACAATGGCGATGATGTTAGAGAAGTCGGGGTCAGTGCAACAGCTCCTTCAGCCTCAGGATTGAATGTCCCACCTCGAAAACCAGGCGCAGCAGAAAATTCCAAAAGCGAAAACAATTTAAGCGACGTACTGTCAGTTACAGGGTCGGGCAAGCTCTTGGAAACCTTGGACCAATTGAATGCCAATGGCATTGTAGGTACTTCACAAAATATCGACGAATTAGACGCTCGCTTTCGAGCCAGCAAAGACAGTGAAGTGATGCTCAGACTAGCGCGGCTTTACAACGCTGCCTATTTCGGTACTGAAGATAAGATTTTGAGACAAAGGATATCCAAAACGATTTCCGAGTTGCTAAGGACTGAAACTGACCCGGTGGTCGGCAGGGCGCTTGCCCTAAGCCACTCGCGCCTAGTTTTCGATGAATACACGAAAGAAAACCTCAGCTTTGCATTCAAAAGCAGATTCCTGTCGACCGATGATTACTATGGCGAGCTTGCGCATACCATGCTGGGTGCTCCAGTTTCAGCGAAGTCAGAAATAATCCAGGAGATAGTTGGCAGTAAAAATCGGTATGCAGCTGAAATCATTGCAGATCTCGTTGTTCAATCAGAGAAGCTGGAGGTTTCCCAGCAAGAAGCAAGTATGTTGCGAAAGTACCTTAATGAAGCTGAGCCAGGCTTTGGCATTACTTCAACAAGTTTTGGCATGATCGATGCCATCCGTTACGAACAATGGCTAAGAGCGGCAACCTATTTTGAGAGCCAAGAGACTGCATCTCCAGCTAACATATTGATGTTCAATAAATTGATTTCAGTGAATACTGATCCTAGGGCGGTTGTTGCAGTTCTCTTGTCGTCCCATGCCAGTAATCTATTAAATGAACCCGCATACCGAACTCAGTTGATTGAGCTAAAGCAAAAAGCTGAAGTGTTTATTGCAGCCAATCCTTCTGCATATTCACTTCAAGATGCCGGTGCTCAGATTTCTCGCACATTTGCTGGAAAATAAGTGGGAAAAATATTTTCTTCTTACTTGGCTTTTGCTGCGATTTTTTTGTGTTATATATTTTCTCTGTATGTTTGGTATGTATCAAAATTTGATAGGCCGTTTCTGATTTCTTGGGGGCCATACTTTTTGCAAGCCTTGGCATACGCAATAACAATATTTTTTTCTAATTCAAAAATCGTGCCCTTGCTGCTTGTGCTGTTAGGTGTTTGCTTCGCTGCGTTAACCACACTGATTCATTTTGTGGCAGGATATTGGGGATTGGCTTCCGACTTTGTGGGTATGGGCAACATTCCATTTATATTTTATATTCAGTTTATGATATCGATGCTCATTATAACGGGTGTTTGGATTCTAATTAAGTCAGGGACTTATTTAATCAGGCAAAGCAGGGGCATTGGTAAATAATCTGCTTTTCGCAGCTAAAGTCTAGAAAACCAACCGGGGTGGGCCGATTGGAATCCGGCGCTCGAATCGAATATCAGAGATGCCCGGCTTTGTCTAAGTTCAGTTGGCTTGATTGCAGTTTTCTAGAGCACGCACTGAAATTTGGCGGGGTGTACACAGGCGTTTTCGTTGGCGGGTCTGACTGCCCTGTAGCTGTAGCGAGGCAAAGCGGCACAGACTCTCAATACCTCGCCGCCTCCCGCATGGTCACAAATTCTTCTGCTGCCGTCGGGTGGATGCCGATGGTGCTGTCGAACATTGCCTTGGTGGCGCCCGCTTTCATCGCCACCGCAAAGCCTTGCACGATCTCGCCCGCGTCTGGGCCGACCATGTGCAGGCCCACCACGCGGTCGCTGGCGGTGTCCACGATCAGCTTCATCAGCGTGCGCTCGCTGCTGCCCGATAGCGTGTGTTTGAGCGCTTTGAACTCGCTGCGAAAGACGGTGATGGCGCCGAATTTTTCGCGCGCTTCTTGCTCACTGTGGCCCACCGTGCCGATGTTGGGGTGGGTGAAGACGGCGGTGGGAATGAACTCGTAGCTCATGTCGCGCGGCGCCTTGCCGGCCGCCGGGCCAAACAGCTGGTCCACCACCACCATGGCCTCACCAAGCGCCACCGGCGTGAGCTGCACCCGGTTGGTGACATCGCCTACGGCGTAGATGTGGGGCACGTTGGTTTGGTAGCGCTCATTGACGATCACCTCGCCCATGGCGCCCTGGACCACACCCACGGTTTTCAACCCCAAACCGTCGGTGTTGGGCACGCGGCCGGTGGCGTACAACACGGCGTCGGCCATGACGATGCTGCCGCCCTCGCATTCCACGCGAAGGCCGTCGGCCGTCTTTTGCAGGTCGATCACCCCGGCATTGAGCTGCAGGTCGACGCCAGACTTGATCATTTCCTGGGCGACGAAGTGGCGAATTTCGTCGTCAAAACCCCGCAGCACCTGCCCGCCGCGATACAGCTGCGTCACCTTCGAGCCCAGCCCGTTGAAGATGGAGGCGAACTCGCAAGCGATGTAGCCGCCGCCCACCACCAGCAGGCGCTTCGGGAAGGGTTCCAGGTCAAAGATCTCGTTCGAGGTGATGGTGTGTTCACGCCCTTGAAAGTGCGGCACGAAGGGCGTGCCGCCGGTGGCGATCAGGATGTTTTGGGCGGTGAACGGTTGGTGGCCCGCGCTGCCGTCTGCGTGCAGCGTGGCCAGGGTGATGGCGTGTTCGCCGTCGAGGCGGGCGAAACCGTTGAGCACTGTCACACCCGAGCCGGTCAACAGGTTGCTGTAAATGCCGTTGAGGCGGCTGATTTCTTTCGCTCGGTTGTTTTTGAGCATGGACCAGTTGAGCAGAGGTTTTTCGCCTTCCCAGCCGAAGCCGTGCGACTCCTCAAAGGCCTCGCCGTAATGCGCCGCGTAGCTGTAGAGCTTTTTGGGGATGCAACCCACGTTGACGCAGGTGCCGCCCAAGCCGTCGGTGCCCAGCACCTCGGCCAGCGCCACGCGCGCACCGCGCTGGGCGGCCATGCGCGCGGCGCGCACGCCACCACTGCCGCCGCCGATGACAAAAAGATCGAAGTCAAATGAAGCCATGTCTGAGAGTCCTTGTGTGAGGCGTCGATGTTAGTGGGCTCGCACAATCGCAAGATGAACCCCACCCAACCCACGCCTGCCTCTCTCACCATCGTGCTCGGCGGCACCGGGGGCCTGGGTGCTGCGCTCGCTCAAGCCCTGGCTGCTCGCGGCGAAACCGTGCTCGCCATCGGTCGGCACACCGACCCCGCGATTGATTACACCCAGCCGGAATCGGTCGCGGTTTGCGCGCAGCGGGTGGCCGATCGCCTGGCGCAGCGCGGCGAGACGCTGGTTCGGCTCATCGTGGCCACGGGTTTTCTGCACGGCGACACGGCAGCAGGCGCCCATGCGGAGCCCGAGCGCTCCTGGCAGCACCTGGATGCGGACGCCCTGGCGCACAGCTTCGCGGTAAACGCCATCGGCCCAGCGCTGGTGATGCGCCATTTCCTGCCGCTGCTGCCGCGCCAAGGGTCTTGTCTGGCGGCGTTCTTCTCGGCGCGGGTGGGCAGCATCGGCGACAACGCGCTGGGTGGCTGGTACGCCTACCGCGCCGCCAAGGCTGCGCTGAATCAGCTGGTGCACACCGCCGCGATCGAACTCGCGCGGCGCAACCGCGAGGCGGTGTGCGTGGCGCTCCACCCGGGCACGGTGGACACGCCGCTGTCGCAACCGTTTGCCAAGACCGGGCTGAAAGTACGTCCGCCCGAGGTGGCCGCGGCTGAGCTGCTGGCGGTGATGGACGGGCTAACTGCAGCTCAGACCGGTGGTTTCTTTGACCACCAAGGCAAGACCGTTCCCTGGTGATTCTGTCGCGCTCAGCCACTGCTGCTCGGCAGCGAGGGAGTCATCCCAGGGCACCGCGGGACTGGCTTTGCCAGACCGCCAGTGCCGCCACGCCGCAGGCGGCGCGGGGGGCATGGTCCTGCGGCGCGGGGGTCAATAAGTGAACACCCCGCGACCTGTCTTGCGCCCCAACCAACCAGCGGCCACCATTTCTTTCAGCAATGGCGCCGGGCGGTACTTGCTGTCGTTGAACTCGGCCATGTAAACGTTCATCACCGCCAGGCAAACATCCAGGCCGATCATGTCGGCCAGTGCCAGCGGGCCAATCGGCTGGTTGGTGCCGAGCTTCATGCCGGCGTCGATGTCTTCTGGTGTCGCAAGCCCTTCGGCGAGCACGAAAAAGGCCTCGTTGATCATGGGCACCAGGATGCGGTTGACCACGAAGCCGGGCGCGTTCTTGACCGTGATCGGCGACTTGCCCAAGCGCTCGGCCAGCGCTTTCACCGCGTCGTGCGTGGCGTCGCTGGTTTGCAGGCCACGGATGATTTCCACCAGCGCCATCATCGGCACCGGGTTGAAGAAGTGCATGCCGATGAAGCGGTCAGGGCGCTGCGTGGCGGCAGCCAGCTTGGTGATGCTGATGGAGCTGGTGTTGGTGGCCACGATCACGTCGGGCGCGAGCAGGCCGTCGAGCTGCTTCAGGATCTTGACCTTGAGCGCCTCGCTCTCGGTGGCGGCTTCGATCACCAATTGCGCACCTTTGAGGTCGTCGTAACCCGTCGAGCCTTGAATCAAGCTGAGCGCAGCGGCTTTGTCGGCAGCGCTGATCTTGTCTTTCTTGATCAGCCGGTCCAGGCTGCTGGCCACGGTTGCCAAACCCTTGTCGATCGCAGCCTGGTTGATGTCGACCATCACCACGCGGATGCCGTGGGTGGCGCAGGCCTGGGCGATGCCGTTGCCCATGGTGCCCGAGCCGATGATGCCGACGGTCTGGATGGGGTTGCTCATGCGGAAATCGCTCCTGAAAAGATAAAAAAAGGGGGTTGTGAGGGCGGCAGTCGGGTGCCGCTGCGCAGTCGCCCAGGCGTCGGCTCTAGATGGACGCGCCTACCGCGCGCCACAGCCCCTGTGCTAACTTGATCTTTGATTGTCCCGCATGGCCCGATGCCTCCCCGTGTTGGGTGCTCCCAGCGGGCGGCAACAACCCCCGATTTGCGTGGCCAGCGGCCAGCAGATCGCTTCGAGGAAAGCGTGTATGTACGACTACATCATCGTTGGCGGCGGATCGGGCGGCAGCGTGCTGGCCGGCCGCTTGAGCGAAGACCCAGCGATCCGGGTCGCCCTGCTGGAAGCGGGCCCGGCCGACCGCAGTGTGCTGATCCACTGCCCGGCCGGCCTGGCGCTGATGGCCAAGTACGAGATCAATGGCTGGGGTTACAACACCGTGCCGCAGCCGGGGCTCAACGGCCGTCGCGGTTACCAGCCGCGCGGCAAGGTGCTGGGCGGATCAAGCTCGATCAACGCCATGGTTTACGCGCGCGGCGTCGCCTGGGACTACGACCAGTGGGCTGCGCGCGGCAACCCCGGTTGGTCATGGGCCGATGTGCTGCCGTATTTCAAGCGCGCCGAGCACAACGCGCGCGGTGCCGATGCGCTGCACGGCCAGGGCGGCCCGCTGCATGTGATGGACCTGCGCAGCCCCAACGCGTTTTTGCCCGCTTACATTGAGGCGGGCAAGCAGGCGGGTTACAAACACAACCCCGATTTCAATGGCCCCGAGCAAGAGGGCGTGGGCGCCTACCAGGTGACGCACAAGAACGGCGAGCGATGGAGTGCCGCCAAGGGGTACCTCACGCCGCACTTGGGCCGCGCCAACCTCACCGTGATCACCCAGGCGCTCACCAGCCGGGTGCTGACCGAGGGGGTCGGCGGTCAGCCGCGCGCCACCGGCGTCGAGTACCGAGGCAACGGCGGGCGCGGCAATGCGCAGACGCTGCTCCTCAAGCCGGGCGGTGAGGTCCTGCTTTGCACGGGCTCGTTTGGATCGCCGCAGCTGCTCATGCTCTCGGGCATCGGCCCTGCCGACCACCTCAAGCAACACGGCATTGCGGTGGTGCACGGGCTGCCCGGTGTCGGCGAGAACCTGCACGACCACCCCGACGTGGTCATCGTGGTCAACGCGCCCAAGCTAACCGATCTGTTTGGCATCTCGTTCAAGGGTGTGGTCAGCATGCTGCGCGGCGTTTTTGAATGGCGGCGCAGCCGCAGCGGCCCGCTCACCAGCAACTTCGCCGAGGGCGGGGGTTTCATCAAAAGCGCGCCTGAAGAAGCCATCCCCGATCTGCAATGGCATTTCGTGGTGGGCAAGCTGGTCGACCACGGTCGCAAGACGGTGTTCGGCCATGGGTATTCCTGCCATGTCTGCCTGCTGCGCCCCAAGAGCCGGGGAACGCTGCGCTTGGCCAGTGCCGACCCGCAGGTGGCGCCGCTGATCGACCCCGCATTTCTGAAAGACCCAGACGACATGGCGCGCATGGTGAGCGGCTTCAAGCTCACACGCCGCCTGTTGCAGCAAAACGCGCTCACCCGTTTCGGTGGCGCGGAATCGAGGGCGTCTGCCTCGGCGCAAAGCGACGCGCAGATCGAGCAGTTCATCCGCAACCATGCCGACACCATCTATCACCCAGTGGGCACCTGCCGCATGGGCAGCGATGCGATGGCGGTGGTGGACGCGCGGCTGTGCGTGCACGGTGTCGGTCAATTGCGGGTGGTCGATGCGTCGGTGATGCCGCAGGTGGTCGGTGGCAACACCAACGCGCCGGTGGTGATGATGGCGGAGAAGGCGGTCGATATGATTCGAGAAGACCGCCGCGTTGGGGTCACGGCGGCAACCGCGGCGGCATTGCCAACGACCCTCGTCAAGCCTCTGGAGACCACCGCATGATTCTCGAACACGCCGACATCCGCATCGACCCGGCCAAAGCCAGCGCCTTCGAGGAAGCGATCGAGCGCGCCGCGCGCACCGTGATCTCAAACGCCAAAGGCTTCCAAAGATTCAAAGTCAACCGCAGCGTTGAGAGCCCTGGCCGCTACCTGCTCACCATTCATTGGGACACGCTGGAAGACCACACGGTGGGCTTTCGCGAATCACCCGCGTTTGCTGAGTGGCGCGCCATCGTCGGCCCGTTCTTTGCGGCGCCGCCGGTGGTGGAGCATTTCGAGCTGGTCAGCCAGACATAGCCCACCCGCGCCATGCTGAGCGCAACCCCTTCAAGTGGGCAACGCTGGCGGCCCGGCGAAGCCGGTTCCGCGACGTTTTGGGCTGAACTCCCTTGCACACCAAACGTGTCGCCGGCGCGAGATACCCCACATAGGGCACCGCCGATCTGGCTTTGCCGGTCGGCCAGTGCCGCAACCTTCAAGAGGTGACGCCGCAGGCGGCGCGGAGGTGGGCCAATCACTGCGGCGCGGAGGAGAGACTACTTTTTCCTCATCAACGTTGACTTGCCAAACAAGCTCTCGATCAAATCCACCGCCACCTCTGCCGTGCGGTTGCGCACATCGAGCGCGGGGTTGAGTTCCATCACGTCCATTGAGGCCAAGCGCCCGGTGTCAGCGATCATTTCCATGCAGAGCTGGGCTTCGCGGTAGGTCGGGCCGCCGAGCACGGTGGTGGCCACGCCGGGGGCAAATTCGGGATCGAGGAAGTCGACGTCGAAGCTCACATGCAGATGCGTGTTCTCGTCCATCCCCGCCAGCGCCTGCTGCATGGTGTGGCGCATGCCCATCTCGTCGATGTAGCGCATGTCGAACACCTCCAACCCATGCTCGTGCACGAAGCGCTTCTCGCCCGCGTCCACGCTGCGAATGCCGATTTGGCGCACGACCGATGGCGAAATGGCGGGCGTGGTGCCGCCGATGCCGGTGAGCTCTGCCGGGCCGAAGCCGCAAAGCACAGCCACCGGCATGCCGTGGGTGTTGCCGCTGGGGGTGAGCATGGCGGTGTTGAAGTCGGTGTGGGCATCGAGCCAGATCACCCGCAGCTGCTTGCCGGTGTCTCGGCAATGGCGTGCGACCGCGCTGACCGAGCCAATGCCCAGGCAGTGGTCGCCACCCAACACCATGGGCATTGCCCCTTGAACCAAGGCATCGTGCACCGCGGTGTGCAACGTTTCGTTCCAGGCTGCGACCTCGTGCAGATGCCGGTAACCCTCTGCGGGGGGTTGCCAAGGATTGGCAGGCCCGCTCAGGTTGCCGCTGTCATGTACCCGCAGGCCGTGGCCCTCCAGCACCGTGGCCAGCCCGGCCACGCGCAGCGCCTCCGGGCCCATGGATGCGCCCCGCGCGCCAGCGCCGATGTCGGTGGGCACACCGATCAAATGAATGGTTTTTTGCATGGCGCTATTTTGAGCCCAGCGCGCCCAGGCTGCTCCCACCGGCTTGCTCCAGCTCAGGCGCGTGGCAATTCGATGTTGAAGGTGGCGCCCTCGCCAGGCGCGCTCTGGGCCCAGATGCGGCCTTCCATGCGCTCGACCGCCTTGTGCACCATGGCCAGACCGATTCCGGTGCCTGCGATTTGATCGGGTCGGTGCAGGCGCTGGAAGATGGCGAAGATGCGGTCGTGGTGCTTCATGTCAAAGCCCATGCCCCGATCGAACACCGACAGCCGCACCAGCGACCCAAGCATGCGGGCCTCAATCTTGATCTCGGGCGTGTGTCCTGGGCGGGTGAACTTCATCGCGTTGTCGATCAGGTTGCGCAGCACCATGGCCAGCCCCTGCGGATGCGCCATCGCCGCGAGCTCTGGCGCGATGTTGACGCGCACCTGCGCCTGCTGGGCTTCCAGCTCGTTGCGCATGCCCTCCAGCACCTCGTTCACCTCGTTGGTCAGGCGCAGCGATATCAATCCGTGGCCCAGTTCTTCGATGTGGCAGTAGGCCAGCAGGTCGCTGATGAGGCGCGCCATGTGCATGGTGGCGCGCTGAATGCGCTTAAGGTAGTTGCGGGCTTCTTCGTTCAACGCGCCGCCCTGTTCATCCAACAGCAGCGAAGCGAACCCTTCCACGCTGCGCAGCGGCGACTTGAGGTCGTGCGACACTGAATAGGCGAACGACTCCAGCTCCCGGTTGGCTTGGCTCAGGCGCTTGACGCTGAGGTCGAGCTGCTGGGTGCGCTCGGTCACCCGTTGTTCCAGTTGGGTGTTTAGATCGCGCAGCATCGCCTCGGCGGTGCGACGCTCGGTCACGTTCAAAAGCATCTGCGCAAACAAGTGCAGCAGGCTGATCTCGTCATGGTTGAAGTTGTTGGTGCTGCGAACCGAATTAAAACCGACAAATCCCACCCTACCGTTAGGAGAAATCATGGGCAAGGTGACCAGACTGCGGATGCCCTGAGGCTCCAAAAGCTCGCGCACGCTGCCGGCCGGGAGCTCCTTGACATCGTCGATCCAGAAAGCTTTTCGCTGCTCGTGCGCAGCGATCCAATCGGGCATCAGATCCATGGAAACGCTTTGCAATTGATCTATGACGGGCTCTATGCCCTGGGCGCACCACTCGTGCGTGTTGCAGGCGACGAAAGTGCCCGGATGGTAGATGAAGATATAGACCCGATCTGCACTGACAAGCGCACCAATGTCGGCCAGCGCTTGATTGATCCCCGCGTCAATGTCCTCTATAGGCAAATTGATGAAGCTGCTGGCCAGCTTCGCCTGCAACTGCATGAGCTGGTGCAGCCGATCCTGCTGGCTGCGCAACTCCTCGCGCTCGGTGATGTCGCGCGTGATCAGCATGAAGTGATCGCTGTCGGGAATGCGTGCCCCACGGGCGTTGAAGTGCCGCAGGCCAAGGTGGGGCAGGTCCAGCACATACTCGAAATCGCAGAGCTGCCCTGCGCGGGCCTTCTGTATTTCGTCCTCGATCACCGTTGCCACATGGCTCGGCACCACCTCGGCGACGGTTTTGCCCAGGAACCGGTCGGACGGCACGTACAGGCCTTCATCCTCCAGGCCGTGGTAGTGGATGAAGCGGTTGCTGCTGTCGAGAACGAACAACCGGTCGTGCAACACCTCAAACACGCTCTCCAGCATGGCGCCTCGCGCGCGCACCACATCCTCGGCGCGCTTGAGCTCGGAGATGTCGACACAAGAGCCAATGAACCCCACCGGCTGCTGGTCGGCGTCCAGCCGTGTGAGGCATTGCTCCATCACCCAGCGAAACGTGCCGCTGTGGTGGTGCAGCCTGTATTCCAGAGAGTAGGGTTGGTGTTTCGCCAGTGCCAGACGCACCGCTTGGCGCCGCTCTGCCACATCGTCGGGGTGAATGTCTTGCGCCAGGCCATCGCCCATGACGTCCGATTCAGCCCGCCCGGTGAATTCCACCCAGCACCGGTTCACCCAATCGACCTGACCCAGTAAGTCGGCTGTCCAAAACAGCACCGGCGAGGCGTTGGCTACCGTGTCCAGTTGCTGCAGCGTTTGCCGCCGCGATTCCGCCAGCGCCTGCCGCTCGGTGATATCGAAGGTGGTGCCCACCATGTAGGTCGCGCGTCCTGCGACATCGCGAAACGCATGGCCGGTGCTCTCGAACCAATGCACCTGCCCTTGTGTATCCCGCAGCCGGAAATTGACGTTGTAGGGCTTGTGGTTGCGCAGATGATCCCTGAGCGCTTGCGCCACATGAGCACGGTCTTCGGGCAGCATGATTTCACTGATTTTCTCGGTCAGCGACGTTTGAGGCTCAGACGTGTACCCGAGCTGCGCAAGGGAGGAGGAGGCATAACGCATCAAACCCGTTTCCAGATCCCAGTCCCAAACGTTGCCGGAGTCGAGCGCCAGCTGAAAACGCCGCTCGCAGAGCGAGAGCTCGCGCAGACTGCGGCTTAGGCGCCAGCCCGCCAGTGCGATGCCCAGGGAGAGCAGCAGCGACAAACCCACCCAATAAGGCAATCGCGTGCTCCACGCCGCAAGCGCGGTTTTGGTGGAGGTGCCGTACACCAGCACCAGCTGGTCGGCCGGGCCGCTAAGCCGCTCGTAAGCGACGCGGCGTGACACGCCGTCGAGCTGGCTGATCACATCGACGATACCAGTGGGATTTTGCGCGGCGAGGGCCACCCAAGCGGCGGTCACGCTCGCCCCCAATTCGGCGGTGACGCTCGGGGCACGCGCCAGCAGCGTGGCGCTGCCGTCAGTATTCATGCGGAACAGCGAGACCCGGTCGCGCTCGTTGCGGCGCTCGCTTTCTAGCCAGCGTTGTAAAGCGTCAAATTTCAGGCCAACAGCAAAGCCGGCGATGCCCTGTCCACTGGGCTCGGCACGCCAAACCAAAGGGATCATGCCCTTGTCTGCAAGGCCCACGGTGTTGCCCACTCCCCAGCGAGATTCCGCAGTTTGTGCCAACAGAAGAAGCGTGCTGTTTTGTCGGTTTGCTGGTTTGTCGGTTGGACCAATGAGTGCAATTTCCTTGTTGTTTGGACCGATCGCGTGCAGCTCGAAGGGCAGTGGCAAGGTCGCCAGCAGCGCCGCCTTTGACTGTGCCAGTTGTGAAGCTGGG
>Ga0335395_10002226_pt1 | contig 12039 bp, 9 predicted proteins | sample MAT02_FD_205744 | JGI IMG/M metagenome (GOLD analysis project Ga0335395, IMG submission 205744) | Freshwater microbial communities from Lake Fryxell liftoff mats and glacier meltwater in Antarctica - MAT-02 (spades assembly) (version 2) ...
CGGGCAGCATCACCGTGCTGAACCGGGTCGAGAAGGGGCTCGCCCGTTGGCCGCTCGCGCGCCTGACCACGGTGGGGCCGCGCACGATGCGCTGGGCGGTCGGGGCGGGGCTGACCGAGGCGGGCCGCATCCCGGGTGCACCGCAGGTGCGGATGACGGGCTCGCTGGCGGCGCACGTCGCGATGGACGAAGCGGTGATGGCGCTGGTGCAGGGTCCGAGTCGGTCCCCCCGGCGTGCGGACTACCTGCGGGTGGCCGAGGAGCTCACCATCGCTCGTGCGTTGTTCGCCGAGCGCGGGTGGATCGACGATCCGCACTCCTACCATCACGCTCCCGACCCCCTCGAGGATTCGGCAACCACCTCGTCCAGCGGATGGGCGTTGGGGCAGTCGTACCGGCGCATCAGTTGGGACAGCGGGTACGAGCCGCGACGTGAGGAGCCGGGCGCCGCGCGCTGGGCGGCGTTCGAGCGCAACCGCACCGCGTCGGCGTGGCTGCTCGAGCACGACGACGGACCCCGCCCGTGGCTGATCGGCGTGCACGGCTTCGGTACCGGCGCGCCGGTCGCGGACATGATCACCTTCCGGGCCCAGCACCTGTTCCACGATCTGGGTTGGAATGTGGCCGCCATCGTCCTGCCGGTGCACGGCAGTCGTCGGCCGTCGCGCATCGGCGGCGAGGACTTCCTGGGCTTCGACATGATGAACTGCGTGCACGCGCTGTCGCAGTCGGTGTGGGACGTCCGCCGGTTGCTCAGCTGGGTGCGGACCCAGGACCCCACCGCGGTTGCGCTGCACGGCGTGTCGCTCGGCGGGTACGTCGCGTCGCTGACCTCGTGTTTCGAGGGCGACCTCGACGCGGTGATCGCCGGGATCCCGGTGTGTGACTTCCCGGCGCTGTTCGCCCAGCAGTCGCCGCGTCATGTGCGCGACCGGGCGATCGAGCACCGCATCCTGGAGGGCAACGCCGAGGTGGTGCACCGGGTCGTGTCGCCGCTGGCGATGCCGTGTCTGGTGCCTCATGAACGGCGAGCGATCTTCGCCGGGCTCGGTGATCGAATGGCGGTGCCCACCCAGGCACAGGCGTTGTGGGAGCACTGGGACGAGCCGCGGATCTGCTGGTTCCCCGGCAACCACGTCGGTTTCCTGTGGTCGTCCAAGGTCGCGGACTTCGTCGACGGCGTGCTGCGCGACGCAGAGCCGGGCAACGTAGGTGCCGACGCCGACGCCGATGCCGACGCCGGCAACGCTGACACCGCAGCCGCAGCCGCAGCCGCAGCCGCAGCCGCAGAGGCCGCAGCCGCCGCAGACGCGACCGACTGACGTCGTCGCCAGATGCGTCGCAGCATCCGACCTGCCGGGGACAGCACCGTTGTGCAGGTGGTGGACCTGGTCGGGTCGGCCTACCGGGGCGAACGGTCGCGGTCGGGCTGGACGACCGAGGCCGACCTCATCGACGGTCAGCGCGTCGATGAAGCGATGGTGCGCGAGAAGCTGGCCGACCCCCGTGCGGTACTGCTGGTGGGCCAGGGCGGCCTCGACGGTGAGGACGACGACGGTGAGCACGACGACGACCGGACCCGCCTCGGTGACGAGCATGACCGCCAGACCGACGGGATCGTCGCATGCTGCGAGGTGCGTCTCGTCGAGGACGGGAATGAGCGCGAGGGCGGGCACGCCGAGTTCGGCCTGTTCGCAGTGTCGCCGGACCAACAGGGCCAGGGGTGGGGGCGACGGATGCTGGACGCGGCGGAGCGGCTGGCACGCGAGGAATGGGGAGCAGCCACGCTGCAGATGTCGGTGATCGAGCAGCGAGCGGAGCTGATCGACTGGTACCGCCGGCGTGGGTACGAGCCCACGGGTGAGCGACGTCCGTTCCCGTACGGCGACGAGCGGTTCGGGCGTCCCAGGCGGGACGACCTGTGCTTCGTCGTGCTCGCGAAGAGTCTGGCTCCCGCGACGCCTCGACCTCCGGCGAGGCGGTCGCCGGAGCGGTGACGTGACGGGCGGTGCGTAGGCTGCGGCGATGACCGACCGTGATTCCCGCCGCCTCGACCTGGTGGTCTACGGCGCGACCAGCTTCGTGGGCCAGATCCTGTGCCGCTACCTGGTGCAGCGCCACGGCACCGACGGCCCGCTGCGCTGGGCGATCGCCGGACGTGACCCGGCGAAGCTCGCTGCCGTGGCGGCCGACACCGGCGCCGAGGTCGAACAACTGGTTGCGGACGCGACTGATCGCGCCGCGCTCGACGAGATGGTGTCTGCCACCAAGGTGGTCGTGTCCACCGTCGGCCCCTACGCGCTGTACGGCTCCGAACTGGTCGCAGCAGCGGTCGCCGCGGGCACGGACTACTGCGACCTGACCGGCGAGACCCAGTGGATGCGCCGCATGATCGACGCCCACCAGGACGACGCCACGGCCAGCGGAGCGCGCATCGTGCACACCTGCGGCTTCGATTCGATCCCCTCGGACATGGGCGTGTGGTTCACACAGCAACGCGCGCTGGAGCGTTTCGGCGAGCCGTGCGAACGGGTGTCGATGCGGGTCCAGGCACTCAAGGGGGGCGCCAGCGGCGGCACCATCGCGTCGATGATGAACCTGATGGAGGAGGCGTCGTCGGACCGGGAGCTGCGCCGGCTGCTGGCCGACCCCTACGCCCTCGCCCCGGCGGACCAACGCCATGGTGTGTCCCAGCCCGACGTCACCCGCCCCGTGCACGACCCGGTCAGCGGCCAGTGGGTGGCACCGTTCGTCATGGCCGCGGTCAACACCCGGGTGGTGCAGCGCAGCCATGCGTTGCTCGGTCGCCCGTGGGGCCCGGAGTTCCGTTACGACGAGGCCACTGCGACCGGGGACGGCCCGTTGGGGGCGGCCAAGGCCGCAGGACTGTCGGCCGGGCTGGCCGCGGGCATGGGCCTGGCAGCGCTCGGACCCACGCGTCGGCTCGTGGGGCGGGTGGTTCCACAACCTGGTGACGGGCCCAGTGCCGAGGCCCAGCGATCAGGTCACTTCGACCTGCGTTTCCACGGTCGCACCGCCGATGGCCGCAGCATCGTCACCAAGGTCACCGGCGATCGCGACCCCGGCTACGGCAGTACCGCCAAGATGCTGGGAGAGGCCGCAACAGCGTTGGTCGAACTGTCGCCCGACGAGGTCGGGGGAGGGTTCTGGACCCCGTCGACGGCGTTCGGGGATCGGCTGGTGGAACGCCTCGAGGCGCACGCCGGTCTGCGCTTCGACGTACTCGTCTGAGCACGGCGACCGGATCGGGTTCCGACGTACTCGTCCGAGGGCATCTGTCGGTCTGCGCTTCAGCGCGCTCGTCCGAGGCGGCGACGGGCTTCAGCTGGTCATCCCGCCCAGACCGACCAGCCCTCGCGCCAGTTCGATCTCACCCATGTGACGCAGGCCGTGCTGGTAGTGCCAGCACTCGATGCCGTCGAGCAGGGTGATGCCCTCGGGCCCGGCACACCGGGCGCTGTAGGTGCTGGCCACGACGTCGGGGAAGGGGCGGGCGATCAACACGCGCTGGAGCATGTCCAGGTCCAGGGTCCCGATCCAGGCTTCGGTGCGGTCGAACACGGTGCGCTGGTAGTCCTTGAAGGCGTCGTAGTCGCCGATGCGCTGGTGCACCATCTCCGCGACGGTGCGTTCCTTGCCGTGGTCGTCGATGGCCATCTTCACTCGGCCCTGCCACCCGTCGTTCCACGTGGGCGGCTCTCCCGACATCACCATGAAGGTGCTGTCCTGCATGTTCGTGTAGTGGAACAGGGAGAACGCAATGGGCAGGACACCCTCGCGTTCGAAGTGGTTGACGTGGGACAGATCCATCGTGTCGACGGCCTGGTGGTAGAGCGAGTGCATCGTCGCCATGCGGCGTTGCAACGAGTCGAGGATGAGCTCGGTCATGGTCGTGCTCCTTGCCGGCGAGCGGGGCCGACCCGGGCCCCCACTTGTTCTCGCAGGCTAACTGCGACGTGGGAGGAGCCGCCGGACTGCCAGCGGTGGGGCGGTGGTCAGGGTGGACCCGTGGCGGGCCACTCGGGTGGTCGCCCGAGCGCAGCTTCGAACACGGCGAACACGTCGGGGCCGTAGTCGGCCACGCCCCGGCGCCCGAACTGCAGGATCGACATGAGCAGCGACACGATGATCGTGACCGCGCCGTTGCCCATGGCATCCGCGTCCACGTCGTGGCGCACCAGGCCTGCGGCCTGGTCGGCGCGCAGGCGTTCGACCACGGCCTTGCGCAGTTCCATGAGCGCGGGCAGCTCGATGACGCGGTCGGTGACGCCGGGTTCCAGACCCGACAGCACCCGCCGCGCCAGGGGGTGGCGGTCGAGAGCGTCGACCAGGCTGAGCACCAGGGTCAGCCGCCAGGTCGAGTTGGGATCATCCATGAACTCCGACAGACCCTCGTGGATGACGGCGGCCGCGTCCTCGTCCAGGGCGGCCAGGAACAGCGCCTCCTTGTTGTCGAAGTAGGTATACGCGACCGTGCCGCCCACGCCGGCGTCGCGGGTGATCTCGGCGACCGAGGTGGCCCGGTAGCCATGGTGCCCGAACCGCTCGATCGCAGTGTCCAGGATCGCCCGACGGGTGAGCTCACCCTTGCTGGTGCGGTGTTCGTCGTCGGTCCGGTGTTCGTCGTCGGTTCGGTGGTCACCCATGGTGGGACATGGTAGCAGAAATGAGTATTTGAGTGAATCACTCGAATGCTCTATTGTGCCGCTGACACACGATCTCAGGAGCGTCAGATGCACGAGCGGACCCCCAGCGCCACCCCGACCGCACTCGCCGATCGGGCCGAACCCGGTGCCGCCGGGCCGGCGCCGGAACCCACGCCGGAAATCGCACCGGCAACCGTCGCGCGACAGATCCCGACCCGCCGCGTCTCGTTCGACGCGGCGCTCGCCGAGATGCCGAAGCACTTCGCCGATGAGGGCGACCTGATGCTCAGCCACATCTTCGCGTCGATGTCCGCGTTCTTCCCCGACGGCGAGGACTACTTCGTCCGGTGTGTGCGTCGCTTCCGCGACGAGATCACCGACCCGGAGCTGAGCGCCCAGGTGGCGGGCTTCATCGGCCAGGAGGCCCTGCACGGCCGCCAGCACCGTGCGTTCAACCAGCGGTTGGGCGAACTCGGCTACCCGACCCCGGTGTTCGAGCGAATCACCAAGAGGATCCTGGCCACTCGCGAGCGCGTCATGACCGACAAGGGCAACCTCGCTGCCACCGCTGCGCTGGAGCACTTCACGGCCACCTTCGCCGAGTTGGTCCTGACCGACGACCAGGTGCGTCTGGCCCCTGGAGACGATGCAGTACGCGACCTGTTCCTCTGGCACGCCCTCGAGGAGAGCGAGCACAAGGCCGTGGCGTTCGACGTCTACCGTGCCGTGGGTGGCAGCGAACGCACCCGGGTACTGACCATGAAGGGCCTGCGCATCGGGTTCATCGTGGCGTTGACCGTGCAGGTGGCCGTGTCCTTGGCGGGCGACAAGGCGTCGTACGAGCGGGGTCGCCTTCGTGCCAGCGGCCGTCGGCTCCGGAGCTCGCCGGCACTGCGCCGCGAGATGTGGGACCAGCTGCGCGAGTACGACCGGGTGGGTTTCCACCCCGACGACCGTGACACGACCGAGCTGGTCGACGCCTGGAAGGAGCGTCTGTTCGGCGCGGAAGGTTCGTTGAACCGCCGGCTTGCCGGTCGGTCAGCGGCCTGAGGTGAATTCGGTCGAGCACCTCGACGTGCTGATCATCGGGGCAGGGCTGTCGGGGATCGGCGCGGCCCACCACGTGCAGGCGGACTGCCCGTGGGCGACCTACGCCGTGGTCGAAGCACGCGACGACCTCGGTGGCACGTGGGACCTGTTCCGCTACCCGGGCATCCGCTCGGACTCCGACATGTTCACCTTCAGCTATCCGTTCCGGCCGTGGGACCGGGACCGCTCGATCGGTGCCGGCGCAGAGATCCTGGAGTACCTCTGCGACACCGCTGCGGAGTTCGGGATCGACCGCCACATCCGCTTCGGTCACCGCATCATCGCTGCCGACTGGTCGACCGAGGACGGCTACTGGCGGGTCACTGCGGAGCGCACCGCCGACAGCGACGACGGGTCGGGCCGGACCGAGACGGTCGAGCTGACCTGTTCGTTCGTGTTCTCCTGCACCGGCTACTACCGCTACGACCGCGGCCACGTGCCGGACTTCCCCGGCATGGAGGACTTCGCCGGGACCATCGTCCACCCCCAGCACTGGCCACAGGACCTGGACCACGACGGGCAGCGGGTCGTGGTGATCGGCAGCGGTGCCACGGCCATCACCCTGGTGCCGTCGCTGGCCGACACCGCCGCGCACGTGACGATGCTGCAACGCTCGCCCACCTACATCGCGTCGCTGCCCGGCACCAACCCGCTCACCAGGGCGGTGCGCCGGTTGGTGCCGCGGCGTTGGCAGGGCGCCGCGCTGCGCTGGGGCCATGCGCTGATCACCCAGACGTTCTTCAAGCTCAGCCGCCGGTGGCCCGCAGCGGTGCGGCGCGTGCTGATCGAGGGAGTGCGGCGCGAGCTGCCGCCCGACGTCGACGTCGCCACCCACTTCACCCCCCGCTACGACCCGTGGGACCAGCGGCTGTGCGTGGTTCCCGACGGCGACCTGTTCGCGGCGATCCGCGAGGGTCGCGCCTCGGTGGTCACCGACCGCATCGAGACGTTCACACCGACGGGCGTGCGGCTCGAGTCGGGCGACGAGCTCGAGGCCGACATCATCGTGCCGGCGACCGGGCTCGAGATGCTGTTCCTCGGAGGGATCGAGCTGTGCGTCGACGGCGAACCCGTCGACCCTGCCGGGCGGCTGACCTACAAGGGGCTGATGCTGGAGGGCGTGCCGAACATGGCCATGGCTGTCGGCTACACCAACGCCTCGTGGACGCTGAAGTCCGACCTGACCAGCGACTACGTGGCGCGTCTGTTGAACCACATGCGCCGCACGGGCGCGGCCAAGTGCGTTCCGGTGAACCGTGACGCGTCGATGGCGTCGGTGCCGCTGTTCGGTCTGAGCTCCGGCTACATCACCCGGGCCCAGGAGCGCTTCCCGCGCCAGGGCTCCCGGTTCCCCTGGCAGATGCACCAGGACTACGTGGCGGACTACAGAGTCATGCGACGCGGTGGTGTCACCGACGACGGGGCGCTGGTCCTCTCCGGTGCGCCGAAGACGAGTCTGTCAGCGGCGGCTCGCCGCTCGGCCGAGCAGACGCAGGAGGTTCGGTCCGCATGAAGGAGTTCCGAGGGAAGGTGGCCGCCATCACCGGCGCGGGATCGGGGATCGGGCGTGCCCTCGCGGTGGAGCTGAGTGCCCGTGGGACGCATCTGGCGCTCAGCGATATCGACGACGAAGGTCTGGCGGTGACGGTGGCGGCGTGCGAGGGGCGGGCGGTCAAGGTGACCTCTGCGAACGTCGACGTGGCCGACCGAAGCGCTGTGGAGGCCTGGGCGGATGCCGTCGTTGCGGAGCACGGGGCGGTCCACCTGGTGGTGAACAACGCAGGAGTCGCGCTCAGCGCGACGGTCGACGCGATGTCCTATGAGGACCTCGAGTGGCTGATGGGCATCAACTTCTGGGGCGTCGTGCACGGCACCAAGTCGTTCTTGCCACACCTCAAGGCAGCCGGCGAGGGTCACGTGGTGAACATCTCCAGCGTGTTCGGCCTGATCAGCATCCCCTCCCAGTCGGCCTACAACGCCGCGAAGTTCGCCGTGAGGGGGTTCACCGACTCCCTGCGCATCGAGTTGGAGGCGGAGCGTTGCGGGGTGTCTGCGACGACGGTCCACCCCGGCGGGATCAGGACCAACATCGCCCGCAACGCCCGCATCGATGCCAGCACCGCCGAGGTCGCCGGCGACCTCGAGCGCGCCCGGGCGGAGTTCGACCGGATGCTGCGCACCTCGCCCGAGGACGCGGCGAACCAGATCCTGACCGCGGTCCGGCGCAACCGCCGGCGGGCGTTGATCGGCCCGGACGCGGTGGTGTTCGACGTGGTGTCGCGCCTTCCGGCGGGGGTCCACCAGCGCGCCCTGGTGCTGGGTTCCCGTCTGCGTCGTTGACCGATCCCGCCACGGTGGCGTGACGGACCGTCGAGTCCTATAGTCGCCTACTATGCGATTGGAGATCACGCGACGCACGGACCTCGCCACCCGGGCACTGCTGGAGCTGGACCGTCTGGGTCGCCGTGCGAAGTCTGCCGAGCTCGCTGAGCGGGTGGGCACCACACCCGGTTTCCTGTCCCAGGCGCTGACACCGGTGGTCGCCGAGGGATGGGTGCGCTCCGACCCCGGACCGACCGGCGGCTACTCGCTGGTGGCGGACCTGGACGGCATCAGCGTCCTGGCGGTCATCGAGGCGGTGGAGGGACCCACCGATGCAGGTCGCTGCGTGTTGGAGGACCGCACGTGCAGCGACGGCGGACCGTGCGCGCTGCACCAGCCGTGGTCCCGGGCGCGATCGGTGCTGACCGAGCAGCTCGCCTCGTCGTCGCTCTCCTCACTCAGCGGTGCGTCATGACCGCGAGTGGCCAGGACCGGGTCCGCAGCGAGGTGCCGGCTCCTGTGCCGCCACGCGCGGGACTCAAGGTGCGTACGCCCCCGACAGCCGAGACATACCCGACACGAGCGACACATCCGGGACCCGAGACATCCGCACTACGAGGAGCGACGTCATGAGCACGCTGTTGGACCGCCCGTTGGGCGACGTGGTGACCACTCTGCCGGGCAGCGCCCGGGTGCTGGAGTCATTCGGGCTGGACTACTGCTGCGGCGGCAAGCGTCCCCTCGGCGCGGCCTGTGCCGCGGCCGGTGTCGACCCCGACGTGGTCCTTCATCAGCTCACCGCCATCGCTCCTCAGCAGATGCCGGACTGGGCCTCGATGGACCCCGCCGAGCTGGTGGATCATCTGGAGTCCACCCACCACGTCTACCTGCACGCCGAGCTGCCCCGACTGGACGCGCTGGCGGAGAAGGTCGCTGCGGTGCACGGCGCGAACCACCCGGAGCTCATGGACGTCCTCGCCGACGTGCGCGAGCTGCGCGATGACCTGGAACCGCATCTGATGAAGGAGGAGCGGGTCCTGTTCCCGGCGATCCGGGAGCAGGTCCGAGCCGCCTCGACCGGTGCGCCGGCGCCGCGGTTGGACGCGCCGATCTCGGTGATGATGACCGAGCACGACCGGGCCGGAGAACTGCTCGCGCAGTTACGTGCCCACACCGCAGGGTTCGACGTGCCCTTCGACGGTTGCGCCAGCTACAGCGCGCTCTACGAGGGCCTCGAACAGCTCGAGGCCGACACGCACCAACACGTCCACAAGGAGAACAACGTGTTGTTCCCGGCCGTGCTCGGCGCACGTGGCTGAACCACGGCCGCCGATCCGCTCCGACCCTCGGCGTCACGCCCAGACGCCGACGCACCCCAAGCTCGCCGCAGCGCTGCTGATGATCGGCGTGGTCGCGCTGCTGTTCGGGATCGCCGCGCTGTCGGTGCTCTGACGCGCCGGGTCGCACGGCCGAAGCGCGTCACCGCGTGTCGCCGCCGGTGCCGATGACGGCGTGGGCCGCGGCCAAGCGGGCGATCGGCACCCGGAACGGCGAACACGACACGTAGTCGACCCCGGCCTCCAGGAAGAACGCGATCGAGTCGGGATCGCCGCCGTGCTCGCCGCAGACCCCGATCTTCAGACGGCGCTTCACCGACCTCGCACGCTGGATGGCCTGGCGCACCAGTTCGCCCACACCGTCCACGTCGATCGAGTCGAACGGGTCGCCGCTCAGCAGCCCTTGCCCGACGTACTGCGGCATCATCTTCGCCTCGACGTCATCTCGACTGAACCCGAAGGTCATCTGGGTCAGGTCGTTGGTGCCGAAGCTGAAGAAGTCGGCCACCTTCGCCATGCGATCCGCGATCAGCGCGGCGCGTGGCGTCTCGATCATCGTGCCGATGAGCAGCGTCGAGGTGATGTCCAGTTCATCAGCCGCCTCGATCACCCACGAACGGGCCAACGCCATCTCCTCGGCCGAGACCGTGAGGGGGATCATCACCTCGACCACCGGACGACCGCCTGCGGCCACGCGGTCACGTACCGCGTCCAGGAGCGCCCGCACCTGCATCGCGTACAGGCCCGGCTTCATCACCGCGAGTCGCACGCCACGGATACCGAGCATCGGGTTCTGCTCGGACCAGTCGAGCGCGGCCTGACGGAGTCGCCGCTCGTCCTCGGTGATGGTGCCCAGCGCCTCTTTCAGATCGAGCTCCTCGACCTTCGGCAGGAACTCGTGCAGCGGCGGATCGAGCAGCCGTACCGTCACCGGCAGACCGTCCATCTGCTCGAGCAGTTCCACGAAGTCCAGGTGTTGCACGCGGCGCAGCTCGTCGAGCGCGTCGGTTTCCTCGGCGTCGGTGCGGGCCAGGATCATGCGGCGCACCACCGGCAGGCGGTCCTCGCGCAGGAACATGTGCTCGGTCCGACACAAGCCGATGCCCTCGGCCCCCAGGCGCAGCGCGTTGGCCGCATCGGCGCCGTTGTCGGCGTTCGCGCGCACCGACAGGTGGCCGCGACGCAGGTTGTCGGCCCACGACAGGATCGTGTCGAACTCGGGGGTGGGGTCGGGCAGACGCAGCGGGGCGGCGCCCAGGATCACCTGGCCGCTCGACCCGTCGATCGAGATGACGTCGCCGTGGCGGACCACCGTGTCCCCGACGCGCATCTCCCGGCCGACGACCTTCACCGCGTCGGCACCGACGACGGCAGGCTTGCCCCACCCGCGCGCCACGACCGCCGCATGGCTGACCAGGCCACCGCGGCTGGTCAGCACTCCGCTGGAGGCGAGCATGCCGTGGATGTCCTCGGGGTTGGTCTCCTTGCGGACCAGGATCACCGACTCGCCCCGGGCAGCAGCGGTGACTGCATCGTCTGCTGTGAACACCACTGCGCCCACTGCTGCGCCCGGCGACGCGGCCAGACCGGTGGTCAGCACGGGAAGGTCGCTGTGGTCGAGGCTGGGGTGCAGCACCTGTTCCAGGTGATCGGGTGTGACCCGTCGGACCGCCTCGGTCCGACTCAGCGCGATGTGGGAGTCGGTGGTCATGTCGACGGCCATGCGCAGTGCGGCGGCCCCTGTGCGTTTACCCACTCGCACCTGCAGCATCCACAGCACGCCCTGCTCGACGGTGAACTCCAGATCGAGCATGTCGCGGTAGTGGGCCTCCATGGTGTGCATGTGCTCCAGCAGCTGGTCGTGCAGCTCGGGGAACCCGTCACCGAGCGCCGAGAGCGGCTCGGTGATGCGCACCCCGGCCACGACGTCCTCGCCCTGTGCGTTCAGCAGGAAGTCGCCGTAGGGCGCGTTCTCGCCCGTCGCGGCATTTCGGGTGAACGCCACCCCCGTGCCGGAGTTGTCGTCCAGGTTCCCGAACACCATCGCCTGGACGTTCACCGCGGTGCCCAGGGTGTGCGCGATGTGCTCGCGGTTGCGGTACGCAACGGCCCGTGCACCGTTCCAGGACCGGAAGACGGCCTCCACCGCGGCGTCCAGCTGCGTCCGGGGGTCCTGGGGGAAGGGCTTGCGGCTCAGCTGGCGGATCATGCGCTTGTGGTCGCGGCACAGCGTCTTCCACGCGGCTGCGCTCAGGTGTGCGTCGTCACTCACGCCCTCGCTGGTCTTCGCCGCCTCGAGTGCGTCCTCGAACGGCTCGGGATCCAGTTCCAGCACGACCTTGGCGTACATCGACAGCAGTCGGGCGTAGGAGGCGTACGCGAAGCGCTCGCCGCCGCCGGAGCGGGCCAGTCCCTTCACGCTGCGGTCGTTCAGGCCGAGGTTCAGGATCGTGTCCATCATGCCGGGCATCGAGAACTTGGCTCCTGAGCGCACCGACACCAACAGCGGTTCGTCGGCATCGCCGAGCGTCCGACCCATCGCGGTCTCGAGTCTGCCCAGATGGCGGTCCAGTTCCTGGTCGAGACCCGCGGGCCAGCCGTCGTTCATGTACTTGCGGCACGCA
>Ga0335395_10002233_pt1 | contig 12032 bp, 13 predicted proteins | sample MAT02_FD_205744 | JGI IMG/M metagenome (GOLD analysis project Ga0335395, IMG submission 205744) | Freshwater microbial communities from Lake Fryxell liftoff mats and glacier meltwater in Antarctica - MAT-02 (spades assembly) (version 2) ...
CGTGTGACTCTCGCGCCCGGAGCCCGGCTCGTTGAAGCCGATGTGTCCCGTCTTGCCGATGCCGAGCAGCTGGAAGTCGATGCCGCCGGCTTCCATGATGCGTGCCTCGTACGCGCGGCACACCGCTGCCGCCTCCGTGCGCTCGATCGTGCCGGGCAGCAGGTGCACCTGCGCGGCAGGAATGTCGATGTGGGCAAACAGATTCTCCCACATGAAACGATGGTACGCATGCACCGAGTCCGGCGACATCGGCCAGTATTCGTCGAGATTGAACGTCTCGACGTTGGCGAAGCTCAGCCCCTGTTCCCGGTGCCGCCTGATCAACTCGCGGTAGACACCGATCGGCGTCGACCCAGTCGCCAGACCGAGCACGGTGCGACGGTTGCGCGACGCATTGTCTCGCATGATCGCCTCGATGTGATCAGCGACGCGCGTGGCCAGCGTGTCAGGATCATCACTGATCACGACCGGAATCTTCTCGAGGCTCGTCATGGAACGATGCAAGGTAATCGCGGAGGCACGAGCCGCAGCGCACGACGTGGATCCCGGGGACGAAAAAGGCGGACCCGCTGGGGTCCGCCTTTTTCGACATCGATGACCTGCGCGAGTGCTACGCCGAAAACGACGATCCGCAGCCGCAACCGCCGGTGGCATTCGGATTCTTGAACGTGAATCCGGAGCCCTGCATCGACGTGGTGTAATCGACGATGATGCCGCTCAGGTACTGCAGCGAAAACGGATCGACGAACACCTGATAGCCATCCTGTGCCAGGACGGTATCGTCTTCTGCCGGCTTGTCCTCGATCAGGAGCGAGTACTTGAAGCCGCTGCAGCCGCCCGGCTGCACCGCAACCCGCAGGCCGCCAATGGTCGGATCGACCGCCTCGGCTTCCAGGAACTTCTTCACCTCGACCGTCGCGGCGGGCGAGATGGACAGCAGTACATCAGGCGTCTGCATCGTGCTCATGCGTCTTCCTCCAGAAGGTGGGTCGGCGAATCCCGACCTGATTACTCTGCAATTAACGCCGAAAGTTCCGGCGCGGAAGGACCCCGCGCCGTTCGGCCTGAAAACGCGCCGGGCTGGCTGCGTTCGACTGACTACGGCGGCGAGGATCCGGAGGCGCGGGATACCGGCCCCGCCATCGCACCGACGATGGCATCTGCCAACGCCACGCGTACCCCGCCGATCCGGGTGTTCTGCCGCGTCGGGTTTACCCGGTTCGTGAGCAGGACCACGAACAGATCCTGCGCCGGGTCGATCCAGATCGACGTGCCGGTGAAGCCCGTGTGACCGAACGCGCGGGCGGACATCCGGTGCCCGGCCGAGTTGGAGCCGGTCGGCGTTTCCCAGCCAAGCGCCCGTCGACTGAGCAGCGTGTCCTGCGCATGTGTGAATTCGGCGAGCGTCCGGGCGGAGGCCAGTCGGGTTCCGTCCAACACTCCCCCACTGAGCCAGAGGCGGGCGACCCGCGCCATGTCGGCACCGGTCGAGAACAGGCCGGCGTGGCCGCTGACGCCGTCGAACCGGAAGGCGTTCTCGTCATGCACCTCACCACGTGCCTGCCGTTGCCGCCACGGATCGAATTCCGTTGGCGCGATGCGTGGCCTGAGCGACGAGTCCGGTCGGAAGCGGGTATCGGCGAGCCGGAGCGGGCGAGCCACCAGCGTCTGGAACGCGCTGTCGAGTGGCATGCCGGTGACCCGCTCGGCCACCATGCCCAGCAGCATGAAGTTCATGTCGCTGTACACGTAGCGGGTGCCCGGCAAAGCGTCCGGCCCCACGAGCATGAGCTGCGCGCGTGCATCGGCGCGGTCGGTCGCTTCCTTGTAGAAGGCACGCCAGGCCGCGAGACCGCTGCTGTGTGTCAGGAGCTGACGGATCGTGATCCCGGACGCGCGCGGCCCACGCCACTCGGGCAGGTAGCGCACCACTGGTGCATCGAGGGCGACGCGACCCTGATCCACGAGCTGCAGCATCAGCGATGTGGTGGCAATGATTTTCGTGAGCGACGCCAGGTCGTAGATGGTCGACAGCGTCGGGCGCGATGCATCGGCCGCATCCAGCCGGCCCACGCCGAACCATGCCGTGATGCCGGCTCGGTTGCCGACGACCGCGACCGCACCGGGGAAGGCACCGTCCGCCAGCGCCCGTGTGAGCACGGCGCGCACCGAATCCCCGACACGGTCCGCAGTGTTCGGTGCCCCGCGTTCGGGCTGTGACGCACGCGGTCCCTGTGAGTGCAGGCACGACGCGCAGGTCAGGCCCATGATCCCGAATGTCATGGCGCGTCGGCTCACTTGACCGCCCGCGATCCAGTGCCAGCCATCCGTGCGAACACGCCCGGCAGGCTCACCGGTGACCGGCCCGTGCTCGGCGCGCCGAGCAGCGCACGCGCCGCTGCGCGCTCGGGTGCTTCACCCACACTGAACGTCACCATGTATGCCTCGATACCCGGGAATTGGCCGATGACGTACGGGTTGCCCGCAGCCACCACGATCGGCGTGAGGCGCGGCGCGATGGCACGAACCCACTCGGCGAACGGCTCCGACACGGCGACACGGCCACGCCCCTCCACGCGACGCACGACGGTCACGATGACGACGCGATCCTTGAACAGCCGTTCCGTCAGCGCGTCGAGCGTCGTGCGTGGCGTCGTCGGTCCGACCCGCGTCACCTCAGCGCGCGCGGACTTCCGGAATTCGTCGACGAATGCGTTCCCGCCGCCGAACTCCGTCTCGGGTGTGTACATCACGAGGTGTACCCCGGACTGTGCAGCGAGCGGCAGGTGTCCGGCCGAGTCACGGATGACCGTGATGGCGCGGGCGGCGATCTCTGCCGCGACGGCGCGGTGCGCCGCGATGCCCACCACGAGGCGCAGCGAGTCGAGCGACATCTGCGCCGAGCGATGCAGGCCCACGCGCACCTTCATCTCCAGATTCTTGCGTGCTGCGGAATCGATCAGTGCCGCGAACGCCGGTTCGGCCTCCGCCTGCCGTGTCAGTGCCCGCAGCACGGGCGCGACATCGGCTGGCTTGAGCAGGACTTCGGCGCCGGCACGTACCGAGCGGATGGCGATGTCCTCCTGCGAGAACATCCGGGCCACACCCTGCATCGTGAGAGCGTCGGTGATCGTCAATCCCCGGAATCCCAGCGAGTCGCGCAACTCGTCATGCAGCACGCGGCGCTGCAGCGTGGCGGGCAGGTCGTCGCCAAGCCAGGTGGGATTGCTGATGTGCGCGGACATGACCGCCGCCGCGCCGACGTTGATCGCGGCGCGGAACGGTCGGAACTCCACGCTGTCCAGGCGTGCGTGTGTCAGCTGCACGACGGGCAGGGCATTGTGCGAGTCGGTCTCGGTATCGCCGTGACCCGGGAAGTGCTTGACGGTTGCCAGTGCGCCACCATCCTGCACGCCTCGCGTGAAGGCCGCAGCGAGCATGGCCACCATAGTGGGGTCCTCGCCGAACGACCGCACGTTGATGACGGGATTCGCGGCGTTGTTGTTGACGTCGGCCACGGGTGCATAGGCCAGGTGAATTCCGATGGCACGCGACTCGCGCCCGGTGATCAGGCCGGCCTGGTATGCAAGCGCCGTGTCACCAGTCGCTCCGATCGCCATGTTCGTCGGGAGTATCGTCGCTCCGCCGGCCTTCAGCATGGACGGAATGAAGAGCCCGCCTTCCAGTCGCCCGATCGAGGGCTCCACGTCGCAGCCGACGAGGAGCGGCACGCGGGCCAGCGACTGTAGCGCGTTCAGCTTCGCCGCGACCTCGATCGGCGAGCCGACGGACATGAGGATCCCGCCAATCCCGTCCTCGCGGACCCACCGTGCCGTGACGGCGTATGCGCTGTCCGAGGCGCTCTCATAATCCCCGAGCAGCCAGACATGGATGAGCTGGGCGGCGCGATCGCGAGCGGAGAGCGTCGCGAAGGTGCTGTCGACCCAGCGTCGCCCCGCCGGACTCAGCGGGACGCGCGGATCGCGCGACTCCACGTCCACAGGGGACCGCGACAGGAGACTCGAGCCGCGCGCCACCTCCACCGACGAGCCGCTCGCGGGTCCGCGTCCCGAGAGACGAAACTCGGACGCGCCGGACGGATACAGGCCGAGCGTAACAACCAGGGCAGCGGGGATGGACAGGCGCATGGAAATTCGGAATTGATGACACGCCCCGGACTCGCCGGGCACGAACGGCTGGACGAGGCACAAGCCTAGCGGAAAAATTCTTTCGAACGCATCGATCCCGCGGAGTCTGCCGCTGGCAGCCCCCGCCGTTGCTGCATCCGGGCACGGTGCCTAAGCTTCTCTGTCTATTCTGTACTCTCCTGATGCGCCGGAGTCCCCCGACGGCGTCGCGTGCAGCGTCCATCGAGTGTCTCGACCGCTCCCTTTCCCGCTTTTCCGCCACACATGGCCATGCTGGTTGCTGTCTGGGACGCGATGAAGGCGGGATATCTTCGAGTCATCGAGCCAGTCGCCGACCTGCTCGTGCGTCATCGCGTGAGCCCGAACCTGATCACGACGGTCGGGACGCTGTGCTCGATGGGTGCTGGCGCGATCTTCGCGAGCGGGCACATCCGGACGGCCGGCTGGGTCTTTGGGCTCACGGCGCTCTTCGATGTTCTGGATGGCACGGTGGCCCGTCGTACGGGTCGCAGCACCGTGTTCGGTGCGTTTTACGACTCCACGCTCGACCGCGTCGCTGATGGCTTCGTCCTTGGCGGACTCGCGGTGTTTTACGGTGCCAACGAGGCGCATCGCAGTCCGGTGATGCTGGGCATCACGATCGCCGGCCTCATCGGCACGTTCCTGACGTCGTACACGCGTGCCAGGGCCGAGTCGCTGGGCCTCGATGCGAAAGTCGGGATGATGCAGCGTCCGGAACGCGTGGTTTTGTTGTCGGCTCCTCAAGCGTTTTTCGGTCTCGCGCTGAACGGGTGGGTGCTCGCGGGCATCGTCACCCTGCTGGCCGTCACGGCCTGGATCACCGCCATGCAGCGCATGCTCTTCGTCTACAATGTCACGCGCGCGGCCGAAGCCGGTGGTGAGCCCACGCCTGCGCCGCGCCTTCCCAGTGCACCACCGTCGTCGACCGCATCGTCGATGGCCGAGGATGTACCGGCTCCCTTCGCGCCCTGACGGCGTCGCTTTCCTTCTGGAGATTTCCTCACGTGTCCGGTTCGCTGACTCGTCCCACGTCCATCGCTCCCGCCACCGGCAAGCTCGGTATCCTGACCCCCGGTCTCGGTGCGGTTGCCACCACGTTCATGGCAGGCGTCGAGAGCATCCGTCGCGGCCACTCGAAGCCGATCGGGTCGCTGACCCAGATGGCGACAATCCGCCTTGGCAAGCGCACCGAGCATCGCTCGCCGCTGATCAAGGACTTCGTTCCGCTGGCGGCACTGGCCGATATCGTCTTCGGCGCGTGGGATCCCATTGCCGATGATGCCTACACGGCGGCAAAGAAGGCGGGTGTGCTGTCGTCCGAACACCTCGAGCCGCTGAAGGATTTCCTCAGCGAGATCAAGCCGATGTCCGCGGCGTTCGAGTCACGCTTCGTCACGCGCCTCCTGGGCGTGAACAACGTCAAGAGCGGCCCGACCTACCGCGACATCGCCGAGCAGCTCCGCGCCGACATGCGGAACTTCAAGGCCGCCAACGACTGCGACCGACTGGTGATCGTCTGGTGTGCCAGCACCGAGGCGTTCCTCGTCCCGGGTCCGCAGCACGCGACCATCGAGTCGTTCGAGAAGGCGATGGATGAAAACGATCAGGCGATCGCGCCGTCCATGCTGTACGCGTATGCCGCCCTGATGGAGAACGTCCCGTTCTGCAACGGGGCCCCCAACCTGACGGTGGACCTGCCCTGCATGCTGCAGCTCGCACACGATCGCGGTGTGCCGGTCAGCGGCAAGGATTTCAAGACCGGCCAGACCTGGATGAAGACGATCATCGCGCCGGGCCTGAAGGCGCGCATGCTCGGGCTCGAAGGCTGGTACTCGACGAACATCCTCGGCAATCGCGATGGCGAGGTGCTCGACGATCCGGCATCGTTCAAGACGAAGGAGGAGTCGAAGCTGTCGGTGCTCCACAACATTCTGCAGCCGGATGTGTATCCCGACCTGTACAAGGATTTCTCGCATGTCGTGCGGATCAACTACTATCCGCCTCGCGGCGACAACAAGGAAGGCTGGGACAGCATCGACATCATCGGATGGATGGGCTATCCGATGCAGATCAAGGTGAACTTTCTCTGTCGCGATTCGATCCTGGCAGCGCCGATCGTGCTGGACCTGGCGCTGTTCAGTGACTTCGCTCACCGCGCCGGCATGAAGGGGATTCAGGAATGGCTGTCGTTCTACTACAAGAGTCCGATGGCCGGCCCCGGCCTGCAGCCGGAGCACGACCTGTTCATTCAGCAGACGAAGCTGAAGAACACGTTGCGCTTCCTGATGGGCGAGGACCAGATCACGCATCTCGGCCTGGAGTACTACACCTGATGACTGGCGGCGTCGCGACACTCGACCACGTCGCACGCCGCTGGGCAGGCGCTTGTGCGGCGGTTGGCCTGTTCGCCCGCACGGCGCGCGTTGCCCGCCGTGCGTTGCCCGCGTTGGTCGCACTGGCGATCGTCGCGGGATGCAACAGCCGTGATCCGCAGGCAGCGATCGACACGCGCATGTGGACCGACGATCTCGCCTTCCGCATCCGGCTGACGCCGCGGCCACCGTTCGCCCGCGAGGATGTGATCGTGCGGGTCGTCGTCTCGGACAAGGAATCCGGCGCGCCGGTCGAACGGGGTGAGGGTCGCATCTACGCCATGAGCAAGGACAGTGTCCAGATCTACGATGGCCTCGAGCGCGGCCCGGAGCCCGGGACGTATTATGCGAAGCTGAACTTCCTCACAGCGGGGGAATGGGCCATCGGCCTGCAGTTCCGCAGTGATTCGACGAGGAAACTCGAGACCATGGACTGGTTGCAGTCCATCCGCAACGCACGCTGACCACATGCGACTCTTTCATCGTACGTCCATCCGGCCTGCCGACGTGATTGCGCTGGCCGACGAGCATTTCAGGACGCTTGGCCTGCGCGGCACCGCCGACACGATGCGCTCGCGCACCTTCATCGGCGACCTTGGCACGTTGCAGATCATGGTGCGCAGCGATGGCGGCCACTACACGCTCGTCGAAGCCTTCACCGACCAGATCGGCGAGAGCCGGCTCGACAAGAACGTGAAGAAATTCTTCAATCGCGTGCATCGCGCGGCCGACCCGCATCATGCGCCGACGGCAGGGTACTGACGTGGAATTTCCGGCGCAGCCGCTCGATCTCGACGCAATGCTGGCGTTCACGCCCAGTCACGCAAACGAGACACCGCGACCGCACCGCCAGCACGCCGATCTGCTGAGCAGCGCGCAGCGCCTCGCGCTGTACCGCCACATGCGGATGACGCGCACGCTCGAGGAGCGCCTCGTCGCGCTCTACCGCCAGACCAAGGTCGTGGGTGGGCTGTTTCGTTCGCTCGGTCAGGAAGCGGATGCCGTCGGCAGTGCGTTCGCCCTCGAGCAGCGTGACATCATGTCGCCGCTGATTCGCAACATGGGGTCGATGCTCGTGAAGGGCGCGACGCCGCTCGAGATTCTTCGCCAGTACATGGCCAAGGGTGACTCGCCGACACGCGGGCGTGAACTCAACATCCATTTCGGTGACCTGCACCGCGGGTTCGTCGGACAGATCTCGCATCTGGGCGACATGATCCCGGTGATGGCGGGCATTGCGCTGTCATTCAAGCTGCGCGGCGAGGATCGTGTGGTGCTGGTGTACATCGGTGACGGTGCGACATCCACCGGCGCGTTCCACGAAGGCGTGAACTTCGCCGCCGTGCAGAAGGTGCCGCTGGTCATCGTGGTCGAGAACAATGGCTACGCCTACTCCACGCCGACCGCCAGGCAGACGGCTGCGAACTCGTTCATGGACAAGGCTCTCGGCTACGGCATTGCAGGCGTTCAGGCCGATGGCAATGACGTGCTCGCCGTCTACGACGTGACGAAGGCGGCGGTCGATCGCGCGCGGGCCGGTGGCGGTCCCACGCTCGTCGAGCTGATCACCTATCGGCGGAAAGGCCATGCCGAGCATGACAATCAGTCGTACGTGCCGGCCGGCGAGATCGAGTGGTGGGCCGCGAACAACGATCCGATCGACCGGTTCACGGCATGGCTGGCCGCGAACGATGGGGTGAGCGCCGGGGAGTTCGCGTCGATCGATGCCTCCGTGGCCGCCGAGATCGACGCGGCCACCGACGAGGCGGAGCGGAGTCCCATGCCCGAGCCGCACGATGCGTTGATCGGCATCTACAACGACCCGCCATCCCTCGCGCCGCACTGGTATCGCGACGGCGTGAATGCAGCCGTCGAGACCAACGAGCGTCCCGCGAGCTGGGGCACGCACGATGGCTGAGATCACCTACCTCGAAGCGATCCGGGAAGCCATCACCGAGGAGATGGAGCGCGACGCGAACGTCTTCTGCCTTGGTCAGGACATCGGCGCATTCGGCGGCGCGTTCAAGGTCACCGACGGACTGCTGGCGAAATTCGGTGAGCAGCGCGTGATCGACACGCCTATCTCCGAAACGGCGATCATCGGTGCGGCGGCCGGTGCGTCGCACATGGGCTTGCGACCTGTCGCCGAGCTGCAGTTCATCGACTTCATCTCGTGCGGCTACGACATGCTCACGAATTACGTCGCGACGGCGCGCTATCGTGCGTTCCTGCCATGCCCGATGGTCGTGCGTGGCCCCAGTGGCGGGTATGTGCGCGGGGGGCCGTTCCACTCGCAGAATCCGGAAGCGGCGTTCCTGCATACGCCGGGCCTGAAGATCGTTTATCCGGCCACCGCATCGGATGCAAAAGGGCTGATGAAGGCTGCGATCCGTGACGATGACTGCGTGCTGTTCTTCGAGCACAAGTACCTGTATCGCCGCGTGAAGGAGGTCATGCCCGAGGGCGATCATGTCGTCCCGATCGGCAAGGCCCGCGTCGCACGTGAGGGCACGGATCTCTCGATCATCACCTATGCCGCGACCGTCTGGAAGGCGCTCGAGGCGGCGGAGCAGTTGCAGCGCGAGGATGGCATCTCGGTGGAGGTGATCGACCTCCGCACCCTGCTGCCGATGGATGACGAGGCCATCGTGGCGACCGTCAGGAAGACCAATCGTGTGCTGATCGTGCACGAGGACACCCGCACGGGCGGCATCGCCGGCGAGATCACGGCGCGCATCAACGAGACCTGCTTCGAATGGCTCGATGCCCCAGTGCTTCGCGTGACGGCGCATGACGTGCCGTTGCCCTATTCGCCGCCGCTCGAAGACTTCGTGCTGCCGCAGGTGAGCGACATCGTGACCGTCGCGCGCCATCTCGCCCGGTACTGATCGTGACCGAACCAGACGCCACACCGCCCACGCCTGTCCTGCAGGCGCTGACCGACGACGACAAGTCCGGCCGACGCTATCGCAACGTCGGCGTCGGTTGCTTCACGATGTTCATCGGCTTCTTCGGCAGTGGCATGCTCTCGGTGCTCCTGGCCAAGATCGTGTCGCAGGCGCTGAACGAGCCGCAGTGTGAAGGACTCCCGACCTGTAATTGGCTCACCTGGGCCGCGCGTGGTGGCGTGGTGGGCATGATTATCCTTCCGACGATCTCCGTGTGGCGCCTCAAGCGTGGCGACGCGGTCCAGGATCGTTCCCGTTCTGTCTGATTGAGGGTGAGCCGGTGGCTCGTATCGATATCGTAATGCCGCAGATGGGTGAATCCATCGCTGAAGGCACCCTGTCGCGCTGGCTGAAGAAGCCCGGTGATGCGGTGAAGCGCGATGAAGCCCTCTTCGAGATCTCGACCGACAAGGTCGACGCCGAGATCCCATCGCCCTCCGCAGGCATTCTGGTCGAGATCCTCGTCGTCGAAGGCCAGACGGTGCCGGTCCAGGCCATCGTCGCCCGCCTCGAGACCGACGCCGCGGCCGCAGTCGTGGTGACCGACGCGCCCGCTCCCGTCGAGGCGCCTGCGGCGGCCGTGCTGCCCGGCACCACCGCGCCGGCACCGGAACCGGTTGCGGCTCCGGCTCCGGTACCGGCAGCTTCCGCACCGGTTGCTTCCGTACCTGCGGCGAACAGCTACGAGGATCGCCTTCGCACGAAGTCTTCGCCGCTCGTGCGAAAGATCGCCGCCGAGCATGGCGTCGAGATTGCCGGCATCAATGGCTCGGGCATCGCCGGTCGTGTGACCAGGCGCGACATCCTCGCGCACCTCGAGCCGGCGCCAGCGGAGCAGCCGGCAGCACCGGAACTGGTGGATGTCGAGGCCGCACCGCCAGCACCGCTGCCCGCTTCGGTCGCTGTCGCGGCGGCGAGTCACGGTGACCTGCAGTCGGCGCAGGTCTGGCCGGGCGATGTCGTGCAGCCGATGTCGAAGATCCGTCGCCTCACGTCGGACCACATGGCGCAGGCGGTCCGCGTCGCGGCCCACGTCACCAGCTTCTTCGAGATCGACCTGACGCGGGTCGCACGCATCCGCGCCGGCATGCGCAAGGAATTCGAGCAGCAGAACGGCCAGAAGCTCACGTTCCTGCCGTTCATCGTGCAGGCGGTCATTGCACAGCTCAAGCGTCACCCGATGATGAATGCGGCCGTCAACGGCACCGATCTGATTCATCGCAAGCAGTACAACATCGGCATCGCGGTCTCACTCGATCCCACGGGCCTGATCGTGCCGGTCGTCAAGCGTGCCGACGATCTGTCGCTCGGCGGACTGACCAAGGCCATCAACGATCTGGCCGCCCGTGCGCGCTCGAAGGGCCTGAAGCCCGACGAGGTCACGCAGGCGACGTTCACCATCACCAATCCCGGTGTCTTCGGGTCGTTGATGGGCACGCCGATCATTCCGGTGGGCACCACGGCCATTCTTGGCCTCGGCGCCATCGAGAAGCGCCCGAAGGTCATCACCGGCCCGGATGGCGAGGATACGATCGCGATCCGCACCTGCGCATACTTCTCGATCTCGTTCGATCACAAGGTCGTCGATGGCGCCGATGCAGACCGGTTCATGGCCGACCTGAAGCGGTCGCTCGAGACGTTGCCCGAACCGACTGCCTGATCGTGGCACGCGCGCTGTTCATGAAGCGGACGATCGTCCCGCTCCCGGACCGGGCGCGGTACATGGAGCGTCTGCAGAAGCGGAAGGCCTATTACGCCACGGCCGGATGCAACTTCTGGGTGTTCGAGGAAGCGGCGCTCAACGGCGCCTTCATCGAGTTCGCGGAAGCGCCTGATCGCGCGACCCTGCACGCCGCACTGCAGGCGGCGCCTGATCAGGTCCTCGACGCCAACCGCATCTATCAGGAGATCTCGCTGTCATGATCGCGACACGCACAATCTCCCACGACGGAGTCCGATGGGCCGTGTTGCCATCCGGTTTTGTCACGCAATACGTCGGCGATGAGTTCGGCCTGGTGTACACCCGCCTCGATGGTGACACGGGCGAGGTGCGATTCTCCCGCTACTCCCCGTCGGGGACGCGTTCCCGTGAGGCATCGTTCGAGTCGCTCAGCGACGCGATGCTTCTGCGCCTGTTCGTGACCTCGCAGCCGAGCGCGCGTGCGCCCGAGGGTGGCTACCGCCAGTGACCGCACCAGCGGGTCCGCAAGGGCCGTTCGTCGACCTGCATTCGCACACCACCGCTTCCGATGGACGTGCCACGCCCGCAGAGCTGATCGCGCTCGCGAAGGCGGCCGACCTGCAGGCTGTTGCGATCACCGATCACGATACGCTCGACGGTCTCCCTGCGGGCCAGCGCGCGGCCGACGCACTGGGCATCGAGCTGGTGCACGGCATCGAGCTCAGCACCATTGACGGGACGCGTGAGATTCACCTGCTCGGGCTGCATCTGGTGTCCACCGACGTCCTCGCGGACCGCCTCGTTGCCGTGCAGGCCGCACGGGTCGACCGCGCCGTCGAGATGGTCGCGAGGCTGAACAAGC
>Ga0335395_10002235_pt1 | contig 12024 bp, 10 predicted proteins | sample MAT02_FD_205744 | JGI IMG/M metagenome (GOLD analysis project Ga0335395, IMG submission 205744) | Freshwater microbial communities from Lake Fryxell liftoff mats and glacier meltwater in Antarctica - MAT-02 (spades assembly) (version 2) ...
ATGACTCCAAAGATAATGTTGTTCACCAAATCGTCCACTTGGGCAATGGTTTTGGTTGATTGATCGTTGGCATAACTAATAGTTAATCCTTCGGGAAAATAATTTTCTTGCGCTTTTTCAACAATATTTTTTAAACCTTCAACGGCTTCCACCATGTTTTTTCCGCTACGTTTTTTGATATCGAGCATCACTACTTGTTCGCCATAGGAACGAGCAAACGTAGTTCGTTCTTTTTCTTGGAACGAAATAGTTGCAATATCACGCAAGTAAACATTTCCATCTTGTTTTTTGACGATGATATTTTTAAGCTCGCTCGGTTTATTGATTTCACCAATAACACGAATGTTTTTCTTGATTCCGTTATTGGAAATACCTCCGCCCGAGACGGTTTTGTTTTCATATTTAACGGCATTGATAATGTCGTCAAAACTTACTTTTGCGGCAGCCATCTTATACATGTCTACGGCAATTTCTACTTCTTTGTCTTCGGCACCACGAATCGCTGCTTCTTTAATTTGTGGTAAGCGTTCAATGCGTTCTTCTAAATATTCTGCATATTCTTTTAATTTTTCGGATGTAAAGTCACCTGTTAAACTAATGTTTAAAATAGGAACTTCTTCGGCAATATTTAAGTCAAAAACATTGGGTTCTACTTTTCCGCCACCATCAATTGTTGGCCATTCGGTATCCGATTTCACGCGGTCAACTTTGTCTTTTACTTTTTGTTTGGCATCTTCAACAGAAATATCTTCGTCAAATTCAACCAAAATCATGGAATAATCTTCCAAGGTATTTGAAGTAATTTTGGTTACGCCAGAAATATTGTTGAATTCTTCCTCTAAGGGTTTTGAGATTAATTTCTCGACATCTTCTGCAGAATTGCCGGGATTTATTGAACTCACATAAATTTTGGTTTCAATAATCTCAGGAAAACTCTCTCGCGGCATAGAATAATAGGAAATCAATCCACCAATTAATACGATGGCCGTGATGACATAAACGGTCATTTTATTATTGATTGCCCAAGTAGAGATGGCGAAATTTTTATGTATCTTGATACTCATATCGTTTTTTATTTCTAGCGTTTAGCGATTGATTACTTCTACTTCGGCACCATCTTTCAGCGCTTTTGCACCATCAGTAATGACAGTTTCTCCAGGTTTTAATCCTGATTTCACCTCAATGTTGGCACCAGAAACGTAACCGATTTCTATTGTTTTTTGAATAGCTATAGCGTTTTTAGCTACTTTTGTTTTATCGATAACATAGACAATTTTGCTGCCGTTGGCGGTTTCTTGAATAATGTTTTCAGGTAAAATAATCGCTTTTGGATTGGTATAATCTTCAATTTTTAAAATCGCCACTTGATTTGGACGTAGTAAATTATCTGGATTTGGCAAAGCGATTTCAATACTAAACGTTCGGTTGTTTGGATTGATATAATTGCCAATTTGTCGGACTTTTCCTTGGTAGGTTTTTCCGATAGAGCTCATATTTACTTCTACAAGTGCACCCAGTTTTAATTGTTCAATATAATTTTCAGGCACGTTAGCCGTAACATACATATTATTCAAATTTACAATTCGGAATAAATCCATTCCTGGAGCGACAACTTTTCCTTTTTCAATTAAAACATTATCAATTGTACCGCTAAAAGGAGCAAGAACTAAGGTTTTGTTTAATTGTGATTTAATTTGAGCCACTGCTTTTTGCTGACTTTCCATACTGGTTTTTGCTTGCAGAAATTGGATTTCTGAGCCAATTTTTTGATCCCATAGATTTTTTTGTTTTTCAAACGTTGTTTTTGCCAACGCTAATTGCGTTTCGGCTTGAGCCAATTGCGAACTCATGCCGCCATCATCAATTCTAGCTAACACTTGACCTTTACTCACGCGTTGCCCAGCAGCTACATTTAATTGCGTTAAAACACCAGAATATTCTGGGCTAATCATGATGTTTTCTTTGGTTTCTACGTTTCCTTGGATTTCAATATAATGTTTGAATATAGAATCTTTAACAATCATCGTTCTGACTAGCGGAATTTTCTTGTTAGGATCTAAATCGGCAATTGCCTGATCTAGTTTGGCTAATTCACTGGCGATTTTTTCATATTCTTTATGCACAATTTCACGAGAAGTTTTAATTTTGTTCAAATCTTTTGACTTGATCACAGCATCAACATCTTCATTTTTATTGCCGCCAGAACAGCCAATAAACAAAAGTGATAAAACGGTTAGTGCGAGTATTTTTTTCATTATAGATAAGGATATTCGTTAGTTATTTTGTTGTTATTTTTTCTAAAGCGGCTCTACTGTTGATAATATTTACCATGGCTTGCAAATAATCTTGCTGAGCGGTATACAATTGCCGTTGGGCTTCTGTAAATTCAAAACTGGTAGATAAACCTTCTGTAAATTTGATTTGTTGTTTGCGTTCAATTCGTTCAGCAAGGCGTAAATTTTCTTTGGTGGTGATGTATTGCTCCACATCAAATTCAAATTTATTTTTGGCACTTTGGTATTCCAATTTCAAACGTTGTTCTACCTCAGTTAATTCGGTTTTGGCTTGTTCCAATGCAATTTTGGCTTGTTGTGTTCTAGCACTTCGGGCAAAACTGCTAAAAATTGGAATGTTTAAATTTAGTCCTACGTTAGAATAATTTAACCATCGTTGGTCTTGGTTCAAAAAAGTAAATTCATTGGCAAACGCATTGTAACCAAAATTTGCGTTTGCTCCTAAAGAAGGCAAATATTTGCTTCGTTCTAATTTTAATTCTAAATTTCGTTGCTGCACAAAGTTGCTTTTCAAGCTGTAATCGATGTTGTTTTCAACCGTAAAATCAGTATTGGCAATTGCTAAATCAAGATTGGCCACGCTTAAGGATTCTAATTTATCGGTCAACGTCATTTCATCTTCAATTTCAATTCCTAGATTGATTTTTAGCATTTTATAGGCAATATCATTTAAACGTTTGCTATAATTTAAGTTACTTACAATAGCCGATAGGTTGATTTTTAGTTGTTCCACACTTTCTTCTTCCGCTAAACCATTTTCATAGGTTTGATTGGTTTCAAAAAGAGTTTTTTCTAACGACGTTTTATTTTTTTCCAGAATAGCAATGGTTTCTTCCGACAGCAGCACATTTCCATACGAATTGATAATCATTTCTTTTACTTCAATATCTGTTTTGCGTTTCGAATTCTCAAAAAACTCCAGATAGGTTTTAGAAGCTTGCAAAGCCACGATATAAGAACCATCAAAAAGTATCTGGCTCAACGAAGCGCGTGCATTCATGGTTTGTTTAGTCCCAAAAGCAACTTCTACAAATTCACCGGGATTTCCGCCAATAATTTCTGCCGGTAAAATGGATTGTTGTAAAACAAAATTGTTTTGAAAATCGATAACCGAATTAATTTGCGGTAAACCCGCTGCGGTAGTTTCCCATTTTTTCTTTTTAGCAGCTTCAATGTCGCGACCTGAATTGATGGACGAATAATTATACGCCACCGCATGTTCGATGGCTTCTTGAAGGGAAAAGGAGTATGATTTTTTAGTTTCTTGGGCTTGAATAGTAAAACAAGTGATCAAGAGGAAGAGAAATAAATTCTTCATGATGGATGATTATTGATGATATTTAATAAGTTGTTTATCTAGTTCTATTATTCCTTCTGGTGTTGCCATTGCTCTAGTATGATATTCCAACGCTTCAAATTCTAATTCCTGCAATTCTATTTCAAGGATTGTGTTTTCATTTATAGCAAATATTAACATGTAATAAAATTTTGAGTACGTTTCTATTTTGATTGTATCTCGATATAAACCTTGTAGAATTCCTTTTTCTATGTTTTGATTAAAAAACCAGTTGCATTCTTCTACCTGCATTGCCATGGTATTTTCGTAAATAATAGGATAATGCTTTTTGAGTTGATAAATGGGAGATGTTTGAGAGGAGTTAAACATTTCTTTAAACATTTTTCTAACTGTAAAATTTTCCTCTATTGCATTTAATCCTTGCGAAGCAATTTTTTGAATCGTTCCGTGTATTTGATTATGAACATTGGTTACCGCTTCATCAATTAGAACTTCCTTATTTGAAAAAAATTTATAGATTGTTTTTTTTGAAATACACATTTCACAAGCAATATCATCCATTGTGATACTTTTAAAGCCGAGGCGTAAAAATAAGTCAGTTGCTTTTGATATAATTTTCTCTTTCATTTTCTTTCTTCTTTAGTGTGAATCTTAAATAGTAAATTCTAAATTGGCAATAAGTTTTATATTTTTTCCATTAGAGAACAATTTGTTATGATAATTTGGAATAAGTGTTAAATCAAAATCTTTCTGATTGATTTCACCAGTTACTTCAAAAAGAGCTTTTTGAACGCCGTTGTAGACTTTAATTCCTAGAAATTCGGTATCTAATTCGACAACCTTCGTGATGTTTTTTATCGTTAAATTTCCTTTTAAAAAATTAATATGTTTATTCACTTTTTGAAAAGAAGTAGATTTAAAACTTATTATTGGATTTTCTTGAATTTCAGAATAATCCGTTAATTTCATTTGATTAGCAGTAGACGCTAATTTTGTGGTATCATCGTTTATATTTAATGAAAATTCTAATGATGCTTTTTCAATTTCTTCATTATTCATTTCCACAAAACCACTAAATTTATTCATCGTTCCGTTTAAGTAGGCCACGATAGAACGCTGCGTCTTGATTAAAAGATCAGATTGATTTGAGTCGATAATTCCAATTGTATTCATACTTCAATTTTTTCAGGGACTTTATATAAAATCTTGTGCAAATGTAGAACGGAAACTTATAACACCAAAATAGTTTCCTAAGTCTTTGCACAAATTTAACATTCGTTAACGCTCGTTTGGAAAGGTGTAATTCTATTTATTGTCTTTTTTTACTTTTATTTGCATTCTTATCCATTCAAAAAAGCGATTTCATGCAATCAACTGCGGCTTATCAAGAACATTTTTCAGACTACTTTGTACAGCAAGATTTTTTTAGACAGCCTAAAAATTTATATGAACCAATTGGTTATATTTTAAATTTAGGTGGAAAACGGATTCGGCCAATTTTAACGTTAATGGCAGCAGAAATTTTTGATACTCCTCTTCAAAAAGCGTTGCCAGCGGCTATGGCTGTTGAGGTTTTTCATAATTTTTCGTTGGTTCATGATGATATTATGGATGATGCTCCATTGCGAAGAGGGAAAGCGACCGTTCATGAAAAATGGGACTTAAATACCGGAATTCTTTCTGGCGATGCGATGTTGATTTTGGCTTATCAATTTTTTGAAAATTATGAGCCGGCTGTTTTCAAAGCGTTAGCAAAATTGTTTAGCAAAACCGCTTTAGAAGTTTGTGAAGGGCAACAATATGACGTTGATTTTGAAAATCGAGATGATGTGACGATTGTAGAATACCTAAAAATGATTGAGTTTAAAACTGCTGTTTTAGTAGCTGCTGCCTTAAAAATGGGAGCGATTATTGCTGAAACCACGACAGAAAACGCCAATTTGATTTACGATTTTGGATTAAATTTGGGAATTGCCTTTCAGTTGCAAGATGATTATTTAGATTGTTTTGGAAACCCAGAAACCTTTGGAAAACAAGTTGGTGGCGATATTATCGAAAACAAAAAAACCTATTTGTATTTAAAAACCGTAGAATTTGCAAAACCAGCTGAACGCGAGGAATTGTTGCATTTATACTCCATTCAACCGCAAGATAATGCAGAGAAAATAGCTTCTGTCAAAGAAATTTTTATCCAAACCGGAGCGGCAACGGCGACGCAAAAAGCAATAGAAGCCTTTACACTGAAATCGTTTGAAACACTTGAAAAAATGGAAATTTCTGACGAAAAGAAAAAAGCATTACAAACGTTTGGTGAAGCATTAATGAATCGAAGTGTTTAAAAAAAACGAATATTCTAATTAGATGTATCCCATTCCCCAATCAACAGACCAACTTTTAACCGATGCCGAAAAAGAAAATCTTTATCTCAAATTGATTGAGCAACTCAATAAAGATTTCAATTTTGCCAATGAACCGATTGATTTTCCGTTAAGCACATCGCCAAACGAATTAAAAATTCAATTGCACGAAAAAGTGTATCGACTCATTCAATACAAATTTGCCGAATATTTAAACTTGCTTTATATTGTGGACGTTTCCGAAACGGAAGTCAAGAAATTAAATGGCGATGATTTACTTGAATTAGCTGAACAAGTGGCTTTCTTGATTTTAAAAAGAGAATGGCAAAAGGTTTGGTTTAGAAATAGACTCTAAAATTAGAAGGAAAAATATAGTTTTAACATAATATATCTTTCTATTAAATTATGTGAACTGGTTGAACTTGAGAAATCTGAAATGCTCCTCGTTTCGAATGTTTTGTTGTTTGTTAAATTTTTTGCAATTAAACTTAATCCATATTTTTTGTTTAAAGGAGAATAATTGATTTCAGATTCTAAAAACAAATAATAACTATTTTGATTTAAGTCTGGTGAGATAATAGTAGCAATGCTATATATTTTAATTTCTTTTGTAGGTTTATAGATGATTTTTGTTTGATTAGTTAGGCTTTGAAATCTTGTTTTATTGTTGACAACTTCAAAAGAGTTGTTTAAATAAAAAACATTGTTTTCAAATGATACTTTAGATTTATATCCAACCCTAGCAATTAAGTTTAAAAATAATGTGTTTCCTTTTATATCCCTTATTTCAGAATTATTTACGACATTTTTATCAAATGATAATGAATAATTTCCATTAAGTCTGAATGTAGTTCTTAAAGGATGATAATACATTTCACCAGAAATGTTTAGATTATAATCTTTTGTACTTAATGCAGATAAAAAGGAATTAGTAATTGTAATATTTTGATTTATTAAAGTGTTAGAAAAATAATTATTAGGTCTAAAGTCATGATTTATGTTGATTGATAACTGTTTAAATTTATAAAAATCATTGTAATTATATCCTAAATTATAAGAATGAGTTTTTAGAAATTCCAAAGATAACTCATTGTTAGAAAAACTTCTGTAATTGGTTTGAATGATGCCTGAAAACAATTTATCTTCTTCAGGCAATACAGCATTATATGAATAAGATGATATAAATGAACTTTTTCTATTTGACTTATAACTAAACATTAATAAAGGAGCTAAGGTTAATTCATTCTCGCTGTTTGATTTTGAATTTACATAATCTTCTAAAATTGTGGACGTGTAGAAGGTGTTTATACCAAATTTTAAAGCATATTTTTTTCTGTTATAGACCAAAACAGGCTTAATTGAAAATAAGTTTACAGAAAAAGCATTGTCATTTCTATAAAAATCGCCTAAACTATTTCCTTCTTCATTTTTTAATAAGGAAAATAGTTTTGAGTTGGTTGATAAATATTCTGCATTAATTACAAATTTAAGACTGTCTTTTTTTGAATAAAGAGAAGACTTAACTCTCAATAATTGATCATCAAATCTGCTCTCTTGATTGGCAGAAATTAAGGAGTTTTCTGAATCTAATATAGTTCCGGGATTTATTTTTAGTTGCTGTGGAGCATTACTTTTTGAAAAATCAATGCTATTCAGAAAAACTGTCTTTTCATTAATTTTATAAGTAGAATTTACGTTTTGTTTGATAAAAAATGCTTGACTATCAACTTGGTTGTTTTGAACTAAACCATTATTATTACTATTATCTTTGAATGTTGTTTTGGAAAAATTAATTTTTCCTAAATAATCCCAATGAAAAGATTCTTTTTCTTTGTTGGAAAAATTTGCTGTCACATCATATAGAATAGGCTTTTTTAGCAATGTATTATCTTCATTAATAGTGAAACTTTCATCGCCAATTACATAATTCGAATTGTTCTGATTTTGTCTGGATATTCTATCATCATAAAACCCAGTATTTAACTTGAGAGAAGATTTTTCTTTTATTTTAAACAATGAATTTCCACTAACATAAAAATTATTGTTTAAACTATGAAATTTTGAATCCAAAACTGAATTAAAATAACCTTGATTAATAAGTTGTTTGGAATGTTTTTCTTCATTTCTGTCAAAAGACTGAAAATCTGAATCTGCGTTGTAAGGTGTATTGTTTTGACCAATGTTGTTGTGTGATATTATACCAAAACCTTTAACTTTGCTATTTATCAAAACAGCTGATATGTTATTGTCAAAGTTGGATTCATAACCATAACCCAGATTTACGCTTCCGGTTAAATCTGTTTTTCCTTTTTTTAGAATAAGATTTAGGACAACATCATCAGAGTTTCGGATTCCTTTAAGCAAGCTATTTTCCTCATAATGTTCAATTCCTTGAACTTTATCAATCATATCAACATTTATGTTTTTAGATCCAATTTTATATTGGCTATCAAACAAATCATCACCGTCCAATAATAATTTTTTTATACTTTTTCCTTTATATTTAATTTCTCCATTTTCTTCAACCTTGATTCCAGGAAGTTTTTTAAGCAAATCTTCAACTACACGTTCTGTTCCGTCTTTAAAAGCATTTGGATCAAAAGTTATGGTGTCGTTTTTTTCTTGTATTGCTGTTTTAGCTTCGAGTATCACTTCGTTCAACTTTGTAATTCTTGTTTCAAGTTGCACATTAATTTCTATTTCGTTTTCATTTTTAAATCTCTCTTTTAAATCAATCTTCTTTGGTTCATGTGTGAGTGAAGTAACTTCTATAAAAAGTAAATCGTAATCTTCTTTTAATTTTATTTTATAAAAACCATTTTTATCAGTTGTTGTATATTGAAAAATTAGGGAGGGATTGTTAATTTTTCTTATCAGAACATTTGAAAAAGGCACAATTCCCGTAGAATCGGAAACTGTGCCTTTTATAGTTTGAGAATTCAATCTAAAAAGGGAAATGCAAAATACTAAAGACAATAGAATCCGCATTTAATTAATCAGAGAAATAGACCTCAATAGATCTGTTCGGAACTATAATGATAATGTCCTCTTCGGGTTTATAATTAATCATCTTGTTGAAATACTCTTTGTAAGAAATCATAAAATCTCTCCAAGAAATAAATTCTTTATTTTCAAAAAGATAAGGGTTTCTAATTTTTTCGGTAGTTTCTTTGACTTCAATTGCTTTAAACTTTACTACTTTGTCGTCAGAATACACTTCTAAAACTAGACCAGGTAAATTGTCAAAAGTATGAGGCCCACTTTGAATAGGTATGTCTGAAGTAAAATATGCAGTATAATTTCTCCCCCTGTAATTACCTGTTGCTTGCTGACATTTAAAGCCCAAAATGTTTTTAGTAGAATCATTTATTTCCCACATTACAGAATAATCTTCATCCATTAAATTGTATTTTGGGAATATTGTTCTAGAATATCTTTTGCCATCAATAAAAGTTTTATATTGTATGGCAACAAAATCAGTTGATTCTTGAACGTGGGGCTCCTTACCCGTTTCAAAAATAGCTATAGTATCTATGTTCCTTCCGAAAGTCAAACTTTCTATTTGGTTAGTAATCATTCTAGTAATTGAAAAACCAATTATTCCATATTCATCCTTGGTGTCAATGATAGAAAATTTATAATCAATTTGATAGTTTTGACCATAAATGGAAGAACTTATTAGAAAGAAAAAGAAAATATACCACTTCATTTTATTCTCCATTTGTAGTTGTTTCAGAAGTGTCTTGAGCAATAGACAAGGCTTTTTTAACTGATGCGTCCGCTAATGTACAGGCTCTAGCAAAAGCATCCTGATACGAACTTGTAGAAGTTACACATTTAATAACTTTAACCTGATTGTAGTCTGGCTGGTCGTATAATCCTGATGCTATTCTCTTTGTACAAGAAGAAACTGGATCTACAGATTCATCTTTTAACTCCAAAAACATTGTTTCATTCTTGTAAGTCTTTCCTATTGTTTCATTGTTTATACTGCCGAAACAAAATTGTGTTGTAAATGCAGCTAAATAAAATATTTTTTTCATAATTATATTAATTATTAATTTGGAACAACATGTACGCTTGAGCCTTCTAATCTTTTAACTGCCTTTGTCGCTGCCGCAGAAGCTTGTGGCAAGCCACCACTTTTGCAGCACTGTCTGTTGCGACACCTTGACATTTGGTTATAGTTACTGAAACATAACCTGCAGTTCCTGGTTGACCACTTTCGATTGATCTTGTGCAACAAGCTGAGGTGCTGGTTTCCCTCGCTTCCTTTCGTTCTCTACTGTTAGCAAAGGTCACACTTGTCATTATAAACAAACCTAAAACAAAAAATAATTTTTCTATAATAAAATTGTTAATAAATGTAAAAGATTAAAAAAAAGAACGGTTTACAACAAATATTCTTGTTAAATATTTATTAAAAACAAGAATAGCCTTTAGAAATAGACTCTAACAAACGGAAACCAAGGTTGAGAGTTAAATTTATCGTTATCAAATAGCACATTATAACGAATTCCAATCACAACATTTCCAGAATTATAACCTGCTCCGAGATACAAACCGGTATTCCAAAAATTATCGTCGTAGGCGAAAGGGCCGCTATAACTAAAATTATACCGTAATTGCTCCAATTCGGCAGAAAGTTGAATTTCCCGAATAGGATTAAATAACGCAATTAGCGATCCGCCATAAATCCAAGCATCATAAAAATCGCGTTCTTTTAAATAACCGCCTCGTAATCCAGCTCCCGCACTTACATATCGATTAAAATTATAAATAGCACTCGGAGCCAAGGTTACTTCGGTAAAATTATTTCCAAATTGAGCCCCAATTTCGCCTCCAAATTGAACGCGACTCATAAAATCATTTGTTGAATTAGTAGATTGACCAAATGACCAAAAACTCCCGTTTAAAAATAACAGTAGTATGCAAATTCTTTTGAACTTCTCTAATTTTTTCATAGTCTTATCCTTCTACTAAAATCTATCATAAAAGTATGTAAAAATAATCAAAACATTATACCAAATAGTGTATTTTTGCAATACTATTTTTAACAAATTAAGGTTTATTATTACGAATTATGGATAGGTTTTCCTTTTTAAACGCAGCACACAGCCAATTTTTTGCCGATTTATACGACCAATATACGATAAATCCTGACGCCGTTGAACCCAGTTGGAGAGCCTTTTTTCAAGGTTTTGATTTCGGAATGGAATCTTCGGAGGTAGAGCAAGAAATTATACAAACATCCAATTTTTCAGCTGAAACGCAAGATTTTAGATTGGTGTCTGACAAATTACACAAAGAATTTAATGTTGTAAAATTAATCGATGCTTACCGAACTCGAGGTCATTTGTTTACCAAAACAAATCCAGTTCGCGAACGACGAACGTATGTGCCAACTTTGGCATTGGAAAACTTTGGTTTGTCGGTATCCGATTTAGACACCGTTTTTGATGCTGCAAAAGTGATTGGCCACGAGCCCTCGTCGCTTAAAGACATCATCCGTCACTTGGATAATGTCTATTGTCAGTCCATCGGAATTGAATACATGTACATTCGAAAACCGGAATTGATTGAGTGGATTCAAAAAAAACTGAATGTAAACGATAATATACCCAATTTTTCTGGTGAAGAAAAAAAACATATACTTAATAAGTTAAACGAAGCAGTATCTTTTGAAACTTTTTTGCACACTAAATACGTAGGTCAAAAGCGTTTTTCATTAGAAGGCGGAGAGAGTGTTATTCCTGCTTTGGATGCGTTGATTGAAACAGCCGCAGAAAAAGGCGTTGAACAGTTTGTAATGGGAATGGCTCACCGTGGACGTTTAAGTATCTTAGCCAATATTTTTGGTAAATCAACCCAAGACATTTTCTCTGAATTTGACGGAAAAGATTATGACAAAGAATATTTTGATGGCGATGTTAAATACCATTTGGGTCTAACAGCCGATATCAAAACAAAATCGGGTAAAATGATTAATATCAATTTAGCTCCCAATCCATCGCATTTGGAAACCGTAGGAGCCGTGATTGAAGGAATTACACGGGCAAAACAAGACAAATATTAC
>Ga0335395_10002236_pt1 | contig 12022 bp, 7 predicted proteins | sample MAT02_FD_205744 | JGI IMG/M metagenome (GOLD analysis project Ga0335395, IMG submission 205744) | Freshwater microbial communities from Lake Fryxell liftoff mats and glacier meltwater in Antarctica - MAT-02 (spades assembly) (version 2) ...
CAGATAAGTTGCACTTCGACTTCATCATCGGAAACATCATCTTCAGCATAACGGGTGATTAATGTCTGAACGTATTGACGATATTGAGCTAGTTTGTCCATTGCACAATTACCTCATTTTTTGAATAGTATACGATTAGAAATACCTGATATTGTTGTACCGCAGCTTGAGTAAATTCAGACTGAAAAAATGTTTTATACACGTCAATTGGTACTGCTAAGTATAATTTCCGATTAGGTTCAACAGATGCCAGCCCTAGCCGATAACTGAGAAATTGTCCCAATGCAGCATAAAAGTCTGTAATCACAGAGGGATTGAGGAAGCTTTTGATTTCGACTGCAATTTTCTCCCCTCCTCGCTCGGCTGCGACTAACCTTTCTGCTCCCAAATCGACCTGAAATTTAATATTGCCAAACTTAAACCTTAGTGGATCGGCAGTAATCACCCACTGTTCTTTTTCAAGAGCTCTCTTTACGGATTCGTGGAAGGTATCTTTGGCAGACACAAATTTAATCTCAGCACGATCGCATACAACTACAAATTATAGCGAAATCACAGTATATTGTCAATCAAGAACTAAGAAGAAGGCGGGTTTTGTACAGAAATTGTCTGCTTGATGTTGAGATTTCGGGCTAAACCCGCCCCTACCGCCCTCGAATCAAGAACTAAGAAGGCGGCGGGTTTTGTACAGAAATTGTCTGCTTGATGTTGAGATTTCGGGCTAAACCCGCCCCTACCGCCCTCGAATCAAGAACTAAGAAGGCGGCGGGTTTTTTCCTTCTTCCTTCTTTTTCTTTCTTGCTGCTGTAGATGGCTGTTTGCGAGTTTTTTTGACGGGGATTGTTTCTGACTCAGGCTGTGCAATTTCTTCGGTTGATTTGCACAATTCATTCAACAATTTCTGCTGAAATTCTAGTTCATTCAGCCGATTTGATGCTGTTTCTAATATTTGCTTTCCCTGTCTGGCTTGAATGGTAGTTTTATTTTCTATTCCATCCAGCAACACAAAAATTGATACTGTTTGTAAAACATCTAAATCGTCGCCGATGACATCGCACTTAGAGACGATTTTGCCGTTTTCGGGGACGTGAATCCCTACGCCGGATGCTTGGATTAACGGCTGGATTTCTGCTATGCTTAAATCGGCAAAGTCGGTAATTTTATGTTCCAGCGATACTAATTCTGCTAAATCTGGTAAATCGCTGGATTCTGCGGCTACAGCGTCAAATTTGAAGGTGAGAGTTTGATTTAAAGGATCGGAAATCGCGTAAATTGATTGAACGTGCGATCGACTAACCGTACCTTTTTCGCAAAAATCTTGGCCTGAAGGCGCGATCGCAATTTTACCATTATCCGCCACCTCCAAAACCTCCAAACCAACCAAATTCGCCGCCGCAGTCTTCACAAAAACCCGATCCAACCCAAGCAAATCCGCCAATTCCTGTAAAGTCGGCGCAGGATCGAACTCAACACCAGCCCGCAAAATAAACTCCTCCAACACGTTAAACTCGCGCGGTTCGCTAACCGTCACCTCCAGCGGAGTTTGGCGGATAGCAAAGCGGAATTGACGCGCCGCCAACACCGACAAACCAGGATTTTGTTGCTCGATTTGTGCCGCCAGCGAACTTAAATTCGAGTCAATTGATTTAGCTGAGGACGCTAGAAACATCTACAAAACCTCCCCAGTGACGCACCATTTTTGAAACTTCCTGATACATTTTTCCCACAGTACCTGTTTGTTGGGTAAATAAATCGTGACAGCCGACAACTACCAGCAATTCCTGAGCGCGGGAAAATGCCACATTCACCCGTTCCGGTTCCTTAGCAAATCCAATATCGCCCCTAACATTATTGCACACCGTGCTGACAATAATTACAGGTCTTTCCATGCCTTGAAATATGTCAACCGTACCAGTGCGGATGCTCAACGAAGGAAATTTTTCGGCTTCTATTCTATCTTTAATTGCGTTCAATTGTGCGCCGTAAAAAGTAATGATTCCGATTTCCTTCGGCGGTTCACCATCTAATATTTTAGGCCGCCAAGCGGTTTCCATCTGTTCGCACAAAAGCTCGATCGCATCAATCTCCTTGACATTCAGCCGCGAAGTACCCTGTTTTTCCTCCTCAAACCCTTGTCCCACAGGCGTTTTCACCCACAGGATGTGATTGTTTTCTTGAATGATTTTACCTGCGAGATTGTGCGCGCGTCTCGTGTCGGCTTCCAGAATCCCGCAGTTGAGTTTTTGTTGGTAAAACTGATTGATTGCGCCCATGATTTGCGGGTGCATTCGGTATTGAGTTGTCAGCATTTTTTTGATACCGTCGCTGGCAGTTTCAAACAATACTTTGAACAGCGATTCTTTGATAAAGCTAAGTTCATCTCCAGTACAACCGATATCTTCGGCGATATCATCGATCGTATTGCGATCGAACATCGGCGGCAATTGCCTGTGATCGCCCACCAATACTAATTTTCTGCCCTTCAAAGCGGGGATTAATAACTCTGGCGGAGTGCATTTGCTAACTTCGTCAACTATGACTGCATCAAAGCTGGGAAAGTTTTTGCTAAAATCAAAACTCGCAGCTTGCACGCAGGTAATGCCGATGACGTTAGCATTGTCAATATAAATTTGCTTTAAATCGTTGCGGTCTTTTTCCGATGGATGGCGAAGTTTTTCGATCCAATCTGTAACAAAGGTTTGAGAACGATTTAAGGCTGTTTCTTCTCGTTCTAATTCCTTCTGCCAATGAGTGAAAAGACGCTTAATTTTGCGTAAAAAATCCACTGCAAATAATTCGGCATTTGGAACTTCTGGTTTGTATTTTTCCGGGAAAATTTGCCATACTGACTCCCACCAATTTCTCTCAATTATTAATTCGGCTGTTGGTTGTTGTTGTTGCAGCTTAGCGGTAATGTCGTTTAATTCTGTTTGAAGTTGTGCGAGTTGCTGCTGCAAACTTGCGCTGGTTGTTTGCAGCGGTGATAATTGCTCGTCAAGACGGCTTTTGATATTTTCCAAAATCCCGAAAGGATCTAAGTCAGCAATGGATTTTTCAAGCTGGATGGCGCTCAACTTCCAAGCATCAATTTGCTTGACAAAATGCTGCGGTTGCTCCCAAATATTAGAAGTTTGCGCGAGATATTGTTCGGCTAAACTCCGCAATCTTTCAGGTAGATTTGGCTGGGCGACAATTGCTTGCAACAAATTAGTAACTTCGCTAATTTTTAAATTCGCCTCTTGCTGCGCTGTTTCTACCTGATTTTGGGCGGCAGATATTTGCTGCTGATTCAAGGTTTGACCGATTTTATCTAATAATTGTTGCTGTTTGATCAGTTGTTGTTCGGTTTCTGTTTTCAGGGGAACTATGCACTGGCGGGCGTTGGCGAGGATGGCGTGCAGCAATTCTTTGACTAGGCGATCGCAAGTTGTCTGGATTTGATTGGGCTGCAATGATTCACTGTAAAGTTGTTGAATTTTACTGAATAAATTGTTCGCTTTTTCTACGATCAGTTTACGCTGGCTGGGGCTGATTTGGGCGTAGCTGGCGAAGTCTTTGGCTAGTTGCTGCCATTGCGCCCGATCGCCCGCAGTGAGCAAAATCGGCGTTTGACTCAAATTTAGGTGCAGAAAGTCGCTAAACCGGAATTGCTGCCCTTGAATGTCCTTACAACCCGCGCTGGCTTCATGGGAAATCGCGTTTTGCAGTCTTTCCAAATCGGGTAAATTTACTTTACTTTTAGGCGGGACGATCGGCAATTTGAGCTGACGGGCAATTTTCAGCAATCCTGCAGGCAATTCTACCATTTCATCAGTCAGCATCGCGCCAGTTTCGCAGCAAGATTGCACCACTGTATAAAGTATTGCATCTGCTTTCTCAATCCACTCTGCAACGCTGACGACAACGGCGGCAATTTCCGTTTTTCGCAGTTCCAAATTCTTGATTTTCTGTTCGAGATTGTTGCGGTGTGTCTGATTTTGCTTGTCGCCCAACTGTAGCTGATTCACCGCCTCCGACAACTGCCGCGACACCCGAAAAGACTCCGCAACCGCTGACATAGCGTGACAAATCTCATCAGCGCGATCGCCCGCCGCCTGAAATTCCGACATTTGCGCTGCTACAGTTTCTCGCAACCAAACCGCAATCCCAAACGCGCCGCACATAGGGCGATCCAAACCAATTTGAATAGCATGATTAACACAAATCCGCACATTTGCCATAAAATTTTCTACTAAAACATTACCTTCAGAATAAGGTTTTAGTTTCGGCATAAACTCGGCAACTTCCGAAGATTCCCAGTTAATATCCGGCGCAGATAGCAGATTTGCTAAGCCATCAACCAAATATTCAATCTCGCTTTTGGCCGTTAAACTTAGTTCATACGCTGCTGTTTGCGCGGTCAATCTTTCCTCAATATCTGCCTTACCGTCGTGAAGGTGCTTTAATTGCTTGAAAAAATCTTTTTCAGTGGCAAAGTAGGCATTAAATCTGTCGGAATCTGCCAGCAACTGCCGCAAAAATGTGATATTATTCTGGCGCTGCGAGAGCTTTTGTTCGCAATCAATCGCCGTATTTTGCAGCCAAGTGCCGATCGCGTTTTCCTCCAAAAACGGCTGGCCTTCTTCCTGCACCTTATGAGCTTTTCCCTTCCGCAAAGCCCGAATCGCCGGATTGTGTACCAACCGACTCAAAGCATTATCAACCGCCAAATTTGCCTGGGAAGCAATTAGCGTTTTCCCGCCCTGACGAGCAATTTGATAGCAAATCTCCGCAATCACCGTAGTTTTTCCAGTTCCCGGTGGCCCTTGAATCAAAATTAAATCCCGCGCCGAAAGCACCATTTCTACAGCGGCGAGTTGGTCGTCGTTAGCATTGCGATTTAATAAATCTTCCCGATTCAATTTAATTAGTTTATCGGGATTTCTCGCCTGGGAAGAGTCGAATAAAAATTCGCTTAAATGCGGATTTTGAGCGCGCCCGTCAGTCAACATTTTTAAAGCTTTTTTCTTGCGATCGATCTGACTGATATCGCCTGCAGCTTCAAAATACAAAAATCCTTGTTTGGGCAGTTGATATCTACCGCCTGCCATGCGATCGCCCAAATCAAAATCTAACTTAATCCGCAATTTACCACGTTCAAAGTCAATTTCAGCAATGCTACCCAAAGTCTCGCCATCGCGCGAACTTCTGCTTCCGGGCGGCGAATCAAATAAGATAATATCTTCATTTCTGGCTTGTTTTAGCCTTTCGCGAAAGTCGCCAATTTGTAAGGGATTCTCATCGTAGCCGTCAAGAGTTGCAGAATTGCGATCGATTTCAAAAGTAACGGTTTTTAAGCCAGAACCGTAATTGTGGGCGCGGAAAGGTACGCAAAATTGACGCGCTTCGGCGATGCGTTTTTCGACATTTAAGAAAGTGTGCCAAACTTTTAATTGTTCGGTAGTCGGTATATGTCTGTCGTCCCAAAATGGTATTTGTTGGACGCGGGCGATCGACTTTGCGGGAATTGGCGATCTACTTTGCGGCAAAAGTCGCAACTGCACCGGCAAAACATAGCCATCTTTTCTGCCTCTGGGAACCGCCACCAAACCAGCATCCAGCAGTTTTAAGCCGCCGATTCCGTCTTCTATGCGTACTGTTGCTAACAATCGCAAAGTGCGATCGGCTTTTTGCAACAATTCGGGCAATTCAAAATTATCTCCATCCGTAGCAAGAATCAATTCCCAGATTTCTTCTTCAGAAAATCTCTCATTTACCTTTTGGCGGCGCACGTAGAAAAGACTGTGGGATGTGCCGGCTATTTCCGACATCAAAAGTTGGGCACGATCTCTGCATTCCCAATCGCAATATTTCGCTAAAGCGGCTTCTCCTTCAACTTGGCCAATAAATTTATTAATTGTGCGATCGCCACTAAATTTATATCCCCAATCTTCTGCTACTAAAGATGGCATATTTTGATTTTAAATTGTAGATTGTAGATTTTAGATTGGATTTAAGATTAGCATATCGGTTCGTAATGTGTGCACCGCGCACCGATTGAATTTGTAGGGTGTGCATCGATCGCGCACCGGTGAAGAAGACCGGTGAAAAAGAAAACCGGGCGGTTAGAAACCGCGTCTACACAGACGAAACCCGCCTGCGCGGGTTGAAGACGAAGACTGGGCAATAAAAATCGCGTTACCTTCTTCAGTCCGCGCACCATCCGGACATTGTTTGTATAGATGCGGTTTCAACCGCCGTCTGAGCTAAGCAGCCAACGGGCGATCGCACCTGTACAATAGAATCAAAAGGGCGAATGATGGGAATTGAACCCACGAATGGTGGTACCACAAACCACTGCCTTAACCACTTGGCTACACTCGCCATAACTTTTCTAACTATAGCACTATATTCCCGAAAAAGTCTAGGGGTCAAGCAAAAAAATTTTGATTTTTTTTTGATCGTCCCTGAACCGATCGCATCAATTGTGCCTCAAATTCCCTGCACAGCAAGAGTTTAGCACAATTTTCCCTGTTCGCGATCGGCAAATATCCCGCTTCCCGAGCAGTCGGGCGGCCCCGGCTGTCGCAGATCCTTCACGCTGCTGCGAATAACGCGCCTCGAAGCAAAGAGAAAACAAAAGCGCTGCATTTAATCAAACTTCTTCGTAATCTAAAATCTAAAATCTAAAATCGACATGACTTACTGTCTCAATCCAGAATGTCAACAACCTGAAAACCGCAACACTGCAAAATTTTGCTTAAACTGCGGCTCTAGCCTGTTGCTGAGACAGCGATATCGACCGATTCAACTTTTAGGGAAAGGTGGATTTGGCAAAACTTTCCTAGCAGCAGATTTACGCAAGCGTCAAGGGAGATTATATCCGATTTTGCGATCGGGTAAACTGGCGGGAGCATCTCAGTTTTGCATTTATAGTGCGAGCTGTCGCGAGCTCGCGTATTGTACAACTCGCGAGCTCGCGACAGCTCGCACTATAAAAAAATCCTTTTTGCAAAACTGAGATGCTCCCATTTAAACTCTACCTGAAAGCAGAGAAATTTGTTCCGCTATATGTATCCAGCGACCGAGGTAGGGCGCGATCGCTTATCGCACAATGGATTCTGAGGACGAACACACCTAAAGTCGGCAACTTGACGACTTTAATAACAGAAGTAAACCGAGGTACCGATCCATGTTTTTTCACAAAAAACAACTAATGTCTGCCGTTACAGTAGACGAAGCAAACCCCCGCTTTGCTCAATTGCTCCTAGAACAGTTTGGCGGAGCCACCGGAGAATTGACAGCAGCTTTGCAATACTGGGTGCAGTCCTTTCACTGTGAAGATGCAGGGATTAAGGATATGCTTCAAGATATTGCAATCGAAGAATTCAGCCACTTAGAAATGGTTGGAAAACTGATAGAAATGCACACTAAAAACGTTGACCAAACAGAAGCTTACAAAAGCACTTTGTTTGCCGTGCGCGGTGTAGGCCCCCACTTGTTGGACAGCCAAGGTCAAGCTTGGAGTGGTGCTTATGTCAACGAAGGTGGCGATGTCGTGCGCGACTTGCGCGCTAATATCGGTGCGGAAGCCGGAGCGCGTCAAACCTACGAAGCATTGATTAAACTCGCGCCGGATGCGGGATCGAAACAGACGCTGCAGTTTCTGCTGACTCGCGAAATTTCTCACACTCAAATGTTCATGAAAGCTCTCGAATCGTTGGGCAAACTCACCGATCCGTTTTTCGGTAATATTGAGCCAGATTCCACTGTGGATCTATACTTTAATTTGTCTAAAGATGGCAAGGACGAACGCGGTAATTGGAACTCTGAACCTACTTTCAAGTATATCGCAGATCCAGCTCCCAAAGGTTAATTTGAGAGTTGTGTAGGCTGCGCGCCGCGCACCTAAAGCGCTAAAAAGTGCGCGTCAAAGCATTGTTTTACCTGATTGGTGTATGTAGGGTGCGCGATTTGAGAGATGCCGACGAAATGTCGAGCAATTTTCAAGTCGCGCACCCTACTGTGTTATAGTTATTATAAATTTCCTGTCGAACATTCACATCAAATCCCTATTGAAATTGCGATCGACCTATTTATTAGTTTCTCACGGCAGCCGTGACCCCAGACCCCAACGGGCTTTGGAAAACCTCGGTCAACTGCTTTCTCAAAAATTAGCCGACTCGTTCCCCGCAGTAGCAACCGCCACCTTAGAATTCGGCCCCGCCCCACTGCACGAACAAATTTGCAGTTTTGGCGAACGTACCCTGTCGCTGGGGCTGACACAATTACAAATCCTGCCCGCATTTTTATTACCGGGAGTTCACGTCGCCGAAGACATACCCGCAGAGGTAGAAACTGCCCAAAAAACTTTTGGTTCCCAACTAAAAATTGAATTGCGCCCGCATTTAGGTTCCCAGGAAGCGGGCTTAACACACTTGCTAAAAAATCAGATGCAAGAGGTGGCTTTTCTCCCCAATTTGCTCTTGCCAAAATGGATTTTACTATCTCACGGCAGCCGCCGCCCCGGAGGTAACTCGACGGTGGAGAAAATCGCCAGCGAACTCGGTGCCGAGACAGCTTATTGGTCGGTAAAGCCGAGTTTGGAAGCACAAATTGATAATTTGGTTCGTGGTGGACAGCAGCAAATAGGAATTGTGCCATACTTCTTATTTAATGGAGGAATTACAGATGCGATCGCCAAAAATGTCGCACAGCTAAAGCAGCAATTTCCGGCGGCAGAACTTCATCTGGCAAATCCTCTAGGCGCAAGTGCAGAATTAGCAGACTTAATTGGGAATTTAATTCAAAAATGAACGGCAGAGGCACGGAAGAGGTAAAGGAAGACAGAAAAATGTCTTTAGGTAAAGTGTATTTAGTAGGTGCCGGGCCAGGAGATCCGGGTTTGATGACCTTGAAGGGAAAAGCTCTGTTAGAGTGTGCGGATGTGGTGATTTACGACGCTTTAGTCAGCCCTCAAATTTTGGCAGCAATCAATCCCGAAGCAGTACGAATTGATGCTGGAAAACGCAAAGGCCGCCACTCGTTAATGCAGGACGAAACAACTGAGCTATTGATAGAAAAAGCTCAAGATAATGCGATCGTAGTTCGTCTCAAAGGTGGCGATCCTTTTATTTTCGGGCGCGGCGGCGAAGAAATGGAAGAGTTGGTAAAAGCTGGAGTTGCGGTTGAAGTCGTACCAGGTGTAACTTCCGGGATTGCGGCTGCAGCTTATGCGGGAATTCCTCTGACACACCGATCGTACAGTTCGTCAGTCACCTTTGTCACCGGCCACGAATCAGCGGGAAAATATCGGCCGGAGGTAAATTGGCAGGCGATCGCCCGCGGCTCCGAAACCATTGTAGTATACATGGGAATCCACAATTTGCCTTATATTATCGGTGAGTTAACAGCAGCCAAATTGAGTGCAGAAACGCCCGTAGCATTAGTGCGCTGGGGAACGCGGCCGGAACAAGAAGAATTGATCGGCACTTTGGGTACAATTGTAGAGCAAGTTGAGGTGACTGGATTTTCAGCACCTGCGATCGCGGTAATCGGAAATGTCGTTAATTTGCACTCTATTTTGTCTGGATGTCGCCCTGTTTTTCGGACTCAGGACTTGAGCATCGCGGGCTAGAAACCCAGTTTCTAGGAAATATTTGCTGTCCCCTCACAAGAAATCTAGGACTCAACCCGGTTTCTGAGGTTGCAAGTGCGTCTAGGAGATATTTGATGAGTTCAAAATTAGTTCCGCAAGCAACAAAGCCCCAACCTCGATCTAATTCAGCCTTCAAGCAATTATGGTCAATGCACGCGGTGATGGCAACCTGTTATCTGCTGCTGCTGGCTGGGGGATTTTTGATGGTAAAAATGCCAGACAATACACCATTGCAAGGCAACGCTTATAGCTTGCACAAATCGATTGGGGCGCTGACAATGGCATTGCTAACTTGGCGTATTTTCATTTTGCAGCGGGTTTGGTGGCGCAAGTATACGCGCCGCCTTCCCAAGTTTACAGGAGAGTGGATTCGCACGTTTCTACTGCACGCGGCAATTTATTTGTTTATGGTAGCGGTTCCTCTGAGCGGATTTTTCCTCTCTAATTCCTACAAAAGCGGGAATGTCCCTTTTTTCTGGGTTGCAACGTTGCCCGATATCTTTCCTAAAAATGCAGCGGTTGTAGATTTGGCAAGAAATATCCATTTCTGGATGGTTTATACTTTCCTGGCATTTATTATACTGCACGCGATCGACCAACGAAAATATGTGCGATCGCTCTGGAGGCGAACCACCCAAGCCCTAAAAAAAGCATCGCTGAGTTAATACAATGTTCAAAACTATTGCAACAATTGGTTCGTAGTGCGGACTTCAGTCCGCTTAGGTTCTCCGGCTCCAAGCGGACTGAAGTCCGCACTACGAGCCTTTTTTGTTATGGTAATCTACCGGACTCGATCTCAGGTGCGCCGCCGGAAAAGTCGATTAAATTCTGCATGATTGTTGATGAATCCGCACCCTACACAACTAAAGTCGAACCATCACCAAACTAATTCACCGCGCCACCTGCCGCATATACTCACCCCACAACTGAGCAGCATTTGCACTACCTCCCGCAGTCGGAGAATTATCGTCATTTCCCAACCAAACTCCCGTTACCATTTGCTGGCTCGGAATATAACCGACAAACCACAAATCTTTATTATCATTAGTCGTGCCTGTTTTTCCAGCTTCTCCCAACCCCAAAGCAGCACTGCTTCCCGTACCTCCCCGCACCACACCTTGCAGCATATCAGTCATGGTATCCGCTACGCCTTCAGGAACTAACTGTCGGTTGGCAACGCCATCTTTTTGATAGTCATAGATCACCCGACAACTGTTAAAATCATTTCGATCTTTGCAATCGCTGCTGTCAATAATTCGCTTGATTGCGTGGGGGCGGTTGCCCAAACCACGGTTCGCCAAAACCCCGAAGGCACCCGTTAATTGCAATACATTAACTTCACTTTCACCTAACACCAAACCGGGGGAAGAACGCAGTGGAGATGTAATCCCCAAACGTCTGGCCATTTCCACTACATTGTCTAAACCGACATCTTGTGCTACTCTCAAAGCAATTACATTTTCCGACTGTGCTATACCCCGATACATATCAGCACTGCCGCTGGTTCTTTCGCAACCGCTGTAAGTTTGTCCGCCCCAGGAAAGCGACTCGCAAGAATAGGTTTTTGTGGGTGGGATTCCGCGTTCTAGGGCGGCTGTATAGGCGAAAATCTTAAATGTAGAACCGGGCTGTCTCAATGCTTGGGTAGCTCGATTAAACTGACTTTGCAGGTAACTTACGCCCCCAACTAATGCTAATACTTCCCCGGTGGCCGTATTGAGAGTTACTACGGCTCCTTGAGAAAAACCTGCACTGGCTCCGGCATTTTCTACAGCATTTTTGAGGGAAGATTCAGCTACTTTTTGCAGGCTGGGATTCAAGCCTGTTTCTACTATAAAATTGCCTTCTCTGGCTAACTGTTCCCCCAACAAAAACTCCAATTCGTCAAATACATAACTGTAGAAATAAGGCGCGATCGTACTTTGCAGGTATTGACGGGCTTTGGGATTGATGTCGATTCGCGATCGCCTCGCGCGATCGGCTTCTTCCTGAGAAATTGTCCCCATTGCGCGCATCCGTTCGATCACTCGATCGCGATACTGCACCGCCAACTGATAATTTTGAATCGGATTGAAACTATTTGGTGCGGGCAAAATACCCGCCAAAGTCGCCGCCTCCGACAAACTTAAATCCTTCGCCGACTTGCCAAAATAAAACCGAGACGCATCCTCAAAACCGTACAGGTCAATTCCCAAAAACACGCGATTCAAATAAGTCAGCAACAACTCGTCTTTGCTGTAATAATTCTCCAGTTTCAACGCAACTACGGCTTCCCGCAATTTGCGTCCGGCGGAATCTTGAGTTCCCACATAATCTCGAAACAAACTCCTCGCTAACTGCTGCGTCACTGTGCTGCCGCCTTCGCGAATTCCTCCGCCGCGCACG
>Ga0335395_10002238_pt1 | contig 12013 bp, 8 predicted proteins | sample MAT02_FD_205744 | JGI IMG/M metagenome (GOLD analysis project Ga0335395, IMG submission 205744) | Freshwater microbial communities from Lake Fryxell liftoff mats and glacier meltwater in Antarctica - MAT-02 (spades assembly) (version 2) ...
GTCCTGCTCGCGAAGCGCCAACCCGAAATCAACAACCCACGGATTTCCTTTCGCATCGATCAGAATATTGCTAGGCTTTAAATCGCGATGGACAAATCCTTGTTTATGAGCGTGGTGAAGCGCTAATGCAACGGTCGCGACTACGGTTACAACTTCGGTCTGGTGAAGGTTTTTCTGCTTGATCAGACGATGCAAGTCGGAACCATCGATATGCTTCATCACAATGAAACAAGCATGTGCATCGCTTGAACCGAAATCATAAACCGGCACGATGTTCGGATGATCAAGGTTCGCGACCGTGCGAGCTTCGGCTAGGTAAGCTTCGGCGGCAAGGGGAACCGAGATCAATTCCGGGTGGGGAACCTTAACCGCGACTCGTCGATCAAGACGTTCGTCAAACGCAAGGTAGACCGTTCCGAACCCGCCGCGGCCCAACTGTTTCTCGACCCGATACCGCCCGATGATCTGTGGAGCAATATTCCGATTACCAGCGCCGTCACCGCCGAAAGTCAACGCTTTCTCCGCGTCGAAAGACAGTGACGTCGTATCGTCGTGCTCGTGGCGTATAGGGTTAGCTGACCTTTCTTCGCTCATTTTAAATCAAAATTTTTTGCGATGCGCATCACACGGACGGTCACTTCCGGTACTATACTCCGGGGGCAGTCGCACGGGGAGTCGTGGACAAACAAGAGTCTAATTTGCCGTCATTGACTCAACTGTATCGTCTTTGCCAGCACTGAAAAAGCGAATCGCTGCGCGGGGGTGTCAAGCCAGAAACGCAGGCAACTCGCGATTGTTGATAAATCAGCAAGAGTATGTGGCGATTGGTGGTTTCAGTATCGGCCCCGCTATTGGGTGGTCGATTGAGTGGTTTTCAAATCTCTTCAAATCTTTTCAATTCACTGAATAAAAACCTGAAGGCACCCTGCGATGACAGATCTCAACCAAACCAACAGCGAAGTTCGACGCGGATATCACAGCGGACTATCGGGCGAAGCGTTCGTCGTTGATACACAGCGTGGCGTCGCTCGCGAGTTATCTGCTGCCGGACGTACTGTGATCTTCAAAACCTTCAAGTACCCATCGCCACGTTATAGAATCGTGTTGCGAACCGAATGCGATGGCTGGGTATTTAACCATGAAGGCGTTTTTGATGTGGTAGAGGAAACATGGACGTACACTTTTCAGAGCGATCAGTTTGCGGGGGAATGGAAATTTAATTTTGTTTTGTTCGACCAGGAAGTCGATGCGTCGGGTCAATTTTGGAACGCAAGCGGCGACCAAAAAATTGCCAATGGGCTAGATAGCAAGACATTTGCGGATCCGGAAATTTTTTTCGCATACAAAATTGAGTTTAGTACAACTATCTGGCAGCCCAATCATTTGGTTACGCTCCGTAACGAAGTCGATGGCTGGAACCGAGATGTCTACGGCGAGTTTGTCAACGAAAGATGGGTATTTTATCTTGACATTTACTATTACAGAAACGAATTCGATGCCAAGCTTGTGCTCAATCGCAACACATTCATGAATGAGCCGAATTTGCGATTACATCGTGGCTCGTTTCTGTATCAACCCAATGACAAAAACGTTACCTTCGGCACCGCTGTGACTGCCTATCGTCACGGTTACGATAAGTTTTCGTCGGTCGAAAGTAGAATCGAGCAATTGACCGTCCGGTCTCCTGGCCGTGAGGAAGATGAGTTCGACGTGATCGTCATCGGATCGGGCATGGGCGGCGGTACGCTTGCCGATGCATTGTCCGATCAAGGAATGAAGGTGTTGCTGCTTGAAGCCGGTGGGATGCAAATGCCGATCCACATGAATGAACTTCCGCGCACTGAAATCAGCCTGGTAGGACGCGACGAGATCGGGCATTTTGTTCGAACAAATGGCGATGGATTCTCCTCGGGCGGCGTCCATTTTAACTTAGGTGGCCGATCGGTTTATTGGTCGGGCCTGATCCCTCGTATGGAAGAATGGGAGTTCCGAGATCAGTGGCCGCAGGAGGTGAAGGATTATTTGTTGCAAAACAATCATGGTCCGTCTGGGTACGAGCGGGCCGAAAAGCTGATGCGAAAGCAGAAAACGCTGGGACCTTATCAAAAATGTGTTCTGCAGCACTTCAAAAAAACGCTTTCAGATAAATACCGTGCTGAGGATTTGCCGCGTTCGATGCACCAACCCGACATTGACGAAAACGCTATAGCCCAAAACGTACTTCAACGTTCTACGGGTGGCTTTTCAACGGCTGATCTGTTGCTCGATTCGCTCGGTTTCAGCAAAGCACCAGGCAAGCGTTACCTGCGAGTCAATCTGCATCATTTGGTCAAGCGAATCGAAACGGAAAACGGCAAAGCGACAGGTGTGGTGTGCGAAGATTTGCTGAACCATACCGAACGCCGATACCGCGGCACATTTGTTGTTCTCGCCTGTGGCTCCGTTGAAAGTCCTAAGCTTGCTTTGGCAAGTCAACTGAAAGATCCGAATAGTAAAATCGGTGTAGGCTTTACCGACCATCCAGCCTACTTTTATAAGTTCCTTCATCGATTACCAACCACGGGCAAACTGGCATGGCTGGGTGACGGCCGCGGGCATGCAAAGGTGATGTTGCGTCATAAAGATGCCGACGTCAATTCCCACCCCTACAACATCGAACTGCTGATTGGGGCGAAGTATTGGGATACGCGCCACGCTGACGACGATCTCTGGGCAAGCCAGGTCGGCGGCGAACATCCAGCCGAAGTGGAGATCAAGTTTATCTTTGATAGCCTACTAAATGACAAAAATCACATTAAGTATTCTGGAGAAGGTGCGAAGGTGCGTGTCCATGTCAATTGGAACGGATCGGGTTGTACGTTAAAGAATGAATTGGTCGAGGTTCGAAACGAGATTTTGGGAGTGTTGGGGGTAACCTGCCTTTCGAATCATTACAAGAACGAAGAGTGGAGCGAAGGGGTCTATGGCAGTGTTCATCATGCGGGTGGATCGCTGCGAATGAGTTGCAATCGAACGGGCGTGGTAGACGAAAATCTGAAGTTTCTTGAGTATGAGAATTTATTCTGTTGCGATGTGTCCGTCTTCCCAACAATTCCCGCTGCAAACCCTTCGTTGACGCTCGTTGGGCTTGCCCAGCGACTGGCGGACCATTTGACAGCGTTGAAAAGCGAGTCAGAAGAATAGCATTGCGACTAAGAATCCCGTAGATGGTTTTTCATGAAAGCGGACCGAACCCTTGTCAAGTTGAGTATTCTTATGCCAAGTCACGTTGTAATTGCGTCAAATCGACCTGGCATCGGTTCGATGCCGTACGCAGCGTCAGCGTCATATCCCGCCGGGACGACATTTCGCGTCTGGGCACCTTTCGCGCCGTGGGTCCACGTCATCGGCAGTTTTAATGGTTGGGATGTATCAGCCACGCCCTTGGCTCGCGAAAACACCGGATATTGGTCGGCTGATGTCGACGGGGTTAAGGTGGGAGACCAGTATCGCTATGTTCTCGGTGACTCGCAACACACGCGTGTAGACCCGCGTGCGTTGGTTGTCACGCACTCCGCCGGTGATGGAATCGTCTGGCAATCGAATTATAAGTGGCAGACCAACGACTATTCGATGCCAGCTTGGAATGAGCTGGTAATTTATGAACTGCATCCCTCGACGTTTCCAAAGTATCCTCGCCCGGGCGGAGAGATTCTCGCGGGGATAGCTAGAGATTTGACGGACCTTCGCGACCTGGGAATCAATGCCATTGAATTGATGCCGCTGAAGGAGTTTCCGGGTGATGAGTCGTGGGGCTACAACCCCGTTCATATGTTTGCAATCGAAGAGAGTTACGGTGGTCCAGAGGCGCTCAAGCATCTTGTCGACATCGCGCACGGGCTTGGAATCGCCGTGATCTTGGATGTCGTTTTACAGCATTTCGGTAACAGCGAAACCGAACATTCAGTTTGGCAGTTTGATCGGTGGTATCAAGTTTACGACAACCAGCCGATGGGCGGAATCTATTTTTACAACGACTGGAGAGCACGGACTGATGTAGGCAGTCGCCCGGATTATGGTCGCCCCGAGGTCCGCCAATTCATTCGTGACAATGTAATGATGTGGCTTGAAGAGTATCGCATCGACGGCTTGCGACTCGACAAGGTTGCCGGGATTCGCAATGCCCACAGTCGTGACGATGTGTCCTGGGACGACCCGTCGAACCTCGATGGTTGGGGATGGAATTTGCTTCGATGGATTAATGACGAAGTCAATTATCATCAGCCTTGGAAAATCTTGATTGCGGAGGACATGCGTCAGAATCCGAAAATCACTGCCCCCACATCGTCCGGTGGCACTGGTTTCGACAGCCAATGGGATGATCAATTTTATAAAGCGATTCGCGCGGCATTGGCAACCCCATTCGACAGTGGGCGAAATCTTTATAACGTGCGAGATGCGATCATCCGACGTTGGAATGACGACGCATTTCACCGTGTCATCTATACCGAAAGCCACGATGAAGTCGGCAGTTTCGACGGCCGGCCTAACGGTAAGTCAAGATTGGCCGAAGAGATTTCTCCTGGTCAGGCCGACAGTCATTTCGCTAAGAAACGCTCCACTCTTGGAGCAGCGATCGTGATGACTTCGCCGGGTATTCCGATGATTTTCCAAGGCCAGGAAATGCTCGAGTGGGCACTTTTTGACGGCAAGCAGCCGCTCGATTGGAGCAAAGCGACTCGATACTCCGGAATCGTTCTGCTTTATCGCGACCTCATTCGCTTGCGCAGAAATTGGTACAACCAAACTCGCGGATTGAAAGGGCACGAAACGAACGTTTTTCATATTAACGAGAATGCTGGGATTCTCGCGATGCACCGTTATGATCGCGGAGGCACTGGCGATGACACGATAGTCGTGTTTAACTTTCATAACCAAGCCTACTCTGACTATCGAATCGGGTTTCCACGCGAAGGGATATGGCGAGTTCGATTCAATTCGGATTGGTCAGGCTACAGTGCCGATTTTCACAATCACTCATCCTACGATGCATTCGCCCATCCAGGCCAATACGATAACCTTGGATACAATGGTACAATTGGAATCGGTGCGTACACTGCGGTTATCTTGTCTCAATAATCTTGCACTCTCGAGCCGATGTTACCAAAGGGCTGACTAAGTTGAATGGTATGCCGCATCTACCAAATCGGCTCCCGATGCATTTCTCTTTCCCGCTGTGGTGATTCAATCGGGAATCTGTTGCTGATCTTCGACGACTACGGCAATCAGATCGGCCAGTCCGCAAAGGCTTGCTTTCTGGACATCGGCCGCGGTGATCGTTCCGCCTTTGCCATCAGGCAGATCACGCGTCGCGGTTGCCTTTTCGACAATGCTGACAGCGTACCCGCGATCGAACGCGCTGCGGGCGGTGGAGCTCACACACATGTGGCTCATGAATCCGGTCAGAATCAGGTTTTTGCATCCCACAGCTTCTAACTCCTGTTGAAGGCGGGTTCCTGCAAAGGAATCTGGAAAGTGCTTGACTATAACGGGCTCACCGAACACAGGCGCCACCGCGTCTGCGATCTGCCCACTTTCGGCGTTCAGATCGTAGGGCGATCCCGTTCCTGCATCGTGCTGCACATGGAAAACGGGAATTCCGGCAGCTCGCGCTCGATCAAGAAGTTCGCGTGTATGTTTCAAGGCCGGTTCGACGTCGACCAACTGCATGATGCCGGAGCGATACGTGTTTTGGCAATCGATCAAAATTACAGCGGATTCGCTCAGTCGGGCGGGCGTGGCGGGCAATCCGACGATGTCGCGAAGTGTTGGCATCTCTGTCTCCCGTGGTTTTTCTACAAGACAAGTATTTTTCAAGGAACGCGTTCAGCCACTGTAAGCAGCATTTCCGCGACGGCAGATTACCAGAACATCGACCGAGCATCATCGGTGGTCACCTGCACGGTGCTGGCATTCGCAACTTTACGCACCGATGCCATGGCCAGAACAGCCGGGATTAAAGAGACGGTTTGCCGTCCACACAACGCGTTTCGCAACGAGGAAGACTATGGAAAACGGTAAAAACCGCTTTGCGACCGCAGAAGACGACGCACATCAGCACGTCTGGCGGAGCAATTAAGTGCCACTTCCGCCAAGAGTTACAAACAATCGGGGCGACAGGATTCGAACCTGCGACCTACTGGTCCCAAACCAGCCGCGCTAGCCAGGCTGCGCCACGCCCCGTGAATCTCGCACTTTCGTGTTCGACTCGGCAGTGATGTTAGCAATGTGATCGTTCGGTTGCTAGGCCGTTGTGCATACTTGTTTTCGAAATTGACCGACTTTTGATTTCTACCGGATTTGACACACCCGCCAGGCCACAGGTTCACGCGTCGCTCTAGGCTCGGCAAAGGAATTGCCCAGTTCGGGTGTCGACTTTCACTTTTTCGCCTTCCTTAATGTATTCGGGCACGTGAACGATTAATCCCGTTTGCAGCGTCGCAGGCTTCGTACGCGATGTCGCTGAGTTTCCTTTAACGCTCGGGTCGCACTGCGTGATTTCCAGCTCCACCGTCGGCGGCACGTCGATTCCCACGCATTCATCGTTGTAGATCAACGCGCGGACGCCTTCGAGCCCATCGGGCATGTAGGGCAACTGCTCCTTCACGTCCTCCAAGGCGACTTCGTACTGGTTGTACGTTTCGATGTCCATGATGTGCAGGTGCGTGGCGTCAGTGAACATCACCTGGACGTCGCGGCGTTCAAAATCGGCAACATCCAGCGAGTCGGTTCCCTTCAACGTGATGTCGATTTTCTGTCGCGAGACGGCGTTGCGACCGCGAAACTTGTACAGCGTCGCCGCACCACGAGCCGACGGGGTTTGGACGAACAGTTGCTCGATGATGATCGGCTCGCCTTCGAAAACGACGACTTCGCCCGGTTTGATTTCCTTTGCCAACATCGGCGACGTTCCTGAAAAAATAAAAGTGTGCGGTTACTGATAAGGAGCAAACTGGCGATGCGGCTTTTCGGCGATCGATACAGCCTCTGCCGCTCAGCCACAAAATTGCTGGTTCGGGCGGAATTATGCGTTGCAGACGACTGCGGCGAAAGGCCTAAACGCCCACGCTCTATCGCCAAAGCCAGTCGCGAAGCCCTTGAACGACTTGGCTGGGTTGTTGCACCAACTGCAGAGCAACGACGCCGAGCATGACCAAACCGGCAAGTGCCAGAACGACACCAGCGGCAGGGGGCGCAGACGGTACGAGTGCCACTTGCGTTCGCAGTTCCGTCAGCAGCACCCGCCAGAACTGCGGCGAGACGTTGCTTTCGAACGTTTCAATGTCCGCCGAGTCGCTGCCACGATGCGGCACGACTCGTAAATGGATGCCTAATTCGGGCAACGAAACCGTGCCCGCGTTCTCATCCAGTCGCGTGCCAGCGTCGATCTTTTGGCAAGCCAAAAACAGTGGCGAAATGACAGCGGAATCACGAATCCCGTAAATCACCAATCGTGGCCGGTTGTTCAAGATGACCAGCGACACGAGCAAGAAATAAAGCATCGCCAGCAGCGGCCAAACGGCTGGGCCGAACGAAGCACCAGCGGCGGACGGGAAAAAAAGTTCACCGGGCCCTACGGCAGCTAGCCCGGATATCCCGACAGCCAACGCAAACGTATCGCGACCGCCGGTGGTGACCAGCGGCCGACCAAACAGCCGAATGATGCCCATTAGGACCAGGTAAGCACCAAGCGGTAACAGGGCAAGCAAGATCGGGAATGCCACGGGAAGAACGGCCTTGGGGAAAGTTTTGAGCGGGAAAGTCGGACTGGCGGACGTTGATGATAACCGGAACTTCACGCGTCTGTTTCGTCAGTCCTATGTTAGGCGTTGGGGGAATCGACGTCTAACGATGTTTGCAGCCGGGCGTGACAGCCGACGACAATTCGGTCGTCAACTAGCTGGATGGCACCGAATGTCTATTTTCAAGCCGAGCCAGGAACGCTGGAGCATAGGCTAACCGCTCGTTACTGACTTTACAGCGTTGATCGCAAAGGTCGCTTGTATCGAGGTGATCGATTTCTGTCGCTAAGTGAGGCGACTAAAAAACACTTGCTGCATGAACTCACGCGCAATTTGAAGTACGTCAATATCGTTATCGTAGACTTCTTTATCGATGGTTGTGTCTAGTCGCTTTCGAGCCAGCTTGTTATCGACGATCAGTATTTCTCGCAGGGCAATCGGGCAATTTGCAACATCGGAAAGGCGGACGGCGGGGCCATCGCCGCGTTGTTCACTGATAAGAAGATTCGCTCCAGGACCGATCTGTGGCAACTCCCGGTCTGCTTCTGAAAACCAGTGTCGTCCAAAAAAGAAACAATACTGAACTCGCTCGCCTCCCTGTCGGAAGTTTGCCCAAAAATACCAAGTCTTGCCTGCGGAACCGCCGGAGCGCAGCGTTTCCCAGGTTGGTTGATCGATAATGTCAAATGGACGAACTTGTACTTCGACACTTCCATCGGACGCATTCGTGATTTGCGTCGCACATCTCTCGAAAGCGTCTCTGACTTGTTCCATTTGTCGAGCCCAACGTAGATACTCAAGCTGCCGTTTCTCATCGATCCGAGCGTTCGTTTCGCCGACGATGCCTGCAGCCCAATCCTTGAGTTCGTCAACTTCACGTTGAGCATTGACGTAAATCTGAAGCGTCTTGCTAAGAGAACGTGTGATCAACTGAGTAAGAGGATCGAATTTCCCCTCGTCTGCGTCGGTCAGTGCGTTGTAGTACTCCTTCCGATCCTCATGTCGAATAATGGCAGCGGTAAAACGATTGCCGAAAAGTACAAGATCTTGCCACAGCCTCGCCATCCGTCCATTGCCATCCATGAATGGGTGAAGTCTCGCAATTGCCCAATGTGTCCACGTCGCCAATTTGATCGGTTCACAGCCTTGCGAACCAGCTAGTTGATTTGAGAATGATCGCAAAAGGTCATCAAGCTTTTCGGGGCGCGGCGGCTGTCGGGTCGCACCCATAATCATTACGCGCTCGCTACGAATCGCTCCCGCACCATATTCCAGCACGTCGGTCATCAGTGTGCGGTGAATTTTAGTTAGATTTTCAAGCGAGCCCCACGTAGATCTATCGGAAACGAATGCCTGCACCTGCTCGATCGCCTTTCCCAGATTCAATACCTCGGTCGCTTCTCGTTTCTTGCCTACATCGACGATGCTCCCAGTGTCGAGAATGCGTTTTGTCTCGCGCAACGTCAGTGTGTTCCCTTCAATCGCGTTGCTGTTATAGACTCGTTCGCCGAGCAGTTCATTCTGAATCTTCTCAATAACCTCGGGAGGCAATGGACGACGACCATTGACTATTGCCGCGAGGGCCGTCGCGTCAGCAATCAATTCCGTAGAGACTTGATTCAATACAATTTGATCAAGATTGATAAAATCCATGGTCATACCTTGAGGAAAGCCCACCTTTTGTCGTAAGCCATCTGTGACAGTAAAACGTCAACTGGAAACGTGCTCGATTCCATCGACCACTGCAGCGACAATCTGGTGGGAAGACGTCGAGAACAGCGGAATGTTGTAATGCTTTTGGGGCTACACAGCCACTCCCGCGAAGCACATGCGTTCAAGGACTCTCAATTGGTGCGGACTCTCAATTGGTGCCACCCACCAAACGTTGAATCCGAATCCGAATCTGATTCCGCGCTGAGCGCCCGCAACCGCCCCGGCCCGAGCTTGTCTCGGTCGAGCGATGATCAACACCAGAAACGAGCAATCTGAACCAAAACCGCCTTCACCTGTCCTTCTGCCGCCCGCGGAGGCGCGCGGCAGAAGGACTGGGATTGGGGCTGCGCGGCGATCTGGTTTTGATCATGAACCCACGGAGGCGAGCTCCGTGGTGTAACCGCACCCCTGCCAGCGTTTGGTGCCACCCAGCGTTTGGTGCCACCCATCTTTTGAGTCTGCTCCAACACATTCCGCACCGCACTTGGCGAAACGCTCTGTTTTTGTTCAGATTCAGTGGCCAATAGGACCTCGTGTCCCGCGTCGCCGCTTGAACCTGCGGCGATTTCGTCCCTGACACTCACCCTCTGCCAGCCCGCGAATGAACGCTCGATACTGTGTCGGAATCGACTTGGGGACTACCAATTCGGTCGTTGCGTACACGCCACTGGACGCTGACCAGGCCGACCTGCGGCTGCTGCCTGTCCCGCAATCTGTCGCCGCCGGTCAGGTCGAATCGCGTGATTCGCTGCCCTCGTTCTTGTACATCGCGCCGGATTCCGAAGCGTTGGCTTATGCGTTGCCTTGGCAGCAACCGGCCAATTCGAACCACGCCAACGCTGCGGGAAATCACGTCATTGGCGAAGCCGCTCGGGCCAAGGCGGCTCAATCGCCTCAACGCGTCGTCGCGACCGCCAAAAGCTGGTTGACCCACAGCCGCGTCGATCGGCGAGCGGCGATCCTGCCTTGGCAGGCTCCCGATGAAGTCGCCAAAGTCTCGCCGCTGGCTGCAACCGCTGGCTACCTCCGCCATCTCGCCGCCGCCTGGAATCACGCTCATCCCGACGCGTTGCTCGCCGATCAAGCGGTCGTGCTGACCGTTCCGGCGTCGTTCGATCCGGCGGCTCGCGACTTGACTCGCGAAGCGGCTCTGGCGGCCGGATTGCCCAGTGATCTGGTGCTGCTGGAGGAGCCTCAAGCGGCCGTTTACCGCTGGTTGCAAGGGACCGGCGACCAATGGCGGCAAGAGCTGCAGCCCGGCGATTCGATGCTGGTGATCGACGTCGGCGGTGGAACGACTGACCTGACACTGGTGCGATTGACCGAAACCGAAGGCAACGTCGAACTGCAGCGAAAAGCGGTGGGAAACCACTTGCTGGTCGGCGGCGACAATATGGATTTGGCGTTAGCGTACTTTGTCGCCCAACGGCTAGAGAGTGAAGGCCACGCGATGGACCCTTGGCAAAATGTGTCGCTGTGGCATTCGTGCCGCGCGGCAAAAGAGAAGCTGTTGGCACCAGCAACCTCCGCTGGCGAGAACGAAAAACAGAGCCACACGATTGCGGTGCTCGGGCGTGGCAGCCGCTTGATCGGCGGCACGATTTCGACCGAGCTGGGCAAAGACGAAGCGGCTGAGTTGCTGCTGTCCGGCTTCTTCCCCAACTGCCAGGCCGACGCTCGCCCGGTTCGCGACGCCCAGTCCGGTTTCCAAGACCTTGGCCTGCCGTACGAATCCGACCCGGCAGTCACACGCCATATTGCAGCGTTTTTGGCCAACCAACGTGACGAATCCGTCGGCGACCAACGCACCGCCATGCCGACACATCTGCTGTTCAACGGCGGCGTGTTTCGTTCACCGCTGCTGCGCGACCGTGTCAAGCAAGTGCTCACTGACTGGTCCAGCGGCCACCCTCCCAAGATTCTCGGCGGCCCCGAAGACCTTGATCACGCGGTCGCTCTCGGAGCCGCCTATTATGGCTGGGCCAAGCGCCGTGGCGGGATTCGGATTCGTGGCGGAACGGCTCGCAGCTATTATATCGGCATCGAAACCGCCGGACTGGCGATCCCCGGTGCGCCGCGGCCGATGCGAGCGTTGTGTGTCGCCCCGCGAGGCATGGAAGAAGGGACGGACGCCGAAGTGCCCAGCCAAGAAGTCGGCGTGATCGTCGGGCGGCCCGCAAAGTTCCGCTTCTTTTCGTCCACCACTCGCCGCGACGACCAACCGGGCAATTCGCTGGATCGCTGGCCAGCGGGTGAGCTGATCGAGAGCGATCCGATCCAAACGACGTTGCAAAGCGATTCGGCGGAGGACGATTCGTGCCTGCCGGTCAAGTTTCAAAGTCGCGTCACGGAATTGGGGATGTTCGAGCTTTATTGCATGAGCACGAAGTCCGATGAGCGTTGGAAAATGGAGTTTAACGCTCGCGAGGAAGGTCAAAAGTGACCGCTGACGATTCGCAGCCGTCGCGTTACGTCGTCGGCATTGACCTCGGCACCACCAACTGTGCCGCTGCGTTCGT
>Ga0335395_10002239_pt1 | contig 12010 bp, 3 predicted proteins | sample MAT02_FD_205744 | JGI IMG/M metagenome (GOLD analysis project Ga0335395, IMG submission 205744) | Freshwater microbial communities from Lake Fryxell liftoff mats and glacier meltwater in Antarctica - MAT-02 (spades assembly) (version 2) ...
TAATAATCGAATTAAGTTGATCAAGCGTCAGGCTTATGGGTTTGTAAATTTTGTTAATTTTCGCTCTAGACTTTTAGCTTGCCTTTCTCATTAGTAGATCTTATCACCTTAAACTCAGAAGACCCTGCAATAGTAAAATGAAAAAAAATATTAAAAAAGCTGCTTTAGATCTCTCAAAAGTTAGAAATCGCTACTACTTTATAGTTGATATTTTGATATTTCTAATAACAACTATTTTGGCGCTAATTATTAGATTGGATGGAAATATAGTTGGTATTTTGGATTATCAATGGGCACTTTGTTTTGCTACATTGTTATTTGCAATCATCAAACTTATTACATTGATTGGCTTCGGGATATACAGTCGTTTTTGGCAATATGCTGGAGCAGGAGATTTTAAAGATATTGCTTCAGCCATTTTACTGGCTACAATAATTGAAGGTATTGTGCTAGCTTGTCTATATAAACTATCAGGAGATAGTCTTTCTGTAATCAGCAATTTGCCGCGATCGCTGTTTTTAATAGATGCTTTACTGAGTTTAATTGCAATTTCAGGATTTCGTTATGGAATACGCGAACTGCTTCAGCATCGAAGGATTAGAAATGCAAGAGGCAAAGTATCTATGCCCCCAAATAATACGAGAGTTTTGATTGTCGGGGCGGGCAATGCTGGGACTTCTCTAGTACGACAAATGCAAGTCAGTTCGGAATATGGACTTCAGGCGATCGCATTTATTGATGATAATTCTAGTAAGCTAAATCAAAAAATTCTTGGGATTAAAGTAGTAGGTAACCGTTTCAAAATTGGTCATGTTATTCAGTCGATGCGAATTGACAAGGTAATTATTGCTATACCATCTGCTTCAGGAGAAAATATCCGTGGCATTGTTGATATTTGTCAGCAGATGAATGTGCCTGTAATTACCTTGCCTAGTTTAACGGAAATTCTGAGTAGCGATCGCGGAATTAAAGTAAACAACTTACGCAATGTCGAGATTGAGGATTTATTGCGCCGTCAACCTATTCAGACCAATCTACAGAGAGTATCGGAACTTGTTCGAGGTAAAAAGATTTTAGTAACAGGAGCTGGTGGATCGATCGGGAGTGAAATCTGTCGTCAAATTTTGAATTTTAAACCTAGTGAAATTATGTTGCTAGGAAAAGGTGAAAATTCTATTTTCATGATTCATCAAGAACTAGAGAAATTCATTCAATCGATGGGGCTTGATACGCCAATTCCCAAACTCCATACTTATATTTGTGATGTTCGCTCTTATTCTCGCCTTAAATATGTATTTGAAAATTTTCACCCTGATATAGTTTTTCATGCAGCAGCTCATAAGCATGTCCCCTTAATGGAGCTAAACCCACCTGAAGCGATTACCACTAATATATTTGGCACCAAAAATCTGGTTGAGCTTGCTAATGCCTATGATGTAGAGAATTTTGTGATGATTTCTACTGATAAGGCAGTTAATCCTACAAATATCATGGGTGCGACTAAGCGAGTAGCTGAGATGGTGGTTTTACAGGTTGCCAAAAAATATAAAAAGCCGTTTACGGTCGTTCGGTTTGGTAATGTTTTGGGCAGTCGAGGTAGTGTTGTTCCGACATTTAAGCGACAAATCTCGGAAGGTGGCCCTGTGACTATCACCCATCCCGACATTATCCGCTACTTTATGACGATTCCTGAAGCAGTGCAATTGGTTTTGCAAACTTCGGTGTTGGGGCGCGGTGGTGAGGTCTGTATGCTGGATATGGGTGAACCCGTGAAAATTTTGGACTTGGCTAAGGATTTAATTCGACTTTCAGGTTATGAAGTCGGCAAAGATATTGACATTGTTTACACAGGCTTACGTCCTGGTGAAAAATTATTTGAGGAGTTGTTTCTCCCTGGCGAAAAATACGAACGTACCGAGCATGAAAAAATCTGGGTTGTGTGGAATGCAAGCGATCGCTTACCTCATCATTTAGATACAACGATTGCTAAGCTTGGTGAAGCCGCTGATCATAATGACTGTTGGGCTATCTGTGCGTTATTACAAACTCTTGTTCTAGGTTATGTTCCCAGTATTTCACTTAATCCAGAGACGAGTGGGATTATTAGCAATACTATTAATCAGGAAACTCAGGGTGGTGAATTGGCAGTAATTAATCAAGATTTGGCGATCGATGTAAATAAATTAGCGCAGGTGTCAAGATTAGAGCGTTTATATTATTGGGCTAGTAATGACAGTATTGACTACCATTCACCCTCTCAACTTCGATTTTCGGTAAGAGATTTACAGATAGCGCTTGATGAGCGGCAATTTATGTTCTACTATCAGCCCATTGTCGATTTAAAAACGAAAAAAACCATTGGATTTGAGTCATTTTTACGGTGGCAACATCCAGAAAGAGGGTTAATTGCTTCCTGTGATTTTATTGAAGATTTAGAAGAATCGGGTTTGATTATTTCGCTAGGTTGGTGGACGATCGATGAGACCTGTCATCAGATTAATGTTTGGGAACAGCAATTTCCTGATAAACCAATTGAGATCAGCCTGAACCTATCAATTCAACAGTTCTTTCATCCCGATTTATTGATGCAGATCGCTTCGATTATTAAGAAGTATGCAATTAGCCCTGCAAGTTTGGCACTGGAAATTCCCGAAAAAACAATTAGAGATAATCCAGAGATGGCAGCAGTAATTCTATCTAAACTTAAATCTTTGGGACTAAAACTACAGTTAGATAAATTTGGTCTCGACCTCCATTTTATGAGTAATAATCTTGCTATACATCTACTATATTCACAATTTGATCGTCTAAAAATCCATCAAACTGTGATTCAAGATATGACCACCAACAATTACTTGTTACGATCAATTACTAAAATCGCCCAGACTCTAAGTATTGATGTAATTGCTGTTGGTGTTGAGACTGCGGCTCAGCGAGATCATTTAGAGTCATTAAATTGTAAGTACGGACAAGGGTATCTATTTGCTAAACCAACGCATTAAGCTGATGTTCCTTTTAGTTGTAAGATGATTGTGCCGCGCTTCGCGCGGCACAATCATCTTCTCGTTATTGATTCTTTTGCAATCTTTTTTCACGCCGCCTTTCGCCGCGATCGCGCCTTTGTTTAGTGGGATCTACATCGACTTTGGTGGGATCGAGGATTTCGGCGATCGTTTTAACAGTTGGCGCTCTATAGAGAGTGGCGACAGGAATATTTGACTTAAACTCTTGGTTTAATTTGGCGATTACTTGTAGACCAATGAGAGAATCACCACCTAACTCAAAAAAATTGTCATAAATACCTACTCGATCAATACCAATGATCTTTTGCCAAATATCTGCGATCGCCTGTTCTGTTTGGTTGCGTGGCGTAACATAGGTATTAGCTAATTCAGGTCTAGGATGACTACTTGGAGAGTTAGTATTTTCCTTTAAGGCAACTTGTAATAAAGATCTGGATAAAGATTGATACTGTTCAATCAGTTGGAGTAGGTCTTGAGTTGATATAGCAACACGAGGACTAGGACTTTGTAAAACCCTTCTAAAAATTTCTACTCCTTCCGCAGGGGATGGACCATCGAGAATCATTGACTCAGGCTCATTTTGAGCAGTTGATTTAGGTGATGATCGCTTAGCAGCATTAACAGACATGCCCACTTCTTTCCAGTCTGTCCAGTTGATTGCAACGGTGAAAGTCCCATCTCTAGAGTTTTTAGCATAGGCATAGGCATCCAGAAAGTCGTTAGCAGCGCAATAACCGACTTCACCAAATTTAATCCCATGTAATAAAGAGCTGAGGGACGAACAGAGCATCAAAAAATCGAGTTCGACATGTTGTAATAAATGATCTAAGACCAAAGTGCCTCTAAACTTCGGGGCTAATACTGGAGCTATGGTATTGCGATCACGTCGCGCAATCACGCCTCCATAATCCGCAATACCTGCTGCATGAAGCACACCATTAATCGAGCCGAAGCGCTGCTCCGCTTCAGTAATTACAGGCTGCATCTGTTCCAGATTAGATACATCGGCGCTAATTGCGAAAACTTCTGCTCCTAGAGATTCCATGCCCTGAATTCGTCGAATTTTTTGAGAAGTCGAATCTTCGAGATCGTGGGTATCTAACCAATTTGACCAATCTTGGCGCTCTGGAAAAGGCGATTGCCCAATCAATACTAATTTAGCCTTGGCAGTTTGTGCGAGATATTCAGCAAAGGCTAACCCCATGCCACCCATGCCCCCAGTAATTAGATAAACGCCAGATTCTCTGATCCGACAATTTTGGGACTGATATTTTGATTGAGAGGAAGTATCTGGAAATTTGCATGATTCAAAAACCTGAATCCATCGATAGTTGCCACGATATGCGATCGCGACTTCATCAGTTGGTGTAATCATCTCTTGTAGCAATTGCTCAACCAATTTGGCGGCATGAGAATTTTCTGCGATCGCTAAACTAATATCCACACTGCGACAGTGAATATTCGGATATTCCTGCGGAATAATTTGCACTGCACCTAGTAAGAGGGCTTTTTCTGGACATAAATTTTCTGATCCTGTGACTTCTTGTAAATCATTGGAAATGACGGTTACATCAATGTTTTCTGATGGGAAGTAATTACCTAAGGCTTGAGTTAAAAAGATCAAGCTATGCAGTCCCATATCTAATACGCTATCTACATTATTTAATAAGTCTGCAACCGTATGGCGATCGCGATTTACATTCCATAAATGCACTATGTGACTTAGTTGTTTGCCCCGATTTTGAAGATCGTTCCGCAACTCACGAATTAGAGACTCATAGTCGGATTCATGGCTTGGATTGATACTGTAGGTGCGATCGGCTAATCTAGCAAATTGATTGCCAATCGATACTGTGGTTATATCTTGCCCCTTAACCTTTAATTTCTCTATGATTTGATTACTTACTTCACAGTCATCCACAAAAATTAACCAACTCAGATCGCGGGGTAATAGACTGAGTTCTGTAGTTGGAAAAATCGATTGTTTCCAAGCAGGAATATAGAACCAATCAGCAATATCAGGTTTTCTAATCGTATCAGATGTTTCTTGGGCTGGATTAGCTATAGATGATGCCGAATGCTTAGGTTCAACCCAATAACTTTGGCGTTCAAATGGATAAGTGGGTAAAGGAATCCGATGGCGATCTTCATCGTTATAGAAACTAGTCCAGTTTATGGGGACACCTGCGAGCCACAATTGACCGAGAGTTTTAAATACAAATGCTAAATCTGATTGTGGGTCTTGAGGATGAGGCAAAGAAGAAAGGATATAGGGTTGCGATCGCACGGACTGCTGACGCGCTAAAGTATTTAAAGCTTTACCAGCTCCTACCTCTAGCAATAATGATTCTGACTTATTGAGAAGCAGTTGTAAGCCTTCAGAGAACCTCACTGTCTGGCGAATATGCTTTAGCCAATATTGCGGATCGGTTGCTTCTGTTTTAGCAATCCATTTACCCGTGACATTAGAGACATAGGGAGTTCGAGGCGAATGCAATTTAATTTTCTTTAATAGAGATTGGAATTCTGGAAGCATTGATTCCATCATTGCGGAATGGAACGCATGGGAGGTATGGAGGCGACGATAATGGATATCTTTTATTTCTAGCTGATTTTCGAGATCGGCGATCGCCTCAAGAGAACCCGCTAGTACCGTTGCTGATGGCGCATTTACGACTGCTAAGGCAATCTCCTTACTGAGAAATGGGGCAACTTCCTGCTCAGAAAGCGACACTGCCAACATTGCCCCCGCGGGTAATTGCTGCATAAGCTTACCTCTTGCCGCTACTAAGGTTAATGCGTCTTCTAACGAAAAGACCTGGGCAAGACAAGCGGCAACATATTCTCCAATACTATGTCCAATCATCGCTTGAGGTTTTACGCCCCAAGATATCCATAGCTGAGCTAATGCATATGCGATCGCAAAGATCGCGGGTTGGGCGATCGCAGTTTGTTGTAATTGGGATTTAGCTTGATCAATTTGATCGGTCTCAGGATATAAAATCTGTCGTAAATCTAGACCTAGATGGGGGATTAATAAATCACAACAGCGATCGAGATGTTCTTGAAAAACTGGCTCATGGTGATAAAGCTCTTGTCCCATGCCCACATATTGAGATCCTTGCCCCGAAAACATAAATACGACTGGGCGGGTTTTTAATTCGGTAAACTGACTTAAAACTTGCTGAGGATCGTGGGCGGCTAAGGCTGCGATCGCATCTTGAGTACTTTCAGGAGTATTTTCACAAATCACCATCCGCCGATGCTCAAACCCTTGCCGTCCCACCTTAAGCGTAAAGGCAACATCTGCGAGATTGAGTTCAGGTTGCTGAAGATAGCTAACTAAATTAGCTTGGGCTTGATTTAAAGCATTTGCGGTTTTGGCAGAAAAAAGTAACAGTTGATAGGGACGAGATTCACCAGAAGTGGCGATCGCTGGCGCTTCTTCCAAAATCACATGAGCATTAGTACCACCAATCCCAAAGGAACTTACCCCAGCCCTTCTTGGCTCAGTAGTTTCCCATTCCCTAAGTTGTGAGTTGACATAAAAAGGGCTATTGGCGAAATCAATTTTGGGATTAGGAGTTTCAAAATGTAAACTTGGTGGGATTTGCTTGTGTTTAAGAGCTTGGACAGTTTTGATCACACCTGAAATCCCTGCCGCCGCATCCAAATGTCCAACATTTGTTTTTAGAGATCCGATCGCACAGAAGCCTTTTTTATCAGTACTTTGCTGAAAAGCTTTAGTTAAAGCCGCAATTTCGATCGGATCGCCCAAATCTGTAGCCGTGCCATGGGCTTCAATATAGGTAATTGTTTCCGCATCTACTTCGGCGATCGCTTGCGCTTCGGCAATTACCGCCGCCTGTCCTTCGACACTAGGCGCGGTATAGCCCACTTTCATTGCGCCATCATTATTAATTGCTGAGCCTTTGATTACTGCATGAATGTAATCTCCATCTGCGATCGCATCGGTCAAGCGCTTCAGCACGATTATGCCTACACCATTACCGCCAATAGTGCCCTGAGACTGTGCATCAAAAGTACGGCAGTGACCATCAGGCGAATAAATCATGCCTTGTTGATAGAGATAACCTGTTTTTTGTGGAAACCGCACGGATACACCACCTACTAATGTGATGTCACACTCTCCACTCAATAGGCTTTGACTTGCTAAATGGACAGTTACTAAAGATGTGGAACAGGCTGTACTAACATTGATACTAGGTCCTTTGAGATTGAGTTTATAGGAGGTTCTCGTCGCCACAAAATCCTTGTCATTGCCCAGAAAAACTTGAAAAGCTACTGTCTCTTCTAGGTTTTGCATCATCGGCATGAGATTGCTGTAGAGATAGCTATTGGTGCCAACTCCCGCATAAACTCCGATTGCACCTTGATAGGTCTCAGGGTCATATCCTGCATTTTCTAGAGCTTCCCATGCACATTCTAGAAATAAGCGATGTTGAGGATCGACTACTTCCGCTTCTTTAGCGGTAAAGCCAAAGAAATTAGCATCAAAGAGATCGACATTTTCTAATAGTCCATTTGCCCTGACATAATTAGGCTGGCTTAAGATTTCTGGAGCTATACCTGCTGCTAGCAATTCTGCATCAGAAAATTGAGAAATAGACTCTACACCATCACGGAGATTGTTCCATAGTGACTCAACATTAGCAGCCCCAGGAAAACGCCCCGTCATTCCAACGATGGCTATATCGGATTCACGAATATAATCGTCATGTAAAGTCATATTTATTTACCCTTTTATTTACCCTATTTTCCTGATGCTAGTTTTGTGAACGTGACTTTAAGCGACTTTGGCGCTGTTGCTTCATTAAATCTTGACGACTTTTACGGGTTTCAGCACGATTTGGCTCAGATGACTCCATTGGCTGACTTTGGCTGAGATGCTCCGCTAAGGCATGGATATTGGGATAGCGAAAGAGCATGACCATTGAGACTTGAGAACCAAACAGATTTTGTAACTTACTATAGGCTTGCACTAAGAGTAAAGAATTACCGCCAATTTCAAAAAAGTTATCATAAATGCCGACATTACTTAATTGCAAAACTTCTTGCCACACTGAGGCAATGAGTCGTTCGGCTTCCGTTTGCGGCATCACATAATCGACCTCTAATTGTGATCGCTGATCCTCTGGCAAAGGTAAAGCCTTCTTATCCACTTTGCCGTTAGGTGTTAATGGCAACTTGTCCATAATCACAAAGGCAGCAGGAATCATGTAATCAGGTAGCTTTTCCTTGAGAAAACTGCGTAATTGACTAGGTGTAATGTCGGTTTCTAGTTTCGGAACCACATAGGCAATTAAGGATTTGTTACCAAGCTGATCATCTTTAGCGATGATAATTACATCTCGCACGTCTTGATATTGTGAAATCATTGACTCAATTTCACCAATTTCAATCCGAAAGCCTCGAATCTTAACTTGAAAATCGCTTCTGCCAATAAATTCAATATTTCCATCTGCCAAATACTTGACTAGATCGCCAGTTCTATAGAGGCGGTTAGAAGCTGATTTTCCATAGGGATTCACAATAAATTTTTCGGCAGTTAATTCTGGGCGATTGAGGTAGCCTCTCGCCAATCCTTCGCCACCTACATACAACTCGCCCACTACTCCGATTGGGACAGCTTGTTGTTGTTTGTCTAAGATATAGGTATTGCTATTAGCGATCGCTTTACCAATAGGAATGATTGTCGCCTCTGGGGTTATGTGATTGATTAAGTACCATGTTGAGAAGGTTGTATTTTCTGTTGGACCATATACATGCAGTAGTCTTGTTGGTCTGCCTTTGTCGATCACAATTCGCACCGCCTCAGTATCTACCGCCTCACCTCCAAACAATAGATTTTTCAATGGTGCAAAAGCTTCTGGTTTCTGTCTAGCAATTTGATTAAATAGAGCAGTTGTTAAAAACAAAGTCGTTACCTGCTGCTCTTTAATCACTTGCTCTAAGTTTTCTGGCGAGAGCGCCGTCTCCTTACTAATACCAAATATACTTGCTCCATTGAGTAAGGCTCCCCAGACCTCAAAGGTAGCTGCATCAAAAGAAGCATTCGATGCTTGACCGATGCGATCGGCTATCCCAATATCAACATAGTCGGTGTTAATCACTAATCGACTAATTGCGCGTTGTTCTACTTCCACACCCTTCGGTTTACCCGTTGAGCCTGATGTGTAGATGACATAGGCAAGACTATTACCTGTAGCTTGATGGGTAGGGTTATCATTTGACCTTTGCGCGATCACTTCCCATTCACGATCTAAACAGAGGATTTTGCGACCATGTGCTGCAAATCTTGAAGCTTGATGTTGTTGAGTAATTAAGATCTCCTGTGCATCATCTAACATCATCTCTAGGCGATCATCGGGATAACTGCTATCCAATGGTAAATAGGCTGCACCCGCCTTCAAGATCCCCAATAAGCCAACTAGCATTTCGATGCTCTGCTCGATGCAAATACCAACTAGTTCCTCAGCTTGAATACCGCGATCTTGCAAATAATGCGCTAACTGATTGGCTCTAGTGTTGAGTTCTGCATAACTAATTTCGATTTGTCCAAATCTAGCCGCGATCGCATCTCCTCTGATATTTACTTGCTCCTCAAAAATCGCTGCAATCCCTTTTTCCCTCGGATAAATAGTTGCTGTTTCATTCCATGCCTCTAATATTTGTTCCTGCTCTACTCTAGTCAAGAGCGAGAGATTGTTAATATTACAGTCTGGATTGCGAACAACTTCCTCTAACAAGTTGTGGTAATGCTGTGTCATTCGCTCCATAGTTGCTGATTCAAAGAGATCATTGTTATAGCCCCAGTCAACCGCTAGCCCTTCAGGAGTTTCCCAGACACTTACTTCCATGTCAAATTTAGTAATATTGTTTTTGTTCTCTTCTAGGGGCGACAACTTCAGATTGGACAAATCGATTGCTAGCAAAGGCGCACTCTGGAGCGCAAAAGTTACCTGTACAAGCGGATTAAAGCTCAAATCTCGCTCTAGATTTAATTCTTCCACCAGCTTTTCAAAGGGTAAATCCTGATGGACATAGGCATCTAAGGTAACTTTTTTGGTTTTACTTAAAAGTTCTCGAAAAGTGGGATTGTCCGCTAGATTTGCTCTCAGGGCTAACGTATTTACAAAGAAACCAATCAGATTTTCAATCTCGGTACGGTTGCGATTGGCGATCGTGCAGCCCACGAGAATATCAGTTTGTCCCGTATAGCGATATAGCAAAGCTTGAAATGCTGTCAGTAGGGTCATAAATAAAGTTGCACCTTCTTGATAGCTCAGAGCTTTAAGAGCATCAGACAATGCTTTTGATAAGCGCAATATTTGGCGATCGCCTATGTAGGATTGCACGATTGGACGAGGGCGATCCGTTGGTAATTGCAACAAAGGATCAATACCGCCAAGCTGTTGCTTCCAGTAGGATAGCTGCGAATCTAAGACTTCTCCCTGTAGCCACTCTCTCTGCCATACCGCAAAATCAGCATACTGAATCATTAACGGAGGTAATGGAGAGGGGTTACCTGTGGAAAATGCTTCATAAATAATCCCTAATTCACGAAAGAAGACATCTAAAGACCATCCATCACAAATAATGTGGTGCATGGTCAGAAAAAGTACATGCTCATTAGTATCTAGACGTAATAGTTTAGCCCTTAATAATGGACTTTGAGACAAATCAAAAGCATTTTTGGCTTCAATATCAGCCAGTTTTCTCAACTCTAATTTCTGCTCTATTTCCGTAATATCCTGTATATCAATTAAAGGTAAAGCAATCTTTAAATCAGTAACAAAATGTTGAACAGGATGCTGATCGATGACTGTAAAGGTTGTTTGCAAGCTTTCATGACGCTGAATAATCGCATTTAAACTTTGTGACAATACCTCCACATCTAAAAAACCATTCATGCGGTAAGCCAATGGCACATTGTAGACAGATTTATTGTCGGTGATCTGATCGATTAGCCAAAGCCGTTGCTGTGCAAAAGATAGAGGTAGATGTTGCTCTCTGGATACTACTGGAATCGGCGTTAAATTAGCCCTTGTAGAAATTTTAGCCTGCTGGATTTGTTGAAAAAACTGGACAATCTCAGATTTACGCTCCCTGAGTTGTGCCATCAAGTCGGGAGTAAATGCATTTTTAGGTGCTTTATATCGCAAATCAGCACCTTCAAGCCATAGTTCAATATTATGGCGACGAAGTTCAGCCAAAAAGTCTTCAATCTTGCTCATATTTTTGCTATAGCCTCCCTTCCATATATTCATCATCTTCTTCTACAGGCAACTCTAACCTACCTTGTACATCGGTTGATGAATTACCTGATACCCAAAGGAGCGTATCAATACGCTCTGCTAGCTCATAAATGCTAGGTAATTCAAATAACAAGCTAATAGGCAGATCTAAAGAGAACAGCAGTGGTAAGCGTGACATCACTTGAGTTGCTATTAGGGAATGACCTCCCAATTCAAAGAAATTATCGTGAATACCAATTTGCTCTATTTTGAGGATTTCACTCCACACCGATGCGATCGCTTTTTCCGTTGATGTACTTGGCGGCACAAAGCTATTTTCTAGACTAAAGCTAGACATGTCTGGTGCAGGTAAAGCACGGCGATCGACTTTGCCATTGGGTGTCAACGGCAGTCTGTCCATAAACACAAAGAATGCGGGAATCATGTAGTCAGGTAATTTTTCCTTCAAGAAGCTCCGAAGACTTCTACTAGTCAATACTGCCGATCTAGACACAACATAGGCTACCAATTGCTTGCTCCCTCTCTCATCGTCCAAAGCGATAACTACTGTTTCCCTTAATTCTTCAAGCTGTCCTAAAATTGCCTCAATTTCACTTAGCTCAATCCTAAATCCACGAATTTTGGTCTGAAAATCGCTTCTGCCAATAAATTCAATATTCCCATTCATTAAGTATCTTCCTAAATCTCCTGTTTTGTAGAGTCTCTCAG
>Ga0335395_10002240_pt1 | contig 12006 bp, 7 predicted proteins | sample MAT02_FD_205744 | JGI IMG/M metagenome (GOLD analysis project Ga0335395, IMG submission 205744) | Freshwater microbial communities from Lake Fryxell liftoff mats and glacier meltwater in Antarctica - MAT-02 (spades assembly) (version 2) ...
TGGACTTGGTTTAAGGCGATCGCGCTTTTTTCTATTTCTGTACTTTCCGGCAGCGACTGCTTTGATGCCCAATTTGCCGGCAATTCTCCGGGTGGGAAAGTTAGCGGAATTTCGGGATTGGCGATTTTTACTCCATCGCCCGAAAAATTGTGATCTTGAAAATTAAGCGCTAATTGACCGTCTAAACTCGGTGTTTTTGATAATAAACCGAATTCAGCCAAATTTAAATTATCGGATAAATTGTCAGAAGCGCGATCGAACTTCCCCGATTGCAGCAGCGGTTGTGCCGTAGAATTAGATGCCCAATTCCCATCTGTTGTTGGTAAAACAGAGTTAGCTGGTTTGGCAATCCGGCGGGCGACTGCAACTGCCAAAACTACGGGGGCGACTGTCGCAGATAGTGCCAGCAGCAGCCAATTGTTCTCCCACCAAATTTCAGAATTTTTGGGAATGCCCCGCACTAAAATTGCTGCCGGTTTTCCGGCTAAATTGTCCAGGGAGCGGGCTGCTACGATATAAGTTTGACTGTTTGTTTTTACCTGGGCGGCGACTGGTTTGCCGTCGGCGGCGAGGGCAGATATTAGCAAAGATTTGTCTGCCAGCAAATCTGGCAATTCTTGATTTTTTGTAAGTGTTTGCGCGCTTGCCAAAACAAATTTACCGTCAGCCAGCGGTGTGTAGATAGCGCGATATCCGCCGCTTTGTAAATTGACAGTTTCGCTGCTAGCAACTGCCGGCATTTGATTCTGAATTTTCCCCAACACTAAGGCAGCAATCACTGTCTGATTTTTGGGATCTTTTACTGGAATTGCTGCGTAGCGGACTACCGCAGGGCGATCGCCCGCTGGTGGCAAATATCCCAATTGTTTCTGAATTGCTGATTTAGCAATAATTTCGGTGGCGCTAATTGGCTCTTTTGCCGCAAATACTCGATCGACTATTTTTTCTATTTTAAAACTTTTTAGCTTCTGGTTGGGGTTGATGCTAACCACAACTTGCCGATTTTTTGCAACTAAAGCCGCGCCGTCTATTTCGCCTATTTTAACTTGATTTTCAAGAATTGGCTTGATAAATTTTTGTAAATTTGATATCTTTTTATCGCTGTTATAAATTGCGGCTGTTTGGGCGATAATTTTGCTTTCAGATGAGTTTTGCAAACGGTGGACGGCGCGCTCTAGTTCAAGATTGTCGTTAATTTCACTAAGGCTCAATTCTGATTTAGCTTGATTTTGTAGTTGATTTCTGCCAACTGCTGATGTTAGCAAAAATGCTGCTCCCGTTAAACCGACTGGCAATATTGTTTGTAAAGCCAGTAGTCCGATTAACTGTTTTCGGGTGACAGACAAATTGTAGGTGTGCGGTTTGGAAGTTGCTTTAAGTCTTTCAGAAGTCGCAACTTGAGTTAGCTGCGGACAATTTAGCTGACTGTCATTTAACTGATTTTGAGCCATAGTAGTAGATGCAGAATCGGTTCTAGATGACACGCGATACATTCAATCTGGAATTATCAAGTGCAGCCTCTGGCGCTTAGTAAAAAGCATTTTTTCCTTTGAGTGCGAGCTTAATATCGCGTCCGCTCAATTACCCTAACAAAAAAGGTTCGTAGTGTGGACTTCAGTCCGCTCTTAAGCTGCGGACTAAAGTCCGCACTACGAACCGATATAATAACTCACTTGCAAGACTCGCTTTTCGGGGACAGCGCTATCATAAAAAATGCTTTTTTGAAAGTTGGAAATGCTCCATTTAACACTCCGTGCGAGAATTTTGGTAGCTAAAACATCTGCAAACAAGAATTTTGCTCGCACTCTAACAAAAACTCTTTTTGCAAAATTGGGATACTACTGAAGGCAGTCCCCAACTTCGGTAGTTTTTCGATCGACTGTATCGTAAATTTACTTAAAAAAAGTCTAACCTAATTCTGGCATCACTCGACGATCGGCTCGATCGACCTTTTCCCTGTTTTGGCTGCTTCGCCTCAATCCCACAACCGCCTCCCTGCTTTACCGCCTAGCCGTTGATGAGTATCTTTTAGCAGAGTTGGGATGTCCAACTCTTCGGGGCATCTGGGCAAACATTCGCCGCAATCGGTGCAGCGGTTGCCTTTGTTGCCGGGAAACCAGTGGCCGGCATTTTCAAACATCGCGTAGCGGTATTTACCAAAGTCCGTCATGTCGCAGCCAACGGCGAGATTGCGAAGCCGCAACACTTCGGGAATGTTGATGTTTTCCGGGCAAGGCAAACAGGCATAGCACTGGCTGCATTTGTCGGTTGCCAAACGATCGGCAATAGCTGATTCTAACTTCGCAAACTGAGCGATTTCGCAGTCGGTGAGGGGAAAGTCGCGATCGCAATATTTCAGAGGTTGTTCCAATTCCCTCGGATTTGCAGCCCCCACGCTCACAGTCCCAATCCTAGTATCGCTCAGCAAAAACCGATAGTTCAACTCTAAAGGCGAGAAAGGCGAGCACAATTTTGCGAGAGTTTCCGGGGGCGTGTAGAGTTGCCCTCCTTTGTCTGCCGGGGAAATGATGAAAACGCCCATATCTTTGTCTTTGGCGAGTTGAATTGCCGGGGCGTGGCGCTGAAAAAAATAGTAATAATGCAGGTTGACAAATTCAAACAAATCTGTATTAATTGCCGCCAAAATCAGATCCAGAGGCCCGTGAGTCGAAAAACCGACGTGCCGAATTCTGCCATCAGCGAGGGCTTTTTGTACGGCCCTCATGCAGCCTGCGGGCGATCGCACAATCGCCAAATGTTCCCAAAGATTCAAACCGTGAATTGCCAGACAGTCGATATAGTCTAGGTTCAAGCGTTTGAGAGACGAGTCGATGCAGCGTTCCATTGCTGCAGCATCGTCCGTTGGGGGGATTTTTGTAGTGATGTGGAAGCGCGATCGATCGATCGACAAACCAGCCGAGAGGGCCGCGCCGAGATATTCCTCGCTGCAACCGTAACCCGCCGCCGTTTCCAGGTGATTGATTCCCATAGACACCGCCTGTTGTACAGTCTGACGGGCAATTTCCTCAGAAGCCAAATAGCGCATGGTTCCCAAGGAAAATACAGACAGGTGCAACTGCGTTTTGCCAAACCGTCGATAGCGCATAAATTTTAGGAAGTTTCGCCCTGGCTGAATCCGCTTCTCTTGATCAAATCCTCCGGGCGGAGGTTTGAGATAAATTCCCGGAAGGCGCGGCGTTCGGCCTCATCAGCATCTCGATCGACCGGTATCGAAGCATCGGCGACGACTTCTTCCATCACCCAGATGGGGGTATTCGTGCGTAGCGCGAGGGCGATCGCGTCACTGGGTCGGGCATCGATCTCTTTTTTAACTTCTCCCTGACGGACAATCAGCACGGCATAGAACGTGTTATCTTGCAGCGAGTGAATCACTATCCGCTCCAAAGTAACACTCCAGGCCTCTAAAAAAGAGACCATCAGATCGTGAGTTAAGGGTCGAGGAGGCTTGCTGCCTTCGAGAGCGCTAATAATAGCCTTTGCCTGCTCCTGACCGATATAAATAGGCAAAGCGCGTCGCTCAGTAGCGTCTCTCAATAGGACAATAGGGCTGCGCGTGGCTGCATCTAAGGCAATTCCAGCGACTTTCATTTCAATCATTCGATCGGCCTCATAGAATTAAGAAACTGTAAGGCAGTAGAGAACTTGGACATAAAAATGACCTGCTAAATCCAGTATGACTCGATCTTCGCCTGAATCTGCAACGGATCGGCATCAGTCGATCGATTTTAGATTTTAGATTTTAGATTCTTCGACTTCGCTCAGAACAAGTTTTAGATTTGAGACGGATTGATCCGAAGACGGGCAGGGTAAAAGCTCCTGCATCTGGTTTGTGTCTGTGGTTTGATGTAAATAAGCCAGGACTTACGCGCGCTGCGGGTTCATATCACATCCGGTCTACGATCGTAACAAAAACAGTTCGTAGTGCGGACTTTATTCCGCTCCGGGATTGCGGACTAAAGTCCGCACTACGAACCAATTTTAGATCTGTCAATTGACCGGACACGATATCAAAAGCCGTGAAGCGAAGCTATCCCTCTTCAAGAATCGCCGCTGCGATCGATCTCCGAACCAGAGGCGGGAACCTGAAAGCCATTCGGAATCGGGGGTTGGGAGGCTCAATGCGTAAATATTGTCAGCGAAATACGAAAAAATAACTATGTTTACAGGACTAATTCAATCTCTCGGAAAACTGAAGTCACTAGGTAACGACTACTTCCAAATTTCCTGCACCTCAAGCAACTCCTACCAGATTTTACAAGATTTAGCCATTGGGGACAGCGTAGCCGTCGATGGAGTTTGTTTGACAGTAGTAGAAGTTCTGCCCCAAGGTTTTGTCGCCATCGCTTCCCCAGAAACCCTGCGCCGCACAACTTTGGACTCATTCCCCGATGCTTGGGTGAACCTCGAAACCTCCCTGCGCGCCGGTAGCAAATTAGGCGGACATTTTGTGACGGGGCACGTAGATTCGATCGGCAGTTTAGCCACATCAACCCAAACCGCCAACGCTTGGGAGATGAGGTTTGCAGCCCCACCAGCAGCTAATTCGGCATGGCAGCGTCAAATCGCACCCTACATCGTTTCCAAAGGCAGCATCGCCATCAACGGCATCAGCTTAACCGTGGCCGATTGCGATGCAGACGGAAATTGGTTTGAAATTGCCGTAATTCCCCACAGTTTTTCCGAAACCAATCTCAAATATTTGCAACCAGGAAGTTTAGTAAACTTAGAAGCAGATATACTCGGCAAATACGTAGCAAAATTTCTCCGCAGCGGCCGACAAGCACATCCCGAATCCTGGGAAGAAACCCCCGCCATTAACAGTTTGGGAACAATTACACCTGAATTCTTAGCCGAACACGGATTTATGTAATTTTTCAGATACCTGCGAAGTTGTAGGGTGCGTCAGCCACGAATTATTTTATCAATGATTAACGGCTCAAAGCTGACGCACCTACTAACTACTAACTCGGCTTTTCTCTCTGCGCTCTCTGCGCTCTCTGCGGTTCATTAATGAAATTCTATTTCTCAACAAAAACATTTTTCTCCCAAAACAAACCCGCAGCAATACCCGCCTGAGAAACTAAAAATAATGCTGCAATTAATAGCTTTTGAATACCCGCTGCGTGGGAAAATGGATAAGCGAGCAAATTCAAATAAAACGACGGATGTTGCAGTTTCCCCTTAGCCCCGCTGTTCGAGATAATTTGCCCAAACAAAAAAGCACCTCTACCGTAATTGAACTGTTGCCGCCAAAATTTGCCCAGAGTTAGGGCGTGAAAGTGATAAACTGTAACTTCGGGACGGTAGACCGCGCAGCCTCCAGCATTAAGCCAGCGAAAGCAAAATTCCCGGTCTTCTCCCGCCGCTAGCGAAAAAGTCGTGTCAAACCCGCCGATTTTTTGGAAAGCCTCAGCGGAAAGGGCAAAATTGTTAGAAGTAAAAAATTGCGCGCGATCGCCAATAGCATTGTAATAACTGTAAAGGTAGTCGATCAATTGCTGGCTAGCAGTAGAATAGATGTTATCCTGCAGCGCGTTGACAGTCCGACCTCCAATCAAACAATCTGGTGTTTCCATAAATCGCTGTTCCAAATTTCGCAGCCAATCTGCCGCCACAGTACAGTCATCGTCCGTAAACACTAAAAATTTGCCCTCGGCTGCAAAAGCCCCAGTATTTCGCGCCCTAGCCGGGCCAGAGTTCGGTTGTGTCAAAAGTGTGAGATTTAGCTGATTTTGAAAAGGAGAAATTGTACTTTCTGCAGATATTTCCGTGCTGTCGTTAACGACAATGACTTGAAACCCATCGCGCGGATATTCTAGTTCAACAAAAGACTGAAGACACTGCGCTAATTTCTCAGGCCGATTGTAAGTCGGAACAATAATTGAAAATAGAGTTTTAGCTTTGTTCATTATAGCAGCAAGAAGAAAGAATAAGGCAGGAGACAGGATGCAGAAAGTAGAAGCCCCAAAGTAAAAGAAGAGATAAGCAATTGCATTCAATCGGGAGCATCTCACTTTTGCGAAAAAGGAATTTATTTACAGTGCGAGCTGTCGCGAGCTCGCGAGTGTTGGATATATCGCGAGCTCGCGACAGCTCGCACTATAAAATCAAAACTGAGATGCTCCCCATTCAATCGCTCTCAATTATTCAAATAATCTGCGTTTATCCGCGTTTATCTCCCTGACATTTGCGGTTGACCGGCTGCGCCCCGTACACCTTACAAACTAACAAGTGCAATTTTAATTTTTCAAGCGATACAGTACCGACTCAGTATTAAAATCTTTGCCGAAAACTGGTTGTAGCGGGCCCTCGGGACTTGTCAGCCCAAATAAAGCTTGTTTGGTGTATTCGTCTGTCTCAGTCAGGGGCCCGAATCCCACAAGGGTAATTTTATTTTGTCGGAGGTTGTCAATCCATGCCGGAAGTCGATCGGCTCTAAACGGCACATATAAAACTTTTCTGTCCAAATTTCTCCCATAAAATAGGTAGCTGCGGGAACTCAAAAAGAAGCCGATTCTTTCATCCGGTACTGTATTTTGATCGATATACTCGTAAATGCCGCGATACAATTGGGTTCTAGCAATATCTCGCTTTTCCCTCGCCACCGAACTAGCACTTACCATCAATGCTATACACAGACAAATTATCATGATATAACTCGATTTTTTTAAGTTTACCAGTTTATTTTTTAACTCGATTAAACTTGAACTTTGCTTAAACAAAATCCCACCCAACAGCATGAAGCCAATATAAGCTAACAGGTATATTGCTAAATCTAGCCCGTAGGGAGCTAATATTTTCATCACCACATTGAGGGCTTCCACTGGCTCGGATTTAAACCTGTCAATCAACCCGCTTCCCCAAACAATACTGTTGCCGGTAAAAGAAGCATTTTTAATTAAGTCAAAAATTATGTTGCTAATAATGCCAGAAAGACTGCTAATTAAAACAACTGCTACGACAACTTGATTTGGAGTTTTTAATTTGGTTGCTGTAGCTGCTGCTGCGATGCCTAGCAAGCTTAAAAAGGGAAATCCGTATCTGAGGTTAAAACCGAGTATAGGGCTGAGTTGACCGATCGACTCTCCCGCAGTACCGGAGGTGTAAGGTGTAATTAGATACAGAATTCCGGTGCTAGCAAGAAGTACAATTAAAATGATACTATTTTGATTGATTGTTCTGGTTTTAGCTTGCAGTAAAGCCAGAGGTGCTGCTAATACCTGAAGTGCGATCGCCAGAAATGGCAGTTGCAATCTCGCGATAATTTGCGCTCCGAAAGTTTTCCAGTGAGAAATATTCCCGGGATTGAATTGAGCCGCTAAAGTGCTTTGCCAAATCTTCAAAAGTGGCGAAGCGGGCGGCTGCTGTACCGAAGGTATTGGTGCAGGTATGGGAGACGGTAAGCGAACAGGCTCTAAGGGAATTTTAATATCGCCGACTTCGCCGATAGGATAATTGATTTGCAGCAAGTTTCTCGCATACCAAAAACATCCTAAAAGCAAGCAACAAGCTACGCCGCACAGCAAGACTGGTTTGAGAAAGTGGCGAATTCTAAAATTAGCTGGTGTGGATTTTTTATTAAGGGCAAATCTTTTAATTTCTAATATTGCTAATCCTCCTAAAAGTGAGGCTGCATAGACTATGCCGGTAATTTTTATTCCGGCTAGCATTCCTACCGAAGCAAAAAATAGGGAGAGTTCCCAGATGGCTCGGCTTTTATGATAGGATAAACCCAGATACAAACCCACTGTAAATATGGCAGCCAGCGGTAGGTCTGGGTGAATGGTGTTAATTTGGTTGAGCACCATCGGTACTGTCAATACTAATGTTGATGCTGCCATAGCGTGAATTCTGGTTGCTCCAAATTTTACGCTCAATAGATAGACGGCTATTCCTTCAAGTACCCAGGCTATTAGCAGGGGAAAAGCTGCGAGAAAGTCCGATCGGAAGGGGAGCACGCACAAGGCAGATAAAACGTGCCAGTTGTAGGGATATACTCGGGCTTGCTCGTGTTCAAAAATCCAGTTTCCGGCGACATCTAATAGTGTAAAGGAATGGGTTTGATACCATCGGGCGATCGCGGGCAGGTGAAACCACAATGAGTCATAATTGGTTGTGGGTTTGGTTGCTAGGGTGTAACACAGCACAATTCCTGCAAAAGCGGCGGTCAAAATAATTAGAATTTCGGATTGGCCCAGAGGTTGTTTGAGTTTGGGAATCTGCCAATTCGAGAATGTAAAAGCTCTGCTTTTTTTGGCATATATCGGGATTGTGCCGATCGCGCAAATCAGAATTTCTGCTATAATGACTTGAGCGAGATTTAGGCGATCGGCACTTCCTAAAATCAAGCCGATACAAACTTGTATGATGCTCCATCCCGTCAGAATTACGAGAATAAAATGGGGAAATGAACAGTTACTGTTTTCTTTCAGATTCTCGAAAGCAAGAAACAAGCTTAAGCTAATTGGCCCGACTATAATAATTAGAAATAAAGTTAATTCCCACAAATGCTGCGCTATTAGCATAAGCTGCAAGTTACCAATTTTTATGGACTTTTCCTAGCTACCAGGCTCTTAGTCGTAACGAGAAATCAATAAGGTTCGTAGTGCGGACTTTAGTCCGCAATAATAATATGGAGCATCTCAGTTTTGCATTTAATAGTGCGAGCGTCCCCGCTCGCGAGTATTGTACTTGCGAGCGGGGACGCTCGCACTATAATAAAAAATGCTTTTTTCAAAAATGAGATGCTCCCTCATAATAGGTCACGGACTAAAGTCCGCACTACGAACGGTTTTTGTGATGGTAATCGATTTAGAGCTTTCTTGGGAGAGGACTAAAGTCCTTACTACAAACCAGACAAGTTTGTAGTGAGGACTTTAGTCCTGATCAAAAGCCTATCTACTAGCTTGCTTCTGAGTTTTGGGTTTGACGGCTTCCTTATCTTTGGGCTTAGAAGTGTCAGCTTTTAACAATTCCGGGAATGGCGGCTGGAGGTTGTGAACTTCGATGTCCATTCCCAGTGGGAGAGGTGGAAGCATAGGCAAATCGCTTTCCAAATCCTTGAGTCCCCTAGCGCTTAGTGTTTCCACGATTTTCGGCATTAGGGGTACTTTGGCGGTTTCTAAACTTCCGATCATTTTGGCTACGGCGAATTCTAGCTGAGCACCCGGATCGATCGCCACCCAACCCCGATCGGTCATTTGCCGGATCTCGAAGTGAAGGTGAGGCCCTGTAGATATTCCCGTACTACCCACGCGGCCGATAGTTTCTCCCTGTTTCACAAACTCTCCGGGTTTGACAAACAGTTCCGAAAGGTGGCCGTAGAGAGTTTCCTGAGACTGTTTGTTGTGGTTGAGAACCACCGTCAAACCGTAGCCGCCCAACCAATCGGCGATCGCCACTTGACCCGCATAGGCCGCCAGCACGGGCGTTCCCATCGGAGCTCCCAAGTCAGTTCCGGTGTGAAACCTGCCGTAGCCCATAACCGGATGAGTCCGCCATCCGAAGGGCGAAGTAATTTCGGCAGCAATAGATAGCGGAAACAACAGGCTGCTGTTGCCGTTTCCGGGCATTCCTAAAGGACGCGGCGTGAGATTGTAGTAAGCAAAACCTGTATTGCTGCCGCTGCTGACACTAACGGCACCGACTTGCACCGGCCCTAGTCCCATGCTGGGTTCGGGAGGGCCGCCGTAGGATGCAGGGTTGACCGAATATCCAGAGTTAGCCGAATATCCAGCATCTGCGGAGTATCCAGCATCTGCCGAATATCCAGAGTTAGCCGAGTATCCAGAGTTAGCCGAGTATCTAGAGTTAGGCGAGTAGCCCTTCGGCCCATAAGCAGATTCTTTGGCGCTTCCTTGTCCCCAAAGCTGGTTCCCTACTTGTTGAATGGCTCGATCGATTTTATTGACAGAATTACCCCTATTATTACCGGCCGCATTTCCCCGAACATTTCCCCGAACATTGCTCGGAACATTCTCGGCCAGGTTTTGTGGCAGATTTCGAGGCGGAGGGGGTGCAATATATGAGTTACCGGCGATCGGGGTTTGGGGGCTGTCGTTAGATTCTTGTGCGATCGGAGTTTGGGGGCTGTAGCTGGGAGGGGCTGCTTCTGCTGTGACGGGTTCGGAAACAGCAGCAGGCCCGCACCAATCGCCACCTGCGGAACCTTCGCAGCCGCTCGATCGTTCTGCAAACTCGATTTGTGTCGGCGGTTCGTAGCCGCTGTCAGCGCCAGCGCTGTAGTCTGTATTGTCGGCTTCAGCGTGGACTGGGTTAACTGGCGCTTCAAAAGGAGGCTCTTGGGCTGTGGCTTCTGGCAGGGGAATCAGCGCCGGCTCCGGCAGATAATAATCTGGAGGTGCTTCGGTGACGTAATCTGACTCCCGAGGCGGTTCGGCATAGACAGGCTCGGGAGCCGGAGCTTCTGCCTGCGGTGGGGAGTACGGTTCTGGCTCTACTTGGCTGACTTCCGGTTCCGGGGGGGCCAGAGGCGCTTCATACAGTGGCTGGAGTTCTGCTGCGCCCGGGACTGCTTGTTCTGCTGGCGGTGTTTCGGCTTGGGCCCACACTAGGCCTTTGCTGAGCAGTCCCAGACTGGCGAGGCAACCCAGTCCTACCAGCAGCGATCGCTCGGACAAAAGGCGCGATCGAGTCCGGACGCCTGTCGGGTTCTTTTTGTGATGTTTGGTGTTCAAATGGGCTGCTATTTGCTTGTCTGGAACTGGTTTCACGATTTTTTTTTCCCAACTCAACAGGGGACGCAAGGAGATCGAAGTCAGTCGATTTTAGATTTTAGATTTTAGATTTTAGATTTACTTGCAACTTTGTGAATCAAAGGAACCCGAACTAAAGTCTAAAGTTTTGGGCTGCTGGCGACAGAAGTCTTCAAGCAAGTATCTGTTTTTTTTGGCGGGGCCTGGATCGACTGTATGGCAATCCCAATCTTTAATACAGACTTAACCGATTTTACCCGGCTTGAGGCAATTTTTTGGCGCGTCGAACCAGCTCGAATGCTGCGGCGTCGATTCGCGATCGATGCCCTGATTTTTTTGCCGACGATCGCACTGGCTGGCGGAGTCTGTGAAGGCCACATTGATAATAGCGCTTTGGCGTTCGTCTGTGTTAGTTAGTTCCCTCTATTTTTAGCTTGACGCCGGAAGCCCCGCACCATACTTGTACTCAGGTTGGTGTCGGGATGAATAGGCGGTCAATCGATGGGGTTCAACACCCCGCTCGATTGACAGTTTCTGTGCCACTCACGAATGACCTCGCTTTGTTGCCTTTTCTTGATTTTGCAGTAGTTCTTCAAGTGGGCTAACTCTTCATCAGTTACTCTGAAATTAATTGGGTTCATCGTCAGTAGTATGTAGCTAGGTGCTATGATAGCATCATGAGAACAGCATACCAGTACCGACTACGACCAACAAAAACACAGATTATAGAGTTAGATAGATGGCTATCAATGCTTTGTAGTCAGTACAATTATTTGTTGGTTGATAGATTCAACTGGTACGAGCAAAACCGTTCTTCTATCAATTCTTGTCCTCTAATATGCCATTTGCCCGAACTGCGAAATCATCCCGATTATTTCAGCCAAAAGAAAACTTTGCCTCAACTCAAGAAAACTCATCCTTGGTACAAAGAGATTTATTCGCAAGTCCTCCAAGATGTTGTCTTGCGGGTAAAAGTGACTTTTGACAGGTTTCTTAAGGGTGATAGCAATGGCAAGCGTAGCGGCAGACCAAGGTTTAAGCAAAGCAGTCGTTACCGCACATTTACCTATCCTCAGATGAAGGATGGATGTTTGCAAGGCAATCTAATTAACTTACCAATGTTTGGTAAAGTTAAAGTTGTTTTGCATCGTCCAATACCTGATGGGTTTAAAGTCAAAACCGCTTCTGTTACCAAAAAAGCTGATGGATTCTACCTAACGCTTTCACTCGAAGATGCAACAGTTCCAACCATTAAGCCTGATTTTAACCC
>Ga0335395_10002241_pt1 | contig 12004 bp, 7 predicted proteins | sample MAT02_FD_205744 | JGI IMG/M metagenome (GOLD analysis project Ga0335395, IMG submission 205744) | Freshwater microbial communities from Lake Fryxell liftoff mats and glacier meltwater in Antarctica - MAT-02 (spades assembly) (version 2) ...
GCTCGACGGTCTCGCCGACGTACTCGCCGGGGACCTCGAAGAAGTCGCCGCCCCAGCGGACGGTGCCGTCGTTGCGGACCTTGCGGGACTCGCGGTGGAGAAAGATGTCCTCGAAGCAGATGTCCCGGGGGACAGGTCGCAGGTTCTCGCAGCCGCCCAGGAAATGGTCGAGCGGCCGCTGCTGGGTCATGTCGTGGACGCGGCGGTTGTACTCGCAGGTGACCCAGGCGGTGTGCCGTTCGTTGAGCTCGTCGATCGTCAGCGGCGCGCTCGGCAGCTCGATGCCCACCTCGGCCCGCCATGTCTTGTGATAGCGCTCGATCGCACCCTTCGCGGCCGCGTCCCCGGGGCCCGCGTGGAGCAGGTGGATCCCCAGCTCGGCGCAGATCGCCTTCAGCGAATCTGCGATGTAGGCGGATCCGAGATCGACGTAGTACTCGCGCGGGATCCCGTGCCCGGTGATCGCCCGCCGCATGCCGTCCTCCTGGTACCCGGCGGCCTCGTGGAGGTAGAAGTCGCTGTTGATGATGAAGCGCGACGCCACGTCGATCTGCGTCAGCAGGTACGCCTTCTTGTGCAGCACGCCGTCGCGATCAAAGACCGGTGGCCCGTGCATCGCGTCGCCCATCCACAGGTCGCCGGGCAGCTCCACCGTGAAGGCCCGTCGCTCGCGCTTGGGCACCTCCCGGGGGCGCTGCGACAGGCCGTGCGCGCGCAGCAGGCGGACCACGCTCGACTTGGAGAGCGTGCCCGGGCGCACCAGCTTCGCTCGCTCGACCGCGCGGATGAGCACCCGGACACTGCGCCGCCCGACCTCCCGGCGCAGCGCCAGAATGTGCCGCACTCTGAGCGGGGACTCGCGTCACGCTCGGCTCGTGTCCTCCAGCCCTCGAGCCCCGGTCCCAGCCTGACCCGAAACGCGGTCAACCTCCGCGCTCATTCCGACCCGACACAGACGGCCCCAAACCGCCGCTCCATGGCCTCTACGAGGTCGAGAGCTTCACGCTGGACGGCGTCGTCCGGCCGCCGCTCCTCACCGACGCGCGACGCTGGCGCCACTTCATCGTCGAGGCTTACGGCTTCGCCGTCGTCCGCACGATGGACAGCGAGCGCGACTTCTTCGCCATCGCCACCGATACCGACGCGCACACGATCGTGCTGACCAACAAGCGCGACGGCGTCTCGACCACCTACAAATTCACCTACGAGCAGCCGACGCCCGACCGGCTCGTCCTGCATGGTTCACTCGCGTCCGTACCCGTCGACATCGACCTGCGCAAGCTCGACCCGAACAGCTTCTTGCTGGTCCATCGCGGGTTTCGCTGGGTGAATGAGCATCCGTTCAATCGCTGATCCTGACGCTCGCTCAGCAGTACGACCGACGCGCTCGCCTCACACCCCCTGTCGGTGGCGACCGGCGGCGGACCGTTCATCCCCGACGCTGCGCACGCCGTGCAACGGCACCGCGAGGGCGGGGACGGCGTGAACTGGCACGCCGACGGCAACCCCGGCATGGGCACCGACCCGACGATCTCCTCGCTGTCGTTCGGTGCGACGACCGTCGCGCACGCGAGCCGCGTGGTGCCCTGACCCGGCGATCGCACGCCCGAACAATGACCCAAGTCGGGCAAGTCATCGGCAGCCCGCGGGCGGCCGATCGCCCCGGAGACCCGACCGGCGGACGTGCTGGCCGTCGGACCGCGCCGTTCGCCCGGCACGGGCGTGAAATTGCGCGGTCGGTCCGACGGGCCCTCCCGCCACGAGCTTCCGGGACGAGGCCGTCACCGCGTTGCGATACACTCCGGCCCGTGCCTCAGACCACGAGCGCGCCCACTCCGCGAGCCGCGGTCCGGGCCCACGGTGACCCCCCGCGCGCCGGGCAGCGCGGCGGGCCCGGGCGAGTCCAGGAGGACGGGTGGCCATGATGCACTCCCACGCCCCTCCGGACCCCGAGGCGCTGCACTGCCCGTATTGCTCGCAGTTGCATCCCGAGGACCTCGAGACGTGCCCGGCCACCGGCAAGAGCATCCTGCTCGACGGCAAGTACCGGCTGGTGACGCTGCTCGGCGAGGGCAGCTTCGGGCTGGTGTGGGACGCACGCAACATCGGCACGAAAAAGGGCGTGGCGATCAAGTCGCTGCGCGCCGAGGTCGTCGGCGATCCGGTCGTGCTCAGCCGCTTCTTCTGGGAGGCGACGGCCGCCGGCCGCGTCCACAACGCCCACGTGTGCGACGTGCTCGACCTGATCAAGAGCAGCGATCACGGCCCCTACATCGTGCTCGAGCGGCTTTCGGGGCGGCCGCTCGAGTCGTTGATCCAGGAGCGGGGCCGGCTCGACCCCGAGACCGTGCTCCCGCTGATGCGCCAGGCGCTGCTCGGTCTCGAGGCCGTGCACCGGGCCGGGATCGTTCACCGCGACGTCAAGCCCGATAACATTTACCTGCACGAGCCCGCCGAGGGCCGCCTGGTCGTCAAGCTCCTCGACTTCGGGATCTCCAAATTCTCCGTCGGCGGCGCGAAGCCGGCGATGACGGCGAGCGAGCTGTTCATGGGCACCCCGGAGTACATGTCGCCCGAGCAGGCGCGGGGCGCCGCTCAGGTCGACCGCCGCACCGATATCTGGGCCGTGGGCGCCGTGCTCTACCGGGCCCTGTCCGGCGCGCCGCCCTTCGACGGTCCGGACGTGCCCTCCGTCTTGACCGCGATCCTGCACACGCCGCACGTCCCGCTCGCGCAGGCGGCCCCTCACCTCCCCCCCGGACTCGGCGCCATCATCGACCGCTGCCTGCACAAGGACCGCGAGCATCGCTACGCCACCTGCGCCGAATTGAGCGCCGCGCTCGCGCCGTTCGAGGGCCTGCAAGCGCCCCAGACCCTGTTCGCCGCGCGAGCCTGGCACGAGCCCACGGGACGCGCTGCCGCACACACGATCCTCGCCGGCGACTCGCTGCGCGAGACGGACCCCGACGCCTCGCTGGTCCGCGGCGATCGACTGGAGCAGCCGCGCCGCATCTTGCTCGGCTGCAACGCCAAGGACCGGCGGTGGGTCGAGCGGCTGCTTCACCACTTCGAGCCGCGCCTGAGCGGCAGCCTGTTCGTGCTCGCCGGCGCCGACGGCCTCGACGCCGGCACCGGGGCGCCGGACGCCGCCTCGGCGTTCGCGCAGACGCGGGCGGTCGTCCTCCTGGTCTCGCCGGAGTTTCTCGCCGAGGAGTTCTTGCCCGGCAACCGGCTCTACGCCTTCACGGTCACCGCGCACGGGCGCGGCGTCTCGGTGCTGTGGCTGGCCGTACGCGGCAGCATCGGCGACGACGAGGACCTACGCGACTTCGATGCCCTCGGCGACCCCTCGCGCCCGCTCGACGGCTTGAACTTCGTCGAGGCCGAGACGGCCCTCGAGTCGATCTGCGACGCGCTCGTCGCCGGCCTCGGCGGACCGTGGGCCCACGGGCGCACGCCGGCGCTAGAGATCGGGCTCGAAGGCAACGGCGACCTCGACCAGCAGTTGCAGGCCGCGCGCAGCCGGAAGTCCCGCCTCGAGGCGCTCGGTCAGGACACCCGCCTCGTGCGCGAGGAGATCAACGCGATCCGCCGACTGCTGCGGATGGGCCGACCGCTGCAGCACGGCGACGTGCTCGACGACCGCTTCGTCGTGCTCGAGCAGCTCGGCTCCGGCGGCTTCGCCACGGTGTGGCGCGCGCTGGACCAGTCGGTCGGCGCCGCGGTGGCGATCAAGGTGCTGCACGCCCAGCACGCCTACCTCCCCGACCGCCGGGAGCGGTTCTTCCGCGGCGCGCGGATCATGGCGCTGCTGGAGCACCCGAACATCGTCCGTATCATCGAGCCGTGGGCCAGCGACGGCGAATACGAGTACTTCGTCATGGAGTACGTCTCGGGGGGTACGCTCCGCGACGCGGTGCTCGCCGGCCGCATCGACATCAGCCAGCGCATCGAGGTCCTGCTCGCGGTCTCCGACGCGCTGGCGTTCGCCCACGAGCGTGGGATCGTCCACCGCGACGTGAAGCCCAGCAACATCCTCGTCAGCGACGACTGCCTGCCGTACCTGTCCGACTTCGACCTCGTCCGCACCCAGGACACCACCGGCGGCACCGCCGGCGGCCTCGGCACCGTGATCTACGCCGCGCCGGAGATGATGGAGCGCGCCGGCGAGGCCGACGCCCGCGCCGACGTCTACGGCCTCGGCATGACCCTCGCGTTCCTGTTCTTCGAGCGCGATCTGACCATGGAGGTCATCCGCAACACCGACCGCCTGGTCGCCAGCATCGCGGCGCCCGAGGCGATCCGCATGGTCATTCGCACGGCGATCACCTGGAACCGCGACCACCGCTTTCGCACCGCCGCCGAATTCCGTTTGGCGTTGGCCGCGGCCGTGAGCCACGCCGCCATCCCACGGCGGCCGCCCGCCGCTCCCCGGGGACCCGCGCCGCTGCCCGGGTCGACGACGCTCGCCGGCAAGTCCACCGCGCCGCAGCGAGCACCCCTGGCATCACCGGCGCCGAACATGCCCGCGGACGCGCCCGCCCGCGGGACCGCGACGAACGCCGACCCGAACAGCCCCCTCGTGCAGGCCTTCACCGCGATCGCCAGGGAGTCCGACGAGCTCGGTGACCTCGCGGTCTCGGAGGTGTTCGCCGCGCTCGAGGTGCACGACGACGACGCGGCGGGCGCGGGACCGGAACCTGCGCCGGCAGCAGCCTCGTCGAAGCCGTCCATCTCGCCGACGCGCATGTTCACCACCCCCGCGGAGGACGATCTGACATCGCCGGACCGGCGAGCCTGGTCGCCGCGGAGGACCGCCGCGGTCGCCCTCGGGATCGTCGGCGCGACCATTTTACTTTATCTCCTATTTAGGCTTCTAGTGACATAACGACCGCCCGCCGCCCGACGTTCTCAACGGCCCGCGACACGCCCTGGAGGTCCTTGCGCGCGCACACGATCGTGCTGACTCGCTCACCGAAACGACCGACGCGCATGCCTCACTGGCACGCGGACGGCATGGGTGCTCCGTTCGCGGCCTCCGTGATGCTGACCAGCGCGCCGGCCCGCTCCATGCCGATCGCGGCGAGCGAGTTGCACCTCGAGGCCGCCAGCAGCAGCTTGGTATTGTCCGGTGCGGGCGCGCGGGTGGCGTCCTCGACCAGCGCCTGGCAGCAGCGGATATAGTCGATGCGGATCCCCGCGCCCGGCTTCGGTGGCGCCTGTTGTCCGCCGGCCTCGCTCGCGTGCCAGCCGAGCGCGGTCTGACCGAGGTCGCCGCGGTTGTGGAGAGATCCTCCGCGAAAGCGCGAAAGGTACGGGCGGGCCGTCGCCGCGGTGGCGAAGCAGGTCAAGGTCCCATCATTGCTGGCGACCAGCAGCTCGAGCGCGCCGTCCAGGTCGACGTCCGCGAGCATCGCTGACGCCTCGATGGGTCCGCCCAGCTTGGCGAGCTCGGCGCGCTTGCCATCGGCCGTGAACGCCAGCAGCGTGCCCTTCTCGCTGCCGACGATCGCCTCGTCACGGCCGTCGCCGTCGAGGTCGACGACCACCGGGCTGGCCGTCACGCGGCCCTCGAAGGCGCGAAACGTGCGAGCCTCGGGGCCGACCAGGATCACGCCGTCGGCCTCGTCCCACCACGCGGTGCCCGCGAGCAGCACCCCCGGCTCACCGGGCCCGCCGCGCAGCGGCGTCGGCGTGGCGAACAGGCCCTCGATGCCGCCGTCGTCGCGCTGCAGGGACGTGCCCCAGCGGACCGCGCCGGTCTTGCCATCATGCACGCTGACCTCGCCGTAGGACCACGCGGCCAGCACCTCGGGCTTGCCGTCGAGGTCGAAGTCCGCGATCGTCGGCGAGGCATGCACGCCGGCGCCGCCGCCGTGTTGCCACAACACGCTGCCATCCTTCCCGCGATAGGCCGCGAGGATCGCGTCACGGGCCGCAGCCACGACGTCGTCGTTGCCGTCGCCGTCGAGGTCGGCGATCGCCACCGCGGCGATGTAGCCCCGCGCCCCGGCATCGCTCTCGCCGGTCTTGACCGTCCATAGTGGCTTGCCAGTGGTGCCCGCCAGGGCCCGCAGCGCGCCCGACTCATCGCCGACGATCACATCGACGGAGCCGTCGCCGTCGAGGTCGGCGAGGGCCGGCGCGGGGCGGACCTTGCCGCTCGCCTGGGCCGTCCACACGGTCTTGCCAGCGAGCGTGGCCGCGACGATCTGGCTGTTGTCGGTCGTGAAGTACACGGTGCCCTTATCGATCGCCACACCACCGACATCGCGGTCACCGGCGCCGGGTGTGCGGATGAACCGCGTCGGTTCGCCGGTCTTCGCGTCGAGCAGATAGACCCCATCAGACACCTCGTTCTTGCCCTCGAGCGTCGCGCCGTGGGTGCCGATCACCACGAGGCCCTCGGTCAGCGCCATCGTCGTACGAAAGGTGGTCTTGCCGACCTTTGCCGTCCACTTGATGGCCAGCTTCGGATATTGCCGGCGACTCACCGGCGGGGTCGTCTGCTGCTCGCCGCTTTGTACGCCGCTGACATCGAACTCGCTCGCGGGCGCTGCAGGCTCGGGCGCGACGGGCTTCAACGGTTCGATCCGCGGCGGCGCCACCGGCTCGGGCGTCGGATCCGGATTCGTGGGCGCGCTGCTCGTGCAGGCCGCGAGCATCGCGAGGGCGGCGACGAGACGAAGCTGGTGGGGCATGGTGCGAGCCTACACCTGCGCGGCCTGATCTTTGCGACCTCGATCACCGGGGACGATAAGCGCGGACCCGAGCGGCCTCGGCTTGCGATCTGCCCCAGGCGTTTAGCTCGCCACGCTCGCGGGCGTCAGTACCAGCAGGAGGTCGCCCGCGTGCTCAAGGCTGAGGGTCCAGCGGGCTTCGCCCGCGCGGTGCGGGCCCATCCCGGGCTGCTGGTGATGGACACGACCTGGCGCGACGCCCATCAGTCGGTGCTACACCGCGCACGCGAAACTCCGCCAGCGCGCGCTGGAGCTTCTGTACCGCCATCGAAAAGGTCAGCGCGTGCGCCGTGACCTTGACCAGCAGCGAGTCGTAGTGCGGTGATATGACGGCCCCCGCGTAGCCGAGCCGCCGTCGAGGCGAATGCCCATACCGCTGGCCGAGCGATAGGCCTCGATGCGCCCAGTGTCGCGACTGCACGAGGTCGACGCCGGTGACCTCCTCCGTGACCGTGTGCTCGACCTGGATCCGCGGGTTGACCTCGATGAAGTAGTGCCGGCCCTCGGGGTCGGCCAGGAACTCGACCGTGCCCGCGTTGGTGTAGCCGACCTGCTTCGCCAGCTTGCGCGCGTCCGCGTGCAACGCGGTGCGTACCGCCTCGGCGAGGCCGATCGCGGGCGCCATCTCGACGACCTTCTGGTGGCGCCGCTGCACCGAGCAGTCGCGCTCGTGCAAGTGGATCACCTCGCCGGTCCGGTCGCCGAGGATCTGGACCTCGATGTGACGCGGCGACTCGACGTAGCGCTCGATGAACACGGTGCCGTCGCCGAAGGCTGCGCGCGCCTCCGAGGCCGCGCGCGCGAAGTTCTCCTCCAACTCCTCGGCGGCCCGCACGACCCGCATGCCTCGACCGCCGCCGCCCATCGCCGCCTTGATGATCAACGGATAGCCGTGGCTCGCGGAGAACGCCTGCGCGCCCGCGAGGTCTGCCACCGGACCGTCGCTGCCCGGCACCACCGGCACGCCGCAGGCGATCGCCAGGGCGCGGGCGGCCGTCCTGTCACCGAAGCTGTCGAGGACCTCGGCTGTCGGCCCAACGAACGCGATGCCGGCCGCCTGACAGGCGCGGGCCAGCTCGCCCTTCTCCGACAGGAAGCCGTATCCGGGGTGGATCGCGTCGACGCCGTGGGCGCACACAGGAGCTCGCGGATCGGGCGCGGCGCGGCGCGGCGGGCATCGTTCTTCAGGCATCGACGGCGCCGCCCGCGTCGGAGTAAGCTGGCGCCATGCGCCGCTCGCCTCGCTGTCACGCTCTGCCCCTGTCTGTATTGCTCGCCGCGTGCGGCCCGGCCGGCACCGGCGACACCGGCGAGGTCCCCGCGACGACCACCGGCGCGACTGATACCTCCGGCGACGCACCGACCACCACCGCGACCGCCACCACCGACAGCGGCGCCGACGCGGCGGTCACATATTATCGTGACATCAAGTCGATCCTCGACGCTCGCTGCACGCAGTGTCACACGCCGGGGAACATCGCTCCGTTCTCGCTGCTGACCTACGACGAGGCCCGGCCGTTCGCCGAGGCTCTGGCCGACTCGGTCGAGGCCGGCACGATGCCGCCGTGGCCGCCCGACAACAGTTGTCGGACGTACCCCCACGACCGTTCGCTGCCGGACGGAGAGAGCGAGCTGCTACGCGCGTGGGCCGAGCTCGGCGCGCCCGCGGGCGCCTCGAGCGACGCGCCGCCGGTCCCCGAGGCGCCCGGCGATCCGATCGAGTACGACGTCGAGCTCGCGCTCGCGCCCTACAGCCCGACGATCGCCCCCGACGAGTACCGCTGTTTCCTGATCGACTGGCCCAAGGACGAGGAGAGCTTCGTGACGGCCCTCGACGTCATCCCCGGCGATCGCCAGCTCGTACATCACGTGATCGCTTACGCCCTCGAGCCCAAGGATGTCGACGCCTACCGGGCCCTCGAGGCATCCGACCCCGACCCCGGTTACCTGTGCTACGGGGGACCCGGCGGCGCCGGCAACAGCGTGTGGGAGATCCCCTGGCTCGGCGCGTGGGTGCCCGGCACCACCGGCGGCGCCATGCCGGCAGGCACTGGATTACGCGTCCAACCTGGCTCCGTCATCGCCGTGCAAATGCACTACCACGGCACCGCCGGCGCGATGCCTGACCAGTCGCGCCTGCGCCTGCGCACCACCCCGAAGGTCGACCGCCGCGCCGTCATCATGCCGTTTACTAACCTCGACTGGGTACTCGGCATCGAGAAGATGCACATTCCCGCGGGCGAGCCCGACGCGGTGCAGAGCTTCGAGCTCGACATGACCGGCGTCGTCGGCTTCATCTTCCCCGGCGGTCCGCTGACCGAGGACGCGCCCTTCGTCGTGCACGCGGCCGGCCTGCATCAGCACACGCTCGGCACCCGCAGCACGCTCGAGGTGGTCCGCGGCGGCGGCGGTGACGAGTGCCTGCTCGACATTCCACGCTGGGACTTCGACTGGCAGGGCACCTACGAGTTCGCCGAGCCGGTGACCGTCAACCCGGGCGACCGGATCCGCGTCGAGTGCCACTGGGACAACTCCGCCGCGAACCAGCCGATCGTCGACGGCGTACAGCAGGAGCCGCGCGACGTCGGGTGGGGCGAGGGCACGGGCGACGAGATGTGTCTGGGGTTGATGTACGTCACGGCCCCGTGATCGATCGAGCAGACCGTAGCTGGCAATTCACCCGATCGTCGCAAACGATCGGTGTATTGTCGGCGCGCCGGCCCTCGACCGCTCGCGCGGCGGCCTCGGCCGCGCCCGCGCCGACCGGGGTGCGGGCTCGTGCTCACGCGTTCACGGGCTCACGCCCGCGAGGCTCACGCAGCCCGACGACGGCGACGAGCAGCCGCGCCGACGACGACGATACCGAGGCCGAGCGCGCCGGCCAGACCGAGGTCGCCGGTCGTGTCGATCGTCGAGTTGCAGCCGACGCTGCCCTCCGCCATGCACGTGTTGCCCGAGCACGAGGCGCTGCCATCGGCGGTGATGTTGAACACGGCCTTGAGCGCCGCGACGCACTCCTCCAGATTGTTGCCGGCGTCGACGTACTGACCGTCACAGAACAACGCGCCCTCCGGCTTCTCGCAGCGGGTCTTGCAACCACCCGTCACCGTCGCCTCGCAGTCGACGTAACCGTCGGCCTGGCACATCACCTGGCAGTCGACGTTGGCCCGCGCCTCGCAAGAGCCATTGCACGAGGCGGTGCACTTCGCCTCGCAGGTGGCCTCCGGCTCGGTCACGGTGCACTGCGCGTCGCAGTCGCCCGTGCAGGTCGCCTTGCACGAGGCCTCGCAGCGGCCCTGCGCCGCGCCATCACCGGCCATGCCCGAGCAGCTCGCCGAGCAGTCGGCGCTGCAGTCCGCCTGGCAGCTCGCGGTGCAGTTGAACTCCGCCGGCTTCACCTGACAGTCAGCGAGGCAGTCGACGTTGCAGTCCGCGGTGCAGCCCACCTCGGCCGAGACGTTGCACTCGCCGTCGCAGTCGACCTTGAGCTCGGCGGCGCAGGCGGCCTGCACATTGACGGGCTCGCACTGGGCGACGCATCCACCCTCGACCTCGACCGTGCATTGCGCGTCGGCCTCGACGTGGATGTTGCCGCACGACTGTAAGCTGGCAGAGGCAGCCTGGGCGTCGGTGACGGTGAACAGGGGGGTGGCCAGCGCGAGGGCGCTGATGACAAATTGGGTAAGAATGCGCATGGGGTCTTTCGGGTGGGCTGGGACAGCCTTGTCACGGATCGTGTTCACACGCCGCGCACCCCCCGCGATCTCGGCACCCGGTGGTTCTCACAGGCATCACCGGGCCATCGCCGCGGCTTCTCGGCCCGTTCCTTGCCAGGGGGATCCACCTGAAACGGGCTCCGGGGTCGCGGACACCCGAAGTACGCATGTCGCGCCCAGCGCCCGCAAATGCTGCTTCCGCGAGCTTTACAGCCAAACCGCTCAATTCACCACCTGCCCAGCTCAACGGTATGGGTCGTCCGGGTCGGCGATCGTCAGCCCAAATATCAACACCTTCGATCGGACACCAGCCATCTTTAGTGGTCCGTAGCCCGGGGCTGATGTCTTCGCTGATAACGCGTTCACAATACTGATTCCGCGAGTTGACACCCGTGGCGGTCAGAGCGGCGGGCGGGTCGAGAGCTCTGCCGTCGAGGAGCCCGTCGCGGGCCTTCGGCGCTCGACCTGCCTCGAGATGGACCTCCGGGCGAAAATGCGCTACGTTTCGGGTCGTGGGTACCCGGCACAACCTGGCGCTCTTGTGGGTCTCGGCCTGCCAGGCGTCGACCACGAACCAGACCGGCTTCACCTCGACGCCGGTCACCACGACGGCGTCGACCGGCGAGGGTTCGACGAGCTCGAGCAGCTCGGGGACGTCGACGAGCGAGGCCAGCAACTCAGGGAGTAGCGCCGCCGAGACGTCGGCCGAGCCGCCGCGCGACCTCGGCGTGATGCCGGACTTCGGCGACGGCGCGCCCATCGGCTGCAACGGCAAGATCGACTTCCTGTTCATGATCTCGCGCGACGGGAACATGCACTACCGCCAGGAGCAGGTCGCCCTCGCGTTCCCTCAGTTCATCGCCGCGATCCAGTCGAAGTTCGCGGACTTCGACTACCACATCATGGTCGTGACCGGCGACGACGGGTGGGGCGACGACACCTGCACGCAGATGTGTCCCACTCCCGCGTGCAAGATCGGCGAGCCCTGCTGCCCGTTGAGCCCGCAAAACGGCGACAAGGGGGAGCCGTGCTGCAACGTGCCGCAGTACCCGTGTCAGGACCTCGACCTCGTGGCCCAGTGTGACCGGACGTGGGGGGCCGGCGAGGTGTTCCCTGCAGGCTATGACGCGCCGAACAAGCCGTGCCCGATCGACGGCGACCGTCGTTATCTCGTGAAGGGCCAGAGCGACCTGGCGGGCACGTTCGAGTGCATCGCCAGGGTCGGCGTCAACGGCAACATGTTGCTGGGCCAGGCGCTGACGGCCGCGGTGCAGAAGCCCATCAACGACAAGGGCGGCTGCAACGACGGGTTTCTCCGCGACGACGCGCTGCTGATGGTGACCTTCATCGCCACCAATGGGGACAACAAAGGTTGGGACTCGGAGGGCACCCCGGCCGAGTGGGCGCAGGCCGTCCTCGATGCGAAGCACGGCGACGACAAGTCTGTCGTCATGCTCAACATCGGCTTCCCCCCCCCTTGTGAGGACGACGACCCCGCCAATCGGCTGTGCGTGGTCACGAGGCTGTTCCCGTTTCATCACCAAGAGT
>Ga0335395_10002243_pt1 | contig 12000 bp, 12 predicted proteins | sample MAT02_FD_205744 | JGI IMG/M metagenome (GOLD analysis project Ga0335395, IMG submission 205744) | Freshwater microbial communities from Lake Fryxell liftoff mats and glacier meltwater in Antarctica - MAT-02 (spades assembly) (version 2) ...
GGACGGAGGCATTGAAAAGGTATTTATCGTTGAATACATAGCCTACTCTACCAAAGTAAGAGGCCAGCGACCACTGATCTTTGAACGAGCTACCTCCCGATATTACGCCTGCATTGACGGTTCGGACAATGTCATTTGGGAAGTTATTGGCATCTACCCGGTTATTTTCAAAGGTATTTTGCTGGGCCTCAAACCCAATCAGCGTGGTGAATCGGTGGGCTGTACCTAGGTTAAATGAATAATCGAGTGTGTGATTGGTGACCCAGTTGATGTTTTGGTTGGTAATGGATGACCCAGTGCTGATGTTCGGGGGCAAAAGCTGATTCAGCGGCATCGAAGAAGCACGGTATTGATTCTGCCGCAGATAGGTGATGTCACCGCCGACGCTTCCCCGGTATTTCAAACTTTTCCAGATGCCGACTTCGAGGTAAGTGTTTCCCAGAAGTCGCAAAGTATTCACGTTGTTGTCCGCCTCTGTAATATTGGCCACAGGGTTGGTAACTCCCGGCCAGTTGTAAGGGGTGGCTATGGATGCCTGCGAATCGTAAGTAATACCATCGGCTTGGTAGATTGGAACGATCGGAACCTGAGATAAAGCAGCATTGATGATGCCGTTACTAGCCCAGTGCCCATCTGAGTTGACCCTCCGATCTTTTGTGAAGCTAGGACTGATGCTCATCCCTACCTTGATGCGTGGACTTACCTGGGCATCCACATTGGAACGAAAGGTGTAGCGGTCGATGCCAGATTGTTTGATAATACCATCCTGCTTAAGGTAGTTTCCTGAAACCATGTACTGCACCTTATCACTACCTCCGGAGGCCGATAACTGGTAGTTGCTGATGGGCGCTGTTCGGAAAATCATACTCTGATAATCATAACTAGGCAAACTACCAGGATTATCGAAGTCCAGTCCCGGAAACTCCCCCCTGGGATAGCGGTAGCGCTGTCCGGCAGGGCGTGCGCTGTTTGGATCCGAAATGGAAGCGCCCGGTACCCGTTCCAGGTACGCATTGTTATGGGAGGACTTGCTAAACTCTGCAAATTGCTGAGCGTTGAGCATATTCATAGTCTTACTAACCTCTTGGATACCAGTATAGTAATCAAAATTAATCGTACTAGTACCAGCTTTGCCACGCTTGGTGGTAATCATCACCACGCCATTGGCGCCCCGAGACCCGAAAATGGCCGTTGCCGAAGCATCTTTCAATACATCCACGCTCTCAATATCATTCGGGTTGATCAGGTTCAAGCCACTGCCATTGATCAAATCGCCCGAATTCAACGGCTGTCCATCCACTACGATCAACGGGCCGTTACCAGCGCTGATAGACCCCAACCCCCGTATTTTGATGGAAGGCCCGCTGCCGGGTGCGCCAGAAGCTTGCTGAATCAAAACCCCAGGCATCCGTCCCGCCATGCCTTCGGCAATATTTGTAACAGGCATATCCTTGATCGACTGCGTATTCAGCGAGGCGATGGAACCCGTGACATCCCTTTTGCTTTGGGTGCCATAACCCACTACCACCACCTCGCTTAGCAGTTTCTCATCCGGTTTCAGACTGACGTTCAGCGTTTTTCGATTTCCAACCGTCTGCTCCACCGATTCGTAACCCACGAATGAAAATACCAATACGGTTTCTTCATTGGGCACCTCCATCAGGTACTCACCGTTCTGGTTGGTGGTCGTCCCGCGTTGGGTGCCTTTCACCAGCACGTTCACACCCGGCAGTCCATCGCCACTATTGGCGTCGGTTACCAAGCCCGTTACCGTAATGTCCACCGAAATGGACAGCGGCACAAAACTGCCCCGCCGCTCCAGCAAACTTGGCGAATGCTGCCGACTCAGGATGATGTACTTCCCCGACACATCGTAAGTAAGGCGCATCGGGTTCAGGATTTTGTCCAGAACTTTGGCTAATGGCTCCTTGTCGGCGGTCAGGCTCACACGTTCGGTGTTTCGGATCAGCGCCGGGTCGTAGCTGAACTTCACGTCGGCGGATTTGCCGATCCTGATTAAGGCGGTGCGAATGTCCTGATTCGCAATGTTGACCGAAACCGGGCGGGCGAGGAGCTCTTGGGCATTGCTTTCCTCCGCCAAGCTGATCCCGAATGTCAGCATGACTACGAAGAGATGAAAGCAGGAGAATTTAACCATAGCCAGAAGCACTTTAATGGGTAGTCGTTGTTTTTTCATAATTTTGAAAGTTTTGTTGGTAAAGAGATAAGCAATCGGCAAAACATTTCCCGTGGCCCGGCAAGGCCGTTGGGAGCAGTTTTCGGTCGGTGGTGTTAGCGCATCACCGACCGTTTTTGTGTTAAGGGTCTGTTTTCATTGGCGACTTTATTTTGAGTTTGAAGGTCGATTATCGTTTATTATTTCTGTTTTCCACAATCACTTTCGCGTCCACAATCTGGTACGAAAGCCCCAGCGTCAGGCAAATCACGTCCAGTTTTTCGTAGAGCGTTTCGTTTTCCATGCTCACCGTGAGGGCGCGGGTTTTGGTCAAGTCGGGATCAGCCACGATCTCCACGCCGTAGGCACGTTCCAGCACCGCAAAAACCTCTGATAGCGGAGTGTTGTTAAAATCGAAGGAGGGCTTCTGACTGGGGGGCATCAGCAGTTCCGGCGTAGGTATCAGCGACTTGGTGAGTTGCGTTTGGCTTCTCAGAAAAACCGCCTGCTGGTTGGGCGTCAGCACCACGCCCGTGCGCTGGGCTTTGGTGGGTTCGTCTTCAAAATCTTTCTTGGAAAAAACCGACACCCGGCCCGTCTTGACCTGCACCTTTACATCCGGCGCGTCGTCGTAGGCTTCCACGCGGAAGCTCGTCCCGAGCACTTTCGTGACCGTCTCGTTGGCGTACACCAGGAAAGGGCGGTCGGGATTTCTGTGGACTTCAAAAAATGCTTCGCCATGCAGCGACACCACGCGTTGGGCGGCGGCGAAGTTTTTGGGGTAGGTCAGGCGGCTGTCCCTGCCCAGGCTCACCACGCTGCCGTCGCTGAGGTGGACGATTACGGTCTTGTCCGTGCGGTTGACTTCTTCTAGGGTTTCTGTTGGCGCGGTTTCCTGCGTGACCAGTGAGAACGAGTCGCCGGACTTTTCGTTTTGGAACCACCACAGCGTGGTCCCGAGTCCGGCCACCAGCAGCACCGAAGCCGCCGCGCGCCAGACAAAGGGCGTTAGTTTTCGGGTCTTGGCCACAGGTTGGGTACGCCGCTGGATGTTTTGCCAGATGGCGCGTGCCATTTCGTCGTCGGCGGGGGCTTGTTGGGCGGTTTTCAGTTGCAGCACCAGTTCTCGCGCCGCCAGAATTTTGTCGGTTTGGTGGGGGTGGGTCGCTAGGTGCCGCTCCCAGGACAGCCGATGTTCCGAAGCTGACTCCAGCACCCAAAGCTGGAAGGTTTCGTGAAAGGCAAAGTCCTCGATTTCAAAGTTTGAAAAATCCTCGGGCATTAGGGAGCGGAGTTGAGTTATGCCCTCTAGTGCAGGAATGGCCTTTTTTTAATCCATTTTATTCCAAATTTTTTCAAGAAATTAAAAAACGACCGAAAAAATCAGCGGAATTAGCGCCGACAGACGCATTTTCTCTCGCAGCGTTTTCAGGGCCGTGTAAATGAACTTGCAGGCCGACTGGTAGTTTACGCCCATGACTTGGGCCACTTCTTCGTTGGTGAGTTCTTGAAAGTACCGAAGGTAAATGGCCTCCTTTTGGCGTTTGGGAAGTCGGTCGAGAGCGGCGCTCAATTGCTGCGCATTGAGAAGCGTGGTTTCGTTGAGCAGCCACTCGCTTTCAACGTTCTCCTGCTGAATGGGAAATTGGGTTTCTTCCAGCGTTTCGCTGCGCTCACTCTGCAACTGGCGGATGATTTTGTAACGAAGGGCTTTGAAGAGATAGTGCTTGACCGAGTTGACCTGGGCCAGTTTTTCGCGGGCTTCCCACAATTCAACGAACAAATCTTGGATGCAATCCTGAACTAAATTGCGATTGAGGGTAATTTTGGCCCCGTAAGCAAGCAAGTGCTGAATGTGGTTGTGGTACAGAAATTCGAAAGCCGCCCGGTCGCCCGCCTGAAAATCCCGCCACGGGTCGCACCCCTCTATCCACCCGGAGTTCAAGGCAGAAAAACGTTGCAGACTCGGATTTAATGAATTTTCCATCTTTTAAGAAAAGTCGGACTGTGTTTTACACAAATCCCGGAAAGATTTGGGGATTTGCATTGCGGCTTCTGAGCATAGAAATAATACCGTTGTTGAAATCTACCCTAAAAGTTGCTTGTTTGTCTCCGCCGGGGGGAATATCCCTTATGTACCGCAACATGACGCGAGCCGTGGGCGACCTTTCGCAGCATGACCTGGTTTTATAAAATTTTCTCTTACGGTTTTCAATCAGCATTCCACATCCGGTTGATTTCTTCCAGCGTTTTGCCTTTAGTTTCCGGCACGGCACTTTTCACGAAAATAAAAGCCGCGATAGACAGCAGCATGAAGTGCCGCAAGAAAGCCCTCCTGAGCGAATTAGTGGTGCTGTTGTCGCCCTACGCGCCGCACATCACGGAAGAACTGTCCGCCGCTCTTGGCCACGAAGCGGGTACTTTGGCCCAAGCTACTTTCCCAACCTGGCAACAGGAATACGTGACCGACGATGTTTTCGAATATCCCATTCAAATCACCGGCAAGGTGCGGGCCACGATTTCGTTCCCGCTGGGCACCGTGCCCGCTGACATCGAAAAAAAAGTTTTGGCGAACGAAACCGTGCAGAAATGGCTGGACGGAAAGTCGCCGAAGAAGGTGATCGTGGTGCCGAAGCGGATTGTGAATGTGGTGCTGTGAGGGGGATTGGAATCAAAGCTACTCTGGACGGTAGTCTTCCCAATATTCTTTCGGTGTTACAATCCTAGTTTCTTTATAAACTGAAAAGGTAAGATCGTTTGTATTACCTGTGATTATGAAATCTGCTAGGCACTCGCCGGCGAGTTCTAGAATCCTGTTATCGGGCTCGTCAGCGATTATACTCACCAACTGGTTCGGATTGTACTTCGCCGACTTTAGATCAATTTCAGCTAACAATATTTTCGCCCGCAAGTGGAAGTCTTGAAACCTGGCAAATTTAGGTCTTGACAGAACTTCTAAATACTCAGCCAGCAAGCTGTCGGATATGCAAAGCTTGAAGCGCGATTTGATAAACAGTTCGTAAATAATCAAATAAGGATAGCTGCGCTGAATAAGCGACGAGACTACAACGTTCGTATCAACGACGATTTTTTGCATTATCGCGCACAGCTTTTACTTCTTCCGAGATTTCATCCATTGTCATCGTTGAGAGGCCATATTTCTCGGCTAAATCCACGCACTTGTCTAGATTCTGGCGCATCAGTTCTTGACTCACCAAATCTACAATATCAGTAAAGTTCAAATCGTCACGCTCGAAGCCAAACTTATCGTATTCTAATTCAGAAATGGAAACACTTAGTGTTTTCATGGTTTATCTTTTGAAGTGACTAACATTATCTTGAAAAAAAGCGACTGTTTGCTCAACAAATTTGATTCTTTTTAGATTCACCCCCGCTACCGCACTCCCGCCTCCGCCAGCAGCACCAACAACGTCCGCTGCATCGCCAAATGAGAGTTATCGTCCAGCCACCATTCGTTGAGGGCGTGTGCGCCATCACATCCAAGAATCGTTAGTACCATTGTCAAGCCGCGCGTGTCGTCGCCCACGCCAAGGGCGTAGAGCGTGTCGCCGCGCATTTTTATTTTCACATCCGTTTCTTCGGGGAATACCGTGTCGAGGTGGGCTTCCAGCACGACGGTTTTTTTGCCCGTCTTACCGTGACGCTTGGCCAGTATGTTGCCTACTTCGTCTATCCAGACCGAGTCGGCCCCGGCGGCGCGGAGCATATTGGCAAAAGCCCGACCCCGTGCTTCCTCCTTGAACGGCGGCGCGGGGATTTCCGTGAGCGTGATCAGGTTCTGGCGCGTCCAAGCCTCGCGCTCGGGGAACATCGCCAGCGCTTTCTTGACGGCGGATTTCTGGGATATAGAGCCCGGACTTCGTCGGTGTACTGCCGGGCAGCTACCGCCTTTTCCGGCTTGGCAGATTCCTTTTCCTCGTCCTGCCCCTGAACAGTTGTAATGGAAAGGGACAGCAACGACAGTAAGGTAATTTGGAGAAGTGAATTCATGGATGCGTTAGTTTTGCCAAACATAAGAATTCCGTGCGGCCGTGGCGGAGTTTCAGCGCTTTACTTTTTTTTACGTAAGCCTGAAAAAAAAGAAACCGCCCCCCCGAAGTTTTGGCTTCGATGGAGCGGTGGGGAACCCGCCTTTTGTGCGGCGAAATGAAACTACTCTACTACCGAAAGCTCGAAGGTTCCGTTGATTTCCAGTTTTTTACCTTCCGCGTCGGCCTCCTTCAGGAAAGCAATGAGCGACTTGTTTATTTTCTTCAAGTCGGCGACACGCTTCTCCGAATGCGACACGTCGTCGCCGAAGCCGAAGCGGATTTGCCGAGAAAGTATCTCTACGTTGTGGTAGTTGATCTTGTTCTGAATCAACGAAAACAAAATCTTTCCCGCTTCCTCGGGCGTAAACTCCCCTTTCACCAGCTTGAATTCGAGTGTATCCTCCATCGCTCAGTCAGTTATCGTTATGGTGCTGTTCAGGCTGATTTTGCCTTCTTTTTTGCCGATGAACTGCCGCACTTCAAAGAGTTCCTTTTGCAGTTGCTTGATGCGGCGCTCCCGCATTTTGATGTCTTCCATCGTGCTCTCGGAGGTGATTTTCCCCTCGTGGTACTTGATCTTGACATCGATGATGCGTGTTATGATCTCGACAGCTTCCTGCGGATCAAAGTAGCCTTTGATAAGTTGTAGTTCCATGATTCCCGTTTGGTTGAATTATTGTCCTTGCCCCATCGAGTAGGCCTGCTTACCGTCGAATTCGTAGAGGTTTTCGGTTTTGATGCTATCGATTCCCAGCGATTCGGCGCTGGTGAGCAGGTTGATAATATGCTGCTTGGAAATGCCCTTTCCATCGGTTGATTTGAAGCGGCAGCGCCAGTGGTCGGTGCAGAATGTTTCGGAAAAGCCTTCAGGCCACACCTTGATACCCCGGTTGGTGATCATGGTGAGTTCGGTGCCGTCCACGTCCAGCTTCAGCATCTTCTCGGCTATTTCATCGGGATTGGTGCCGTTCCAGTGAACAAAAACGTCCACGCCAACCAGATCCTTCTTTGCGGGTGTCTTTTTCTGGTACTTAGGCAGCACTAGGGCCGAATCCTTGGCGTAAGAAACGGGCTTAAGCGTGCTGGGTTGCTCGCCCAAATTGGCGATCACCGCCTGCGCAAACTCATGGGTACCTACCTTTTGCTTGCTGATGCCCTCCTTGAAAATGTCGTACGTGTGCGTACCCTCCTCGATGGTTTTGAGCCAAGCGTTCTGCACCTTCTCGGCTACCTCGGGTTGGCCAATGTGGTTGAGCATCATGATGGCGCCCTGCAACAAGCCCGAGGGGTTGGCCAGGTTTTGTCCGGCGCGGCGCGGCGCTGAACCGTGAATAGCCTCAAACATGGCGCACTCCTCGCCTATGTTGGCTGATCCTGCCAACCCTACCGACCCGGCTATTTGGGCCGCTACATCGGATAGTACGTCGCCGTACAAATTGGGCATCACAAGCACGTCAAAAATCTCGGGTGTGTCGGCCATCTTGGCCGCGCCGATGTCGATGATCCAGTGTTCGTTTTCGATATCGGGATATTCCGCAGCGATTTCGTCAAAAACCTTGTGGAATAAGCCGTCGGTTTGCTTCATGATGTTGTCTTTGGTGAAGCAGGTTACCTTTTTGCGACCGTAGTGGCGGGCGTACTCGAAGGCGTAGCGGACGATTTTCTCGCAACCTGGGCGGCTGATGAGCTTCAGGCACTGCACCACTTCGTCGGTCTGCTGGTGTTCGATGCCCGCGTAGAGGTCTTCTTCGTTTTCGCGCACGATCACGATGTCCATTTCGGGGTGCTTGGTGCTGACGAACGGGGCCAGGCTCACGCAGGGACGAACGTTGGAGTAGAGGCCCAGAAACTTGCGGGTGGTCACGTTCAGGCTCTTGTAGCCGCCGCCCTGCGGGGTAGTGATGGGGGCTTTGAGGAAAATCTTGTTCCGGCGGATGACGTCCCACGACTCGGGTGAAATGCCAGCGTTGTTGCCAGCCAAATAAACTTTTTCGCCCACTTCGATTTCGTCGATTTCGATTTCGGCACCCGCTGCTTTGATGATGTCGAGCGTGGCATCCATGATTTCGGGACCGATGCCGTCCCCTTTAGCAACTGTAATTCGCGTCATTGTTGTAATGGTTTTGTGATTTGACAGCGGTAAATTTAAGCATACGTACTCATAAGTTTTTATTTATATTTGCGATACCAAACATAAGCTATCCTTATGAACTACACCTTGCACCAATTACAGGTATTTCTTAAAGTTGCCGAAAATGAGAGCGTTACCAAGGCGGCGGAAGAGCTGCACCTCACCCAGCCCGCAGTTTCGATTCAGCTCAAAAATTTTCAGGATCAGTTTGACATTCCCCTTACCGAGGTGGTGGGGCGCAAGCTGTACGTGACCGACTTTGGTAAGGAAATCGCCGTCGCCGCCCAGAACATCCTGAACGAGGTGTACGCCATCAACTACAAAACGTTGGCCTACCAAGGCCAGCTCAGCGGTCGCTTGAAGATTTCGACGGTCTCGACGGGGAAGTACATCATGCCCTATTTTTTGGCGGGATTCCTCAAGCAACACGAGGGAATCGAACTCGCCTTGGACGTCACCAACAAAGCGCAGGTCATCGGAAGTCTGGAGCGCAACGAGGTGGACTTTTCCCTGGTGTCAGTTCTGCCGCCTAATCTGCAGGTCGAGTCCGAGGAACTCATGCAGAACAAACTCTACGTGGTGGGAAACACGGATCAAAAATTCCGCAAGAAATCTTACGACACCGAGCTATTCAAAACGCTGCCATTGATTTACCGTGAGCCGGGATCAGGCACACGCTACGTGATGGAGCAATTTATTGACCAAAATAAGTTGCCCGTGCGCAAAAAAATGGAACTGACTTCCAACGAAGCCGTCAAACAGGCTGTTATGGCCGGTTTGGGGTACTCGGTCATGCCCTTGATCGGCATCAGGAGTGATTTGAAAAGCGGGAGTTTGCAAATCATCCCCGTGAAAGGATTTCCGATCACCTCCACCTGGCGGCTGATTTGGATGAAGCAGAAAAACTTTTCGCCCGTGGCCCGTTCTTTTCTGAAATATTTGCAAAAAGAAAAAGCGGCCATTATTTCGGAGAAATTTAGTGACTGAACGGTATTGGGGAAGTCCCAAAATTCAGCAATTACCCATCTAATGTCACCGCCAACAGTAACATCATGCAGAAAATACTTATTACGGGCGCTACAGGTAACGTAGGTTTCGAAACGATTAAGGCTCTCGAACCACTCAAGCTGAATGATAACCTGGTGGCAGGCGTCCGGGATCTGGCCACAGACCCGGCCAAACTGGCGGGCTACAGCTTGGATTTTGTGAGCTTCGATTTTACCGATCCCGCTACGTACGAAGCAGCCTTGGAGGGTTGTGACGCGTTATTTCTGCTTCGCCCGCCCCAGTTGGCCGATGTTAAAAAGTATTTCAAACCCCTCATCGAATGTGCGGTGGATGCCAAGGTGAAGCACATCGTTTTCTTATCGGTACAGGGCGCTCCGGGCAGCCGCTTCATCCCGCACCACAAAATCGAAAAGCTAATCGCCGAAAGCGGCTTAGCCTATACCTTCCTGAGGCCCGCCTACTTCATGCAGAATTTCACGACAACGTTGCGCGGTGATTTGCTGGAAAGAAAACAAGTTTACCTGCCCGCCGACAACGCCAAGTTTACGCTCGTTGATGTCCGGGATATTGGCGCGGTGGCTGCCCAAGTTCTGTCTCACCCTAGTCAGCACATTAATCAATCCTATGATTTGACTAGTGACGAGCCACTGACCTTCGTGCAGATGGCCAAGAAACTAAGCGAGGGACTGGGCCAGAAAATCGGCTACGAATCACCAACGCTTTGGGAGTTTTTCTGGAATAAAAAGCGCGAAGGAAATTCGGTTGGTTTTATTCTGGTGTTAATCCTGCTGCATTATTTGCCCCGCTTTCAGAAAACCCCGCCGCTTTCGCCCTGGGTGGAAAGGATCACAGGCAAGCCCCCGACTACTTTTGAGAAGTTTGTTTCCGACTACGCCGAAGAACTGTCGAATTAGCGATAATGCTTTTTCAGGTATTGCCAGGGTAGTTTTTCACGTTTCCCATAGCGACGGCATTTCGGGCGTTTCGTTCGGAGATCACGCTGATCGTACCCGTGGTTTCGAGAACAACCGCGTGGATGTCCTGTAAGTCGGTCGTACCGCTTTCTCGGGCGGCGACGCAGATCTCTTCTTCCGTGATTCTCTCTCTTCTCATAACGTCGTGTAGCATCTTTCCTTGATAAAGAAGCAGAACGGGTTCGTTGGTGATGATTTTTTTTACCGCCTTGAACCGCACCGAGAGCCAAGTGAGTGCGTATTGTAAGGAAATAAAAATAATGAAGGCTAGTACGCCGTCTAGTAGCGGCACACTTCTGCTCAGCGCCACCGTGGCCAGTGACGAGCCCAACGCCACGGTCACGATGAAGTCGAACGCATTCATCTTGGAAAGCGTCCGCTTGCCGGATATTCGCAGTAGAATGACCATCGCAGCGTAAGCCAAAGTAGTATTGATGACGATACGGGCAACTGTTTCCCAATTATCAAAGAATATCTTTTCCATAGGGTAGGGGAGTAGAGTGGATACGTGTTTGGTAAAAGATTGACCACAAAAAAAGGGATGCCAAAGCATCCCTTTTTTTCAAACTGTCACCGCCGGGCGGCCCCGCCTGAGCGTAGCCGAAGAGCAACCGTCAACTAGTTCAATATTCCCACATCCCGCTCTCCAGTTCCAGCAGTTCCTGCTCGTATTGAAGCGACTTGATCAAGCCCTGCTTCTCCCCCTTGTAAATGTCAATGAACGACTTATCCATGGGGTTGGAGTACTTGGTAATTCTGCCATAAAACAGGCGCAAGTCAAAAGCATCGGCTAGATTCTTATGTTGAGCCGCGTTCACGGTGTTGTACCAGATGTACTTTTTGGGGTCGCTGCGGAACAGCCGATCCAAATCCTTATATTTAAAAGAGGCAATGGGGATTTCCAGACCCGTCGAGGTATTTTGGTCAGCGGGTAGCAAAACAGTGAGTGTCTGAATATCGTAATAAGGACGTGACCGTTTCTTGTCAAAAATCCACTCCTCCTTCACTTCCAGCAAACTTAACTGGTCAGGGAAAAACTCTTCCTCGGGCGTAATGACGGCCAATTGCTGGTCAAAAGGATTCGGAGCTACAACCGTATCCTTTGGTGCTTCGGCGACTGCGGCGCCCTTTTTCGCTCCTTTTTTGGGCGTTGCCTTTTTAGCGGGAGTTCCCCAACCGTCATCTTCCACGGCGGCAGTCTTTTTGGTGTTCTTTTTCACCGGTGTTCCCCAGCCATCGTCGGCAACAGCTTCTTTCTTAGGGTCTTCTTTTTTTGGGGCTGCACCCCAGCCACCATCGGTGGCCGCTGGCTGCTGGCCAAATCCTGCCGCAATTTCCTCGGCGGAAAGACCAGCTACCTGATTGGGGATAAGGAGCTTCTTACGAAATTGCTCGGGAGTGAGCTTGGTGACACAGGAGTCGTTCACGTAAGCATCCAGCAGACCCGCTTTAACGGCCTCCATCAGGTAGCGCGTAATCTCGTTGTTCTTCGAGAACATCGGCAGATTCTGCTTTTCCTTCAAATCCACCCGCCGCCAGAGCGCCTTTTTCATCAGGATGTCCTGATCGTCGATCGGGCGGGCCGATAGCTGGTTCATCTTTGTCTCGTCGCGCTCCTGCGCCTGCACTGCCGTGGCCCCCAGGGCCAGCGACACGATG
>Ga0335395_10002246_pt1 | contig 11985 bp, 13 predicted proteins | sample MAT02_FD_205744 | JGI IMG/M metagenome (GOLD analysis project Ga0335395, IMG submission 205744) | Freshwater microbial communities from Lake Fryxell liftoff mats and glacier meltwater in Antarctica - MAT-02 (spades assembly) (version 2) ...
TTCTTAATTCTTAATCCCCGTCGCTGCAATACCCCGAATAAACTGCCGTTGACCCGCCAAAAACAGCAACACTACCGGCAGAGTCCCAATTACCACGGCGGCCATCAATAACTGCCAACTGCTAGTAAACTGTTCTTGAAACTCAGCCAAAGCCAACTGTACCGTCCGCAACTCCGGCCGCGTCGTAAACACCAGCGGCTTAAACAAATCGTTCCACTCCCCGATAAACGTAAACAAAAACAGCGTCACCAAAGCAGGGCGCGCCAAAGGTAACATCACCTGCCACAAAACCTGCCAGCGGTTTGCCCCATCCAGCATTGCCGCCTCCTCCAACTCCACGGGTATTGTCAGGAAATATTGACGCAGCAGAAAAATCCCAAAACCGTTAGCAGCCGTCGGCAAAATTAGCGCGCCGTAGGTATTCAGCAAATGGCCCCACTTCAAAATCAAGAAAATGGGAATCACTAAAAGCTGAAACGGAATTACCAGAGTAGCCAACACTGCTAATACAAGGGCTTGTCGCCCTCGAAATTTCAGTCTGGCAAGAGCATAACCGGCCAAAGCGGAAGTTACTACCTGAAAACCGGTTACGGCGATCGCCACTAGAGTAGAATTAACAAATGCCAACAAAAAATTGCCCCGCCGCCAAGCCTCCTGATAGTTCGCAAAAGTCAAGCCTGTGCCCTTGACACCAACACCAGATGGTGATAAAGAAACGAAAAATACAGCAGCTAGTGGCAACAGCACCAGCGCTGCCCCCGCTAACAACAAAATAAAACTCAGCAGTTCCAGCGCGCTAGATCTGTCAAAAGATTTGCCCATAAACTTGTGAATTAATCTAAAATGATAACCTTAGTGAGGCTCTCAAACCCGATCTCCTCCCAGATTCCCACACAACCGCGAATTTTTAGTCGAAAATAGGTAAAGTGTACTGTCACAGACCCCAAATTTTAAAGGGCGTCAAAACATCCTACAAGGTTATTGAGGAGAATACATATCATATGCCACAGCTTGAGGCCATCCCAGCAATTGACTTTCAAACCGAAACTTACAAAGATGCTTACAGCCGAATCAACGCCATTGTAATTGAAGGGGAACAAGAAGCTCACGACAATTACCTGACACTGGCCCAAATGTTGGCTGACAAAAAGGAAGAGTTAATTGGTTTGTCCAAGATGGAAAACCGCCATATGAAAGGCTTCCAAGCTTGTGGTCGGAATCTCAAAGTCACGCCGGACATGGTATTTGCCAAGGAGTTCTTTTCAGAACTGCACGGGAACTTCCAAAAAGCCTCTGCCGAAGGTAAGGTTGTAACTTGCTTGCTGATTCAATCGCTGATTATCGAGTGTTTTGCGATCGCAGCATACAACATCTACATCCCCGTCGCCGATGACTTTGCCCGCAAAATCACCGAAGGCGTAGTCAAAGAAGAATACAGTCACCTCAACTTTGGGGAAGTTTGGCTGCAAGCTCACTTTGAGGAATCCAAAGCCGAACTCGAAGCCGCCAACCGTCAAAACCTGCCCATCATCTGGAGACTGCTAAACTCAGTCGCAGACGATGCTAACGTTTTAGGGATGGAAAAAGAGGCTTTAATTGAAGACTTTATGATTGCCTACGGTGAAGCCCTGGGCAACATTGGTTTTAGCAACCGTGACATCATGCGGATGTCAGCACAAGGCCTCGCAGCCTAATCTGGAAATAAGGAATAGGATAATAATTAAAAATTAAAACTTTTTAGTTTTCCCTTGTTCCTTCTTCCTTACAAGGTCTCGCACCCCAATCAAGTTGGAAATAAAGAACGGGAACTCAATTAAAAATTTTTAATTTTCCCTTCTGACTTCTGACTTCTGACAACTGACAACTGACAACTAACAACTAACAACTGTCAACTGTCAACTGTCAACTGTCAACTGACTTCTTTCTTCTTCCTTCATTTGACAACTTAATGTTTGGTCTAATCGGTCACTTAACCAGCTTAGAACACGCCCAATCGGTAGCTAACGAGCTGGGCTATCCAGAATATGCCGATCAAGGTCTCGATTTTTGGTGCAGCGCACCGCCCCAAATAGTCGATAATATCACGGTGACAAGCATCACTGGGCAAAAAATAGAAGGCCGCTATGTCGAGTCCTGTTTTCTGCCAGAAATGCTAGCGACTCGCCGGATTAAAGCAGCCACCCGCAAAATTCTTAACGCGATGGCGCACGCTCAAAAGCATGGGATTAATATCACGGCTTTGGGTGGCTTTTCTTCGATCATTTTTGAAACTTTCAACTTGCAGCAAATTAAGCAAATTCGCAATCTCAAGTTGGAGTTTGAGCGATTCACCACTGGTAACACCCACACGGCTTACATCCTCTGTCGCCAAGTAGAACAAGCAGCCCCCAAATTGGGGATTGAACTGTCAAAAGCTACTGTAGCTGTTTGCGGCGCGACTGGCGATATTGGTAGTGCTGTATGTCGCTGGCTCAATGTTAAAACCAATGTAGCAGAATTGTTGCTAATTGCCCGCGACAAAGAACGCTTGCAAGATTTGCAGGCAGAATTGGGGCGAGGCAAAATTATGAATTTGGAAGAGGCACTGCCGCAAGCTGATATTGTCGTCTGGGTAGCGAGTATGCCGAAGGGAGTAGAAATTGACCCCAAGACATTGAAGCAACCCTGTTTATTGATTGACGGTGGCTATCCGAAAAATCTGGCAACTCAGGTTCAGCATCCCGAAATTTATGTACTCAACGGTGGCATTGTGGAGCATTCCCTCGATATTGAGTGGAAAATCATGAAGATTGTCAATATGGATGTACCGGGCAGACAGTTGTTTGCTTGTTTTGCTGAATCAATGTTGCTGGAATTTGAAAAGTTGTACACCAATTTTTCTTGGGGACGGAATCAAATTACGGTGGAAAAGATGGAGCAAATTGGTGAGATTTCTGTTAAACACGGTTTCCGACCTTTACTGTCATTTTGATGTTGACTGTTGACAGTTAACAGTTGACTATTATAAGGAAACGGCAGTGCCGTTTCCGTACCCCGATTAATTGTAGGGACACGGCACTGCCGTTTCCTGACTGTGGATAATATTAATTCCGATCCTACCGGATTTGATATGAGTTCTTAGAAGAAGTTGTCGCCGCAATTTTTGATAGTCATCACGTCGATAATCTTTTTACCAAGTTCATCGGAAATGTCCAAAGCTTCGGAAAGTTCAACTAAGAAATCCTGTTCCTCTTGAGTGAAAATTCCATCTACTAAAACCAAATCTGCGGCAATAGCAAAAGCTGTGGCTCGAAGTTTGGGGGTGAGGGCGTTTTTAGCTGCTACAAATACCTCAGCGGGACTGTATTGACTGCTCAAGTTGAGGACTTTTTTGAAGAGTTCTTGGAAGTGTTCGGTAGAATAGGAGCTGAATAAGCGGATGTGGTTGGCGGCAAGGGTTTGTCTTTCTTCTTCTGATATTTCACCGTCGGCGACAACAGCTAATACTGAAATGGCTGTTAAAGCTTCCGAAGGAGTTAGTTCGATCGGGCTTTTGTCGCTTTTTGCACTTCCGAACAGTTGATTAGGATTTGGTAGTTTGTGGCTGTGAGGTGGCATAGGGGCGCGGGGAAGGCTGCGGGTAAAACTCAAAAGCTAGCCAAATTAGAGTTTAGCAAAAAATGAAGCTCAAGCCGCAGGTTTTCCACAAGAGTACGAAGTAAATCACAGTTCAAAATTCAGAACTTCCATTAACCTTGTTTTTCAGTAACACCGAACACGGTAGGATCTCGAAAGAGTCGATCGACAAAACCTGACAAAACTTTATAGACATTCTCAGCGTGCCAAACCCAGACCGCAAACCACTACTCTTAGATTTTGAAAAGCCCCTGGCAGAACTAGAAGCGCGAATTCATCAGATTCGGCAACTTGCCGAAGAAAACGGTGTTGATGTTTCTGACGAAATTCGCAAACTAGAAGCGCGTTCAGCTCAACTGCGACAAGAGATTTTTGGCAGTCTTTCCCCGATGCAAAGGCTGCAACTGGCCCGTCACCCGCGCCGCCCCAGTACCCTCGATTACATTCAGGCAATTAGCGATGAGTGGATCGAGCTTCACGGCGATCGACGCGGCGGTGACGACCCGGCCCTCGTCGGTGGAATTGCCCGCATAGACGGGCGTCCTACGGTGATTATCGGCCACCAAAAAGGGCGCGACACGAAGGACAATATTGCCCGCAATTTCGGGATGGCTGCTCCCGGTGGCTACCGCAAAGCCCTGCGGTTGATGGAACACGCCGATCGCTTCTCCATGCCAATTTTCACGTTTATCGACACTCCGGGGGCTTGGGCGGGCTTAGAAGCCGAACAGCTTGGACAAGGAGAGGCGATCGCCTGCAACCTCCGAGAAATGTTTCGCCTTGATGTTCCGATCATCTGCACCGTCATCGGCGAAGGTGGTTCCGGTGGCGCTTTGGGCATTGGTGTGGGCGAACGATTGTTGATGCTGGAGCATTCTGTCTACACCGTTGCTACCCCCGAAGCTTGCGCCGCTATCCTCTGGAAAGACGCTGGGAAAGCTAACTTAGCCGCAGAAGCTCTGAAAATTACTTCTTGGGATTTAAAAAACCTCGGCGTTCTCGATCAAATAGTACCAGAACCGATTGGTGGCGCTCACTCCAACCCCCTCAACGCTGCGTCAATGCTCAAAAAAGCTTTGTTGGAAAATTTAGCAGAACTGAGTCAGCTTACCAGCCAGCAGCGTCGCCAAATGCGGTATCAAAAGTTCCGCGACATCGGTGTATTCACAGAAATTTCCGCTTGATGCGATCGATTTAGAGTTACCAATCCCAACTGATAATTCTGCGAATCTGTTAGCAGTGTTATAATTTCTCAGGTGACACCAGCTTAACAGTTCTTAATATTTCTCTCAGAAATAACTGTTCTCATGGGCTCTTTCAAAAACTGAGTTTCCCGCATACCGAGTTTTTTTTATGAACTATCCGACAACAAAGCAGGCTCTGATTACCGGAGCGAGCAGCGGTATTGGGAAAGCGACGGCTCTAGCTTTTGCAAAAGCCGGCATAAACCTGGCTTTAGTTAGTCGAGGGTCAGAAAACTTAGAAGCCGTTGCCGCAGCAGCCAGAGAAGTCGGAGTGAAAGCAGAAGCTTATCCCTTAGACTTGGCAAAAATTGAGCAAGTGCAAAGTGGCATTAGCGCGATCGCAGCTCAATTCGGGCCAGTAGATATCCTGGTCAACAGTGCTGGCATGGGCTACACCGGCCCCTTGACGGAAACGCCTCTAGCCGACTGGCAGCGAGTTTTAGACCTAAATCTGACTAGCGTCTGGCAGTGCATTCAAGGAATTTTGCCCGGAATGCGCGATCGAAAATCTGGAATCATCATCAACGTTTCCTCGATCGCCGGCAGCCAAGTATTTCCCAATTGGGGACTCTACTGCGTCAGCAAATTCGGTCTGATGGCTTTGTCTAAGGCTGTAGCGACAGAAGAACGGGCTCGCGGAATTCGCGTAACAGCCATCTGTCCAGGTTCTGTCAACACTCCCATGTGGGACACAGAAACCGTGCAAGCCGACTTCGATCGCACAGCCATGTTAACTCCAGAAATCGTCGCCGAATCAATTCTGCACGCAGTTCAGTTGCCGACAAGCGCAGTAATTGAAGAAATCACCCTGATGTCTAACGCTGGAGTTTTGTGAACTTGAGATTGTGAAATCTGAGTTTGTCTCAGAATTCAACAATCTTTGAAACTCTATCAATCGAAAATCCAAAATCGATCGCTGGAGTTTTGTGAACTGGAGATTTAAGAATGCTGGGTTTTTCTCAGAATTCAACAATCTTTGAATCTGTATCAATCGAAAATCCAAAATCGAAAATCCAAAATCGATTCATCCTCACACCAAATTTTTATGACAATTGCATCTAACAACGGTTCCACAGGCTCCAACACACTCTCGACAGACAGCATGAAACTTTTAGAAACCACAGACAAAAACTTGCCCAGTATCAGCACTCGACCAGACCGCAATTCCTCGAATGGTCAAGAATCCAACGTGCCCATACCCACAGAAGTGGGTCAGGAGGAAATGATGGAAGCAGTTCGGACGATGCTGCTAGGAATCGGAGAAAACCCCGAACGCGAAGGATTGCTCAAAACGCCGAAGCGAGTAGCAGAAGCAATGCGGTTTCTGACCAGTGGCTACAGTCAATCCCTCGAAGAATTACTCAACGGAGCTATCTTTGACGAAGGTCATAATGAGATGGTGTTGGTGCGAGACATCAGCGTATTCAGTATGTGCGAACACCATATGCTGCCTTTTATGGGACGAATTCATGTCGCTTACATCCCCAATCAAAAAGTAGTGGGACTGAGTAAATTAGCCCGAATTGTCGAGATGTACAGCCGACGTTTACAGGTGCAGGAACGTTTGACTCGCCAAGTTGCTGAAGCAGTTCAGACAATATTGGAACCGAGGGGAGTAGCTGTGGTAATGGAAGCTAGTCATATGTGTATGACGATGCGGGGCGTGCAAAAACCCGGTGCTTGGACTGTGACGAGTGCGATGTTGGGAGTGTTTCAAGAGGACCAGAAAACTCGTGAGGAATTCCTGAATTTGATCCGCCATCAACCGGCATTCTTTTAGTCAGTTGACAGTTGATATCAATTCTGGCTGCGCCGCAATGAGATAGAGGACACGGCAATGCCGTTTCCCTACGCCAGATTAATTGTAGGGACACGGCAGTGCCGTGTCCTGATTTCGGGTAATATTAATTCCGATGCAACCGGAATTGATATGACAGTCAACAGTCAACAGTTAACAGTCAGCAGTTATCAGTTGCTAGTGACGAAGAAGGAATAAGCTAATAAAATAGATTTGTGACTCATGGCTTGTGACTAAATGAATCCTATTAAATTCGGTACAGATGGCTGGCGCGGCATTATAGCCGACGATTTTACATTCGATCGCGTAGCGTTAGTAGCTCCCCTCGCGGCACAAGTTCTCGCACAAACTGGCGGCAATCATGCCAGCAGCGGTACTGTAATTGTCGGTTACGACCGCCGATTTCTGGCGGAAGAATTTGCCCTCGCAGCAGCTAAGGCAGTCCAGAACGCCGGATTTGACGTGTTGCTGAGCGAATCCTACGCCCCAACTCCGGCATTTAGTTTGGCTGCCAAACAATTAAATGCTTTAGGTGCGATCGTCCTGACAGCCAGCCACAATCCCGGCGCATATTTAGGGTTAAAAGTCAAGGGCGGATTTGGGGGTTCAGTATCGCCGGAAGTGACGCAGCAGATAGAAGCAAAACTCGAAAATCCGGCGGCACTTGCAGCAACTCCCGGAAAATTGGAGAATTTCAATCCTTGGCCGGCTTACTGCAAAACCTTGCGGGAAATGGTGGATATTGAAGCGATTAAAAAGGCGATCGCATCCGGCAAAATTACAGTATTTGTAGATGTAATGCACGGCGCGGCGGCGGGCGGCTTAGCTCAAATATTAGAAGAAACAGTGCAGGAAGTCAACAGCGATCGCGATCCGCTGTTTGGTGGCGGTGCACCAGAACCTTTACCGCGCTACCTGTCGCAGTTGTTTCGGGTGATGCGAACTCACCAGCGAAAAGCTTCCGGTTTGTCGATCGGATTTGTATTTGACGGAGATAGCGATCGAATAGCAGCCGTTGACTCTAGCGGCAACTTCCTCAGTTCACAAATCCTAGTTCCTATATTAATCGAACACCTAGCAAAACGGCGCGGGTTTACTGGAGAAGTGATTAAAACCGTCAGCGGTTCTGACATTATGCCCAAAATTGCCCAACTGTACGACTTGCCTTTATTTGAAACGCCGATCGGTTACAAGTATATAGCCGATCGAATGTTAACAACCCAAGTCCTAGTCGGCGGCGAAGAATCAGGAGGAATCGGCTACGGAACCCACATACCCGAACGGGATGCTTTGCTGTCAGCGCTGTATTTGTTAGAAGCAGTCGTCAAATCCGGGGAAGACTTAAGCGAAATTTATAGCCGACTGCAAGAAGAAACTGAGTTTACCTCAGCTTATGACAGAATCGACTTGCACCTAGCAAACATGGCAGAAAGAGCGCGGTTGCTGTCACTGCTGCAAAACCAACCATTAACAGAAATCGCCGGGAAAGCAGTAGTAGACTGCAACAAAGTAGACGGATACAAATTCCGTTTGGCTGACGGAAGTTGGCTGTTAATTCGGTTTAGCGGTACTGAACCGGTGTTGCGGTTGTATTCCGAAGCTGCCACATTAAAAGAAGTCATGCAAAACTTAAACTGGGCGAAAGCTTGGGCGCAGAGTTGAGAAGAGTTTGCAACCGCAGATCAACGCAGATGAACGCGGATGGATAGATCTTAAACCTCTCTTTCTCTGCGTTCTCTGCGGCCTCTGCGGTTAAAATAAATCTTTCTTATTCATAAATGAAATAGCCGTAGGTTAATGTTGCAATAGTTTTCAATAATTGGTATAAACAAATGGCATACAGCGATTTCAGCCTTGCGAGAGTCAAAAAAGATTTTGGATTAACCTTAGATGAAACGCGCAATTTATTTGCCGATACCAAACCTGTTACACCATCAGAAGTATTGACAACAATTCTGATTGATTATGTGCCACTCGCAACTTTTATTTCCACAGAAAAAGCTCGATCTGAATTTTTGATTGCTCCGATTTTGGCAGAAGTTAGACGAATGTTAAACAAACGAGTTTCTCTGTTTTCAGGTAAAGATTTTACGGTCGATCCTGAAAGAGGTTTGCAAGGATTTTGTGATTATATCATTAGCGGTTCTCCAGAACAATTGTTCATCAGTGCTCCGGTTGTGACAATTTTTGAGGCTAAAAAAGAAGATATTATGGGCGGGTTGGGTCAATGTGTGGCAGCAATGGTGGCGGCTCAATGTTTTAATCAAAATCAAGACACTGAGGTCGATCGCATTTACGGCGCGGTGACGACGGGAACTAACTGGAAATTCTTGATTTTGGAGGAAACTACTGTTTATATCGATCCGATTGAATATTATATTCAAGACGTTGATAAGATTTTGGGAATTTTGCTGCAACCATTTTCCCAATATGTGAGTTAATATCTATGCGTAAGTTTTAATTGAAATTATGACCGATCGCAAATTACTCATTGTAGCTACCAGTAATCCCGGTAAAGTTAAGGAAATGCAGCTTTATCTTCAGGATTTGGGGTGGGAGTTGCAACTGAAACCGGAAGAGTTGGAAATTGAGGAAACTGGGGAAACTTTTATTGCTAATGCTTGTTTGAAAGCTTCTGAAATCGCCAAAGCTACCGGTGAATGGTCGATCGCAGATGATTCTGGTTTAATGGTAGATGCACTTGATGGTCAACCAGGGATTTACTCGGCGCGGTATGGTTCGTGCGATGCTGACAGGATATCTCGACTGATCGCAGAATTGGGAAACGAACAGAATCGGCAAGCACAATTTGTGTGTGCGATCGTGATCGCCCGTCCCGACGGTACAATTGCCCTGCAAGTAGAAGGAATTTGCCACGGTGAAATCCTGCACAGTCCTCGCGGTACCGGAGGTTTCGGGTATGACCCGATTTTCTATGTGCCCACACAGCAACAGACTTTTGCGGAAATGACACCAGAAATTAAGCGATCGCACTCCCATCGCGGTCAAGCATTCCAGTTTCTATTACCACAAATGGAAAAAATTGTCAAGTAAAAGAAGAAGGGAGACTGGGAGACTGGGAGACTGGGAGACTGGGAGACTGGGAGACTGGGAGACTGGGAGACTGGGAGACTGGGAGACTGGGAGAGGCGGCTACTGATGCCCAATTCCCAATTCCCAATTCCCCATTCCCAATATCCTAGATTGCTTCCTGGTTCTTTTCCCCAGTCCGAATGCGGATAATTTGTTCTATAGGCGAGATGAAAATCTTGCCGTCGCCAATCTCGCCCGTGCGGGAAGCAGCGATAATTTTATCAACCACCATGTCAACCTGATCGTTTTCAACAACGACCTCGACCTTGAGCTTTTGCAAAAACTCAACCGTGTACTCAGAACCACGATAGCGTTCAGTCATACCCTTCTGGCGACCAAAACCTCTAACTTCTGAGACAGTCATACCGACAATACCAGCATTGACGAGTGCGATTTTCACTTCGTCAAGTTTAAATGGGCGAATAATAGCTTCTACTTTTTTCAATTTTTTCACTCCAGACACTTACTTCTTTGTTTAGCACTTAATCAGCGAGACACCAAAAGATGACACCGCACCGCCAACAGCGATTTTCTGTATTCGTTGATGACTCAAAAATATCATACTACCATCGATCGGGTTGATGGGAGGAGTATAGTATTCGGTCGTAAAGTCATAGTAAATCAGCTTAGATGAATAAATATAGATGCTTTTGTGAGTTGAGAAAACTATAATTACCAAACGCGGCCAGTTAAACTATTTTTATGCACCCAGCTAGTCCTCCCCCTGACCGCAACGGGCTTGATGCCCTATTCAGAAACCGCGCCTTCCTCGCCTTGTGGACTGGCCAGTTGTTGGCCCAAGTGGCAGATAAGATTTTTTATGTATTGCTGATTATCCTGCTCAAAACTGGCGGTTACACGCCAGGGCAGAATTTTGAAAATTCCATGCTGTCAATGGTGATGATTGCCTACACAGTCCCTGCGATTATCTTTGGTTCAGTAGCAGGTATCGCCGTAGACCGCTTTTCCAAGAAGCAAATGCTGATTGGCTGCAACGTGATTCGAGCTCTATTGATTGCCTCAATGCCGTTTTTACCCAAAGCCTTTCCTGTTTTGTTGGTAATTACGTTTTTGGTTTCTACCATAACGCAATTTTTTGCTCCCGCAGAAGCCGCAGCTATTCCCCTAGCGGTGGGGCGAGAGGGACTGATGTCCGCCAACGCCCTATTCGCGTCGTCCACGATGGGTGGGATAATTGTCGGTATGACGATCGGCGAACCGCTGTTTAGTTGGATCAAACACAGCTACGGAGGAGGTTCACGAGAGTTTTTGCTGGCCGGGTTGTATCTGATATCGGCTGTTCTGATTTATGGGATGCGGATCAAAGAACGTCATGTTGGCATTAGTGCAAAAAATGTTCATCCTTGGCAAGATTTTAAGGAAGGTTTGCGCTATTTGAAGCGCAATCGCCTTGTCAGCAATGCAATGGTACAGTTGACGATTTTGTATTCCGTGTTTGCTGCGCTTCAGGTGCTGGCGATCGCACTTTCGGGCAAAATAGGTCTTAAGGAAACTCAATTTGGCTTTTTACTGGCTGCTGCGGGAATCGGTATGGTTTTTGGTGCAGCGTTTTTGGGACATTGGGGCGATCGCGTGCAGCACAAACCTTTACCATTGATTGGATTCGTGATGATGGGTTTTGTGTTAGGAATGTTTGCCTTTACCAGACAGTTATGGTTGGGATTTAGTTTAAGCGCTTTGTTCGGTTTCGGCGCTTCCCTGATTAACGGCCCGATGCAAGCATTAATTCAAGAGCAAACTCCAGAATCTATGCGAGGAAAAGTCTTTGGATTTGAAAACAATGCAATTAATATTGCCCTCAGCCTACCTTTAGCGATTACCGGCCCGCTGACGGATGCTGTCGGCAAAGCCGTGAGTTCTGATGACCTCGGTTTGCGGATCGTGTTGCTGAGTTTGGGCTTTTTAGTCCCTGTCATGGGACTTGCAGCTTGGCGGCATACCCGAAATGTTTTACAAGATGTACTTTGAATGGTTGAGATTTGAGTGTTGAATTGAGAGTTTGGATTCAAAACTCGATCGCCCAACCTCCCATTGTAAAGTTTTCCGAAAAATATCCACAGTGAAGCTTTTAAAGCTTCATTATTAGGTTGAAAAAGCGGTAAAATTAAAGGTTTAACTTTAAAATTGTAGTTAACTTAAGGACGAAAATTTGTGCAACTAAAAACTAAAGTAGTGGTAAAGCGTGCAACTGGTGCATTTGCTCTGATTGATAGC
>Ga0335395_10002248_pt1 | contig 11985 bp, 11 predicted proteins | sample MAT02_FD_205744 | JGI IMG/M metagenome (GOLD analysis project Ga0335395, IMG submission 205744) | Freshwater microbial communities from Lake Fryxell liftoff mats and glacier meltwater in Antarctica - MAT-02 (spades assembly) (version 2) ...
TGACGGCCCTCGCTGAGCAGGATGATGCGCTTGCCGTCGGGGAACTCGATCTCGTCCACCTGGGGCTTCACATTGTCCCACTTGTAGTTCTTGAGCGCGGCGACCTGAATTTCGCTGTCGAAATGGCCGATGTTGCAGACGATGGCGCGGTGCTTCATCGCGCCCATGTGGTCGGCGGTGATGACGTCCACATTGCCCGTGGCCGTCACAAAGATATCGGCCGTGGGGGCCGCGTCTTCCATGGTGACGACTTCGTAGCCTTCCATCGCGGCCTGCAGCGCGCAGATCGGGTCGATCTCCGTCACCTGCACGCGGCAGCCGGCATTGCGCAGCGAAGCGGCCGAGCCCTTGCCCACATCGCCAAAGCCGCACACGACGGCGACCTTGCCGGCCATCATCACGTCGGTGCCGCGGCGGATCGCGTCCACCAGGCTCTCGCGGCAACCATAGAGGTTGTCGAACTTCGACTTGGTGACGCTGTCATTCACGTTGATCGCGGGGAACAGCAGTTTTCCCTCTTTTGCCATCACGTAAAGGCGGTGCACGCCGGTAGTCGTCTCCTCGGAGACGCCCTTGATCGAGGCGGCGAGTTTGGCGAACCAGCCTGGCTTTTCCACGAGGCACTTCTTGATGAGCGCGAAGAAGTAGATCTCCTCCTCGTTGGAGGCGTTCTCCAGGAAGGCCACATCGCCCTGCTCGGCCTTCAGGCCGTAATGCACCAGCAGCGTCATGTCGCCGCCATCATCCAGCAGCATGTTCGGCTCACCGCCATCGCCCCATTCGAGGGTGCGGCGGACGTAGTCCCAGTATTCCTCCAGCGTTTCGCCCTTCTTGGCGAAGACGGGCACGCCCGCCTGCGCTATGGCGGCGGCAGCGTGGTCTTGCGTGGAGAAAATGTTGCACGAGGACCAGCGGACATCGGCGCCGAGTGCCGTCAGCGTCTCGATCAACACGCCAGTCTGGATCGTCATGTGCAGGCAGCCGGCGACGCGGGCGCCCTTGAGCGGCTGGGCCGCGCCGTATTCCTTGCGGGTGGACATCAGGCCGGGCATCTCATCCTCGGCCATGTTGAGCTCCTTGCGGCCCCAATCGGCAAGCGTGAGATCCTTGACGACGTATTCCTTGGCGACCGGCATGCGGGGCTGTCCTTGTTCAAAGCTATTGGATGATGCGGGCCGTAGCATGCGTCGCCTGGCCTGCCTAGAGGCATAAGTATGTCTTTATGTCCCGGGCGGCTTTACCTCGCCACAAAGCGACCTGCCGGACCACCTGCCGGTGCCGGCATCAGTTGATCAGGGCGTGCAAAGCCTCGAGCGCGCCCTTGGCCTCAACCAGCAGGCGCGGCAGGACGATGGCGGGCGGGACGGGCTGGCGATGATCCATGGCAATGCGCGCCTCGCGTTCCAGCCCGGTTGCACCTACGGCTGCGGCGGCGCCTGCCAGGCTATGGGCTGCGCGCTCATACCCCTCCTGGTCGCCACTATGGGCCGCGGCCGCCAGTTCCTGCGCAAGCCGCGAAAGATCATTCTCGAAGGTCGAAATGATGGTGCGGAAGACATCAGGCGGGAGGTCTTGGGCCAGCTGGCCTGCTACCTCAGGATCAAGAGCGCTCATTTGTGAGAATAAGTGCATTTTACAGCTTGCGCCGTCAATGATCGATCGGTTGACGGCGGGACATCGCCGCGATTATGCTGGCTTTGTCCTCGCGATTTGTCCGGCCAGCTTGCGGCGAGGTCCCAACTGGGGCGCATCTTCCTGAAGATGCGGAAAACAAGCGCGCTAAACGGCCCAGGGTTGCGCCAAGCCTGTCCAATGGTCGCAACCCCACCCGCCCAGGGTGCCGGACGCCTGTATTCCGTCTGAAGGTTTCCCTCCATGTCCCGAAAGCTTCGTCCTGCCACGCAATTGGTGCGCAGCGGTCTCAATCGCTCCAACCACGGCGAAACCGCCGAGGCGATGTTTCTGACCTCCGGATTCGTCTATGACAGCGCCGAGCAGGCCGAGGCCACCTTCAAGAACGAAATCCAGCATTACCAATACAGCCGCTTCGCCAACCCCACGACGACCATGCTGGAAGACCGCCTCTGCGCCATCGAAGGCGAGGGCGCAGAGGCGTGTCGCCTGATGGCCACCGGCATGGCGGCGGTGCATTCGGCGCTGCTGTCGCACCTCAAGACCGGCGACCGCCTGGTGGCGTCACGCGCGCTGTTCGGCTCCTGCCACTGGATCGTCAGCACGCTGTTGCCACGCTACGGGATCATTGCGGAATTCGTGGATGGCACGGATTTGGCGCAATGGCAGGAGGCGTTGAGCCGGCCCGCGACGATGGTGCTGCTGGAAACCCCCTCCAACCCCATGCTCGACCTTGTCGATGTGGTGGTCGTCTGCAAACTGGCCCACGCCGCCGGCGCATTGGTGGTGGTGGACAACGTGTTTGCCACGCCGCTGCTGCAGAAACCCTTCGAGCAAGGCGCCGATGTGGTGGTCTATTCCTGCACCAAGCACATGGACGGCCAGGGTCGCGTGTTGGGCGGCGCCGTGCTGGGCCGGAAGAAATGGGTGGAGGAGGTGCTGATGCCCTTCATCCGCAACACCGGCCCCGCCATGTCGCCCTTCAACGCCTGGGTGATCCTCAAGGGGCTGGAGACGCTGAAGCTGCGCGTGGACCAGATGTGCCGCAACGCCGCTGCCGTTGCGGATTTCCTCGCTGAGCGGGCAGAGATCGCCCGCGTGCTCTATCCCTTCCGCGCCGATCATCCGCAGCATGCGCTGGCGATACGCCAGATGTCGGGCGGGGGCACGCTTGTGACCTTCGACATTCATGGCGGCAAGGCGGCGTGTTTTCGCTTCATGAACGCGCTGCGGATCGTGGATATCTCCAACAACCTCGGCGATTCCAAATCGCTCGCCACTCACCCGGCAACGACCACGCATATGCGCATCGGGCTGGAGGAGCGCGCGAAGCTCGGCATCACCGATGGAACGGTGCGGCTCTCCGTGGGCCTGGAGGATGTGGCCGACCTGATCGAGGATCTGGCCGATGCGCTGGACGCGGTGGGGACCGCCACGGCGCGCGCAGCAGAATAGGTGCGGCCAACCCGTGGCCGTGCAAGGGTGACGACATGATGCTCAAAATCTCGCTCGTCGCCGCGATGCGTCGACCATGACAAGCTATTCCGCCACCACCCGCGGCGTGCGCGTGACGGTCCGCACTATTTACCTCACGGACCAGTCCGACCCTGAGCAGGGCCAATATGCCTGGGCCTACAAGATCGACATCGCCAATGAGGGGTCCGTCACGGTGCAGTTGATGAAACGCACCTGGCTCATCACCGATGGCCAGGGCCGCACCATGCGCGTGCATGGCGATGGCGTGGTGGGCGAACAGCCCACACTCGAACCGGGCGAGAGCTTCGACTACACCTCGGGCACACCACTGCCGACGCCCTCGGGGTTCATGCGCGGCACCTTCCATATGATCGTCGCCGAAACGGGTGAGAAATTCGACGCCATCGTGCCGCCCTTCTCGCTCGACAGCCCCTGGCAGCAGGGGGGTGTGCATTGAAAACGCTCTCTTCTGAAATCTGACGAAGCCGCTTGCGGAGTCCGAAGCTCGCCCCATTTCCAACCTCGAAAGCTGCGACCGTCCAGGAAATACCGGTCGTGGGCCATCAGGGAACCTCGAAAGCCATGAACATCCAGTCGCCTGCACCTCTCCAGGCCGATGACACCACCAGCGCCATCATCCGCCCCAACCGAGCAGAAGCTGAAGCTGCCGTGCGCACCCTGCTGCTCTGGGCCGGTGACAATCCGGACCGCGAGGGCCTGATAGACACGCCCGCACGCGTCGCCCGCGCCTATGAAGAATTCTTCGCCGGCTACGGCTCGGACCCTGTCGAGATGCTCGCCCGTTCCTTCGAGGAGACGGATGGCTATGACGAAATGGTGGTGCTGCGCGACATCCGCCTGGAGAGCCATTGCGAGCATCACATGGTTCCCATCATCGGCAAGGCGCATATCGCCTACCTGCCAAATGGTCGCGTGGTTGGCATTTCCAAGCTCGCCCGCGTGATCGAGACTTATGCCAAGCGCCTGCAAATCCAGGAAAAACTGACGGCGCAGATTGCGAACACGATCGAAAGCGTGCTCAAGCCCAAGGGCGTGGCCGTGGTGATCGAGGCAGCGCATCAGTGCATGACAACGCGCGGCATCCACAAGACGGGTGTATCCATGGTCACCTCGCGCATGCTGGGCGAGTTCCGCACCAATGACGCGACGCGTCGGGAGTTTCTTTCCATCATCGCTGGCACGCGCGGCGGCATTCTCGAAGGCTGAACGCCGGCACCGGCCCGCAGCCAGCCAAACAAGCTGCGGGCCGGTTTGCAGGAGGGTGCGAATGGGCTAACCGGGTGGGCCGCTTTCCGTACAGGTCCCTCCCGCGTCCCATGCCACCCATTCGCATCGCCCCCTCGCTGCTCGCCGCCGATTTCACCCGATTGGGCGAGGAAGTCCGTGCCATCGAGGATGCTGGCGCCGACTGGCTGCACCTGGACATCATGGACGGGCATTTCGTGCCCAATATCAGCTTTGGCCCTGGGCTGATCCGGGCCCTGCGGCCACACAGCAAGATGCCCTTCGACGTGCATCTGATGATCGCCCCGGCCGACCCCTACCTCGCCGCATTTGCTGAAGCGGGCGCCGACATCATCAGCCTCCACCCCGAGGCCGGACCGCATCTGCATCGCAGCCTACAGACCATTCGCGCCCTGGGGAAAAAGGCGGGCGTGGTGCTCAACCCGGCCACGCCGGTCGAGAGCCTGGCGCATGTGCTGGACCTGACCGACCTTATCCTCGTCATGTCGGTCAATCCGGGTTTTGGCGGGCAATCCTTCCTGAACAGCCAGCTGGCCAAGATCGCCACGCTGCGCCGCATGATCGACGAATCGGGCTGTGACATCGCGCTGCAGGTGGATGGTGGCGTCACCTTGAACACAGCGCCTGGTTGCATCGCCGCCGGGGCTGATGTTCTTGTGGCCGGCACCGCGGTGTTCGGGACGGCGGACTACGCCGCCGCCATCACCGGGCTGAGGGGGGGTGCCTGATGGCCGATCTGTTTCGCGGCGTTCGCGGCTTCTTCACGCGCATGAAGCCGGTGCGCGTGCCCGACGCGCCGGCGCGTTCCTTCCGCGACCTCTGGCCCGGCGATGCCGCGCGCGGTGCGCGGCTCCTGCGTGGTGAGTTCGAGGTATTGGGAAGCGTTCGCCTGCTGAATGACTGGAGCCCTGCTGCCGGCCCCGTCCTCTGGCGCCAGTCCGCCCACAGCTTCGCCTGGCTGCGAGATCTGCGGATGCTGGGGACGGATGCAGCCCGCGTGAAGGCGCGCGACTTCGCCGAGGATTGGCTGGCGCGCGGCGCTTCGGAGGCCATGGCCAATGCCCCCGAAGTGGCCGCGGCGCGCATTTCCGCCTGGCTCGGCCATTGGGATTTCCTGGCCGCCACGGCTGAGGACGGCTTCCGCCGACAATTGCTGCAACGCCTCGCGCAGGATGGCCGCGCCATCTCCGCCAGCCTTCCGGCTGAGGCCGCGCATCGTGGCGCTTTGGTCGTCCTCAAGGGCAGCATCGCGGCGGCGGTGGCACTGGAGGAAGAAGCCTGGCTGACCCGCGCGCTCCGTTTCCTGCCGGCCGAGTTGGAGCGGCAATTCCACCCCGATGGCGGCCATGTGGAACGCAGCCCGGCCATACAGCTGCTTGCGTTGCAGGACCTGATTGAGATTCGCAATCTGCTGAACGGCGTGGGTGTCACCTCGCCCCCGCAGCTTTCCACCGCCCTGGAGCGCGCCGGGCAGGCGCTGCGCCATTACCGCCATGGCGATATGTCGCTCGCGCTGTTCAATTCCACGCGCGAGGAGGCGCCCTCCATCGTGGATGTCGTGCTGGCGCAGGGGCTGGCCAAGGGCCGCGCGCCCATGCTGCTGGAAGAGACCGGCTTCCAGCGCCTGGCCGCTGGCCGCACGCTCATCATCGCCGATTGCGGCGCGCCACCGCCCGGCCGCGCGGCGGATGGGGCTTCCGGTCTGCCGCGTGGTGCGGATCGCGCCTCGCATGCCGGCACGTTGTCCTTCGAGATGTCCATCGGGCGGGATCGGCTGATCGTGAATTGCGGCGCCGCGCCGGCGGCGGATTCGTCCTGGCGCGACGCGCTGCGCGGCACGGCGGCACATTCCACCCTGACCCTGGCCGACACCAACAGCGGCGAATTGCGCGACGAAGGCCTCGGCCGCCGGCCGGAGCGCGTGGAGGTCGAACGCCAGGAGGCCAATGGCGCGCAATGGCTCGAAGCCGGGCATGATGGTTACCGCCGCACGCATGGTGTGATCCACCGCCGCCGCCTTTACCTGTCCGAGACGGGCGATGATCTGCGTGGCGAGGATGCGCTGGAACCCCATCCTGGCCCCGCCGTCGCCTGGGCCATCCGCTTCCACCTTCACCCGGCCGTGACCGCCGTTCTCCAGGAGGAGGAGGGCGGCGTTCTGATGCGCCTTCCCGGTGGCCAGGGGTGGCGCTTCCGCGCCCGGGGAGCGCGGGTGGAGCTGGAGGAAAGTGTCTATCTCGCCGCTGATCCGCGCCGCAGCAGCCAGATCGTCCTCACCTCGGATGGCGAGGCGGAGACGGTGCAATGGGCGATCAGCCGCGTCGTCGCCGGGGGTGCTGCGGAGGAAGGCTGATCAAGCTCCTCCAGCTCACCAATGTGGATTTTTCGCTGCGGCATTTCCTGCTGCCGCTGATGCGCGGCGCGCGCGATCGCGGGCATGAGGTGGTGGGAATCTGCGCTGAGGGGCCGCTGCTGGATGCACCCCGCGCCGAGGGTTTCCGCATCATCCCCGTGCCCATGGCGCGCAGCCTTTCGCCTGCCGCGCATGTGCCCGCCTTTCGCGAATTGCGGCGGATCCTCCGCGAAGAGCGCTTCGACCTGGTGCATGCGCATATGCCCATCTCAGGCGTCCTCGCGCGCGCGGCGGCCAAGGCCGAGGGCGTGCCGGCCATCGCCTACACCTGCCACGGATTTCTCTTCAACCAACCGGGTCCGCTTTGGCGGCGCGGCCTCTCGCTCGGCGTGGAATGGCTGGGTGGGCGGATGACCGATACCTTCCTGACCGTCAGTGAGGAGGAGGCCGCCGATGCGCGGAAATTGTGGATTCATCGCGGCGCGACAGCGGTGGGCAATGGGCGCGACCCGGCGGTCTTTCATCCCGACCCGGCAGCGCGCGCGGCCTTGCGCGCCGACATGGGCGTAGCCGAGAAGGATTGCGTCATCATCGGCATCTCCCGCCTGGTGCGCCACAAGGGCTGGCCGGAGCTGCTGCAGGCCATGGAGCGATTGCCGAACGCTCATCTCTGGGTGGTGGGAGAGCGGCTGGCCTCGGACCATGGCGAGGACCTCACACCGCATTTCGCCCGCGCGGCGGCGCTGCTCGGCCCACGGCTGCGAATGCTGGGCTACCGGCATGACGTGCCGCGCTGGCTTCAGGCGGCGGATATCTTCTCCCTGCCCAGCCATTTCGAGGGACTGCCGATGTCGATCATCGAGGCCATGCTGACCGGCCTGCCCGTCGTCGCCACCGACATCTCGGGTTGCCGCGAGCAGGTGGTGCCGGGCGAGACCGGGTTCCTGGTGGCGCCCCTGGATGTGGCGAGGCTCTCCGAAGCGCTGGCGCGGCTGGCCGGGGATGCAACGCTGCGGCAGCGCATGGGTTTGGCTGGCCGCGCCCGCGCGCTGGACCGCTTTACCGAGGCGGCGGTGGTGGACCGCACGCTGGATCTTCTCGGCGTGCCGTAAAGGCGTCGCGGCCGGTATCAGATCGCGCTGGGCGAAAGCGCGTTGCACCCGCCGCGCGAGCGCAGCCTGTCACAGGCCTGCTGGGCGCTGGTCTGGCTGAGGCCGGTGACGCGTGCGCGGAACAAGGTTGCGCGGCCCACCTGCACGGGCGTCACCTGGGCGCGGCCGCCAATGCTGCTCTGCGCTGTCTGTGCCGCTTGGCGCGCCAGTTCAGGCGAGCTGAACGCGCCGACCTGAACGCCCCATTGGCCGGAACCAGGCGGCGGAGGGCGGAAACTGACCGGCAGGGTGCTGGCCTGCGCCGAGCTGACCAGCCCAAAGCTGCGGGTGGGCTGCGCGGCGAGCGACGGTCGGCTGGCCACCAGTTGCGGCGCTGGCGGGGCGGAACGCGCCGCCACTTCGGCCAGGCGCGCAGCACCTTCGGGCGTGGAGCCATCAGGGATGGGGTCCATCCGGGCGACGATGATATTGCCTTCCGGGGTAGTCTCGGCAGCCGCGCGATTGGCGGATTCAGCCAAGCGCGCCGCGCCTTCGGGTGTGGAGCCATCCGGGATCGGGGCCATCGCCACGACACCGCCGCGGGCGATGAAACTGCCGCCGCTCGATGTGATGGCGGGCGCGGCGGATGCCATGCGAATCGGCGCCACACTGGCCTCCGCCGGGGGAAGTGAAGCGAATTGCGCGCCCTGTTCGCGAATGGCACGCTGCTCGGCGAGGGCCATTCGCGTCGAGGCATCCATCCGGCGCGGGCCGGGCTGGACGTTGAGCGGGATTTCACCGGCGGCGTAAACCTCCGCCGGAGCGCGACGCACAGGGCTGTGCTGGATCACGCGGGGGCCAACGCGCGCGACGTAGTTGCGCGTCTCCGCTGGCAGGCCCTGGTTGTTGTAGAGAAAGTTCTCCAGCCTGCGCGGCCCCGCATTATAGGCGGCGAGGAAGGCGGGCGAGCCGTAAAGCTCATACATCTGCCGAAGATAGGCGGTGCCGGCCATGAGGTTGTCGTAAGGGTGGTAGGGATCGTCGCCCAGATCGTGGCGGCGCTGCAATTCGCGATAGGTGCCCGGCATGACCTGCATGAGGCCCATCGCCCCCACCGGCGAGGTGGCCGTGGCGCGTCCACCGGATTCCTGGCGCATGACTTCGCGGATCCAGCGGTCGGGCACGTCGAAGCGGCGGGAGGCCTCACGGATCCAGGGGCCCCAGGGATCGCTTGGCGGACCAGGCGGGGCAGCGCTCCGCGAAGCGCTGTAGGCGCGGACGGGAGGTGCGCTGGTCTGTGCGCAGGCGGCCAGAAGCGTCAGCGCTGCCACAGCAACCAAAGGCCGCGCCAACCGACTGTATCGGCGTGAAACATGAATGGGCATCTTGCAGAAACTCCCCCTTCTTCGTGCTTTCCCCTTCGTCGAAGGGGGCACGCTCCTTGCCACCCCCATGGCGCGGAACGCAGCAGCGAGTGCCCCTGGCCGCAACATCGGCCTGAACGAACCGAGGCATACCGCCAACACCCAGATCAGATCAAGCAAAGAAGTCGGATCTGTGGCGAGGTGCTGTGCCGGCAGAGGTTTCCGGGTAAGACTTAAGATATGCGACGCCCCGTCTCCTTCTATGGCCTCTCCCTTTCGGCGATGATGCTTGCCAGTTGTGGCGCCCAGGGCCCGGAGGTGCCTGCCGTAGCCCCCGCGGCCGAGGCGCCGGTGGGGCTTGAGCGCGGCACCATCATAGGGCTTCGGCAGCTCGGCCAGGCGAACAGCCCGGCACTGGCCCAGGTGCTGCGGGCCGCCAGTGGTTCGGGTGTGGCCACGCCGTCCGACGCCATGGAATTTGTGGTCCGGCTGGAACGCGGCGGCCGAGATGTGGCGCTGGTTCAAGAGCCGGGCCTGCGTTTGGGTCAGAGAGTCACGCTGAGTTCTGGCGCACGGGCGGTGCTGATACCGGCGGTCGGTGGGACCTGAGCTGCGGGGCCATGGTGGAGCTGAGGGGATTTGAAGTGCCGTTTAATATTGTTCGCCACCGCTCGCAGCGTTCCTGAAAATTAACAATCATCACAATGGTTTGACATACCGTCCATTCGTCGCCCGTCACCTCTGACCGACGCAGCCACACCCCAATGTTGGGGCAGATATTGGGGCGGCTGGGTTCGGGTGGATGTGGGTATCGGCCGGACCAAGCTTTATGCGCTGTTGTCCGAAGGGCGGTGAGGGCACCGAAGGCGGGCACGCGAACGCTGAGCTAGGCCGACCCTCTTGCGACATGGACTGTGTCGCTGCCGGCGGCCAGCTTCAATACCCCGCCGACCCGCATATGCGCCGCCTGATGCCGCCCGCCTGGGCTGGTTGTCGCCCGGGTGCGATGGAGGAATCGTGCGATTGAGGCAAGGAATTCTTAGGTTGTCTTGGTCCAGCGGAAGGGCTTGGTATGGGAATTGCGGGCGGCCCGATGCTGCGCGATCTGCTGCGGGCGAAGGGCATCATGACCGACCGCCTGGTGGTGGCGACGCTGGTGCGGCTGATGGGCATTGAGGCGCTATACCGCTGCCCCCACACGTCCAAACCCGCACCTGGGCTCACGATCTATTCGTATCTGCTGGGCTTCCTGGTGGTGGACCGGCCGGACCAAGTCTGGGCGATGGACATCACGTGTATTCCGATTGCATGCGGCTTTGTCTACCTGGCAGCGGTGGTGGATTGCTTCAGCCGGCGTGGCCTGGCGTGGCGGCTGTCGACCACGCGGGAAACGGAGTTCTGCCTGGACGCTGTGGCTGAGGCGCTGGCGCGCCACGCCAACACGGAGATTTACACCAGCGGCCAGGGCAGCCAATTCACCAACGTGGCCCTCACGGGGCTGCTGCTGACATAGGATCTCGCGATCAGCATCGACGGGCGGGGCGTCTGGCGGGACAACCTGTTCGTCGAGCGGCTCTGGCGCTCGGTGAAGCATGAGGAGGTCTATCTGCGGGCCTATGAAAGCGTGAGCGATGCGCGCGCGTCTCTGGGCCGGTATCAGGGGATACCATCATGGCCGTCAGCCGGATTCGAGCCTTGGGGCGAGAACGGCGAAACAGGCATGGATGGACCATCTGCCCCAATGGCTGACAGCGTGAGGGAGCTTTTGGTGCCTTGGTGCCGCTACGGCACCGGCAAGACGTACGTTTCCACCGCCACGCGATCCACTTACCGGAACCGAACCGCTGTAGCGAGAAAACGAGCCACCTCTGTGACGGAGGCTGCGCACGGCCATGCGACGCAGAATGTGGTGCCGAACTTCGACCATGGGATCTGCCGCCGATGCGAAGGCCTGGCGCCGCCAAGCGCATGGTCACAGACGCGCGGGACGGTGACCACACGCCGGTTTACCCGCGCGAGGCCGTCAAGCGTGCGCTGGAGCTCCACGCGACGGCGCTGATCATGGTGCGAAACCACCCCTCGGGCGATTCAACGCCCGGCCGCGCCGACATGACGGCTGAGGTCAAGGTGGCGACGGCGTCGCTGGGTATAGTGCTGCATAACCACCTGATCATCGGCCGAAACAGACCGCTTTCTTTTTGGCGGGAGAGGTTGCTGTAGGCCCATAATGAGCTTGGCAGCGGATCAGCCTGGCGCCGCCTCATGGCGGCAATTCCCAAGCGCTGCAGCGCCGTAATCGCCATTCATGTGGTAAACATCCTCACCGGGCTTGTAGGTCCGGTTTTTCAAGATTCGGACCGCTCCGGCGGAGAAGCCCGCCTTGGTAAAGACGCCGCTGGCGAGAGTTGCTTCGGGCTGCTGGCAGACGCGCACATTCAATGTTGAGAACAGCCTCAGCACGACGTCCATATAAATCTCATGGGTCGCAGCAATTGACGGGTCAGTCCAGCGGGAGCGCTCGGCAGGAAGGGTGAGCACGGTCTCGCTTACCAAAGGTTCAGGCAACAGGAGGATGGGCGCAGCAGTCACCTCGCGCAGCAGGATCGTCACATGATAGGCGCTCGAGGCACGGATCTGGGCCTCCGCCACTGCGGCAACCGCCGCAGGCGAGATGAGGTCACGGACACCGGCAGAGGCGGCATCCATCGCATGGGTGCGATAGATGTTCAGGATACGCCGAAAATGGATGAACATCCCTGCCAGCAAGAAAAGCCCAAAGCGTGATACCTCGACGTAAGCCAGC
>Ga0335395_10002254_pt1 | contig 11976 bp, 13 predicted proteins | sample MAT02_FD_205744 | JGI IMG/M metagenome (GOLD analysis project Ga0335395, IMG submission 205744) | Freshwater microbial communities from Lake Fryxell liftoff mats and glacier meltwater in Antarctica - MAT-02 (spades assembly) (version 2) ...
ATCAGTTATCAGGTATCAGTTATTAGTTATCAGTTGATATTTGCAGACTCTTTATAAGTATTGATCGCTGTTCACTGTTCACTGACAAGAGGTGTGATGTCAGAATTACGGCAGAATATTATTACTAGAGATTGGGTGATTATTGCCCCAGAACGGGCGAAACGTCCCCATGAGTATAGGTTAGAAAACCAGCGAAAAATTACTCTGCCTGCCTACCGCCCTGATTGTCCCTTTTGCCTAGGAAATGAAGAGAGTACTGGAGAAGAAACTCTGCGTCGGAGTGACGATCGCAGCTGGCGTGTCCGGGCGGTGCTGAATAAATATTCTGCCCTCTCACCTACTGGGGAAAGAGTCCGTCATAGTCAGGGCAGCCATCGATCGATCTCTGGAGTCGGGGCCCATGAGGTAATTATTGAGCATCCCCGCCATAACGTGACCACCGCCTTATTAGATATTCCCGATGTGGCAAATATCATCCATGTTTATCGCCAGCGCTACTTGCACTTCAAAAATGATCCTAGAGTTGAAGCAATTATTATTTTCAAAAATCATGGACGGGGGGCTGGCACTTCCCTAGAGCATCCTCATTCCCAACTAGCAGCAACTCCCGTGGTTCCTTCCCAATTCCGTAGCCGGATTGCTGATGCAGTGCGCTATTTTGATGACTGCGGTGATTGTGTCTTCTGTGAAACTCTTAGGGATGAGCTTGTTAGTGGCGATCGCCTTATATTTGAAAATACCCACTTTGTAGCTTTTATTCCCTACGCTGCCCTATCTCCATTTCATATATGGATTTTCCCTCGCCGCCATTCTTCCTGTTTTGAACAAATTACGGAACCGGAAATTTTGGGATTAGCAGAGGCATTACAGGTAGTCTTGGCAAAGCTCTACTACGGCTTAGACAATCCTGATTATAATTACACCATCCGCTCTCTGCCTAGCAAGCAGGAACAAACCCCTTATTTTCATTGGTACATCGCTGTGATTCCTCGCCTCACCCAAACTGCTGGTTTTGAGATGGGCAGTGGTATGTATATCAATGCTTCCCAGCCGGAAGAAAGTGCTGAATATTTGCGATCGATCACTCCACCATTAATAACTACCTAACGCATATTTTCCTTTTTCTCTGCCTTGGCATCCCGACTAGTTGCTGCCGCAATCTCGGCATCCATCAGGGTTTTGCCCGTGGCAGCTAGGTAGACATCATCTAGGCTGGGGCGGGCTTGGGCAATGCCAAAGGTGGGTAGTCCGGCAGTTTGTAACGATCGCTGGACTTGCATGAGGGCATCACTTTGGGCAGTAACTACTAGATTTAGGGAATTACCTTGGGCTGTATTGATAATTATTTCTTGAACACAGGAGAGCGATCGCAATAACTTCTCGGCCTGCTGTGCTTCCTCTAGGGGAGAAAATTCCCGGAGTCTTAGGGTGATTCGATCGCCCCCTAGACTATCTTTGAGTTGAGATGGTGTTCCCTCAGCAATAACTAGACCCCGATCGATAATGGCCACTCGATCGGCTAGGGCATCCACTTCTTCTAGGTAATGGCTGGTTAACAACACTGTAGTTCCTGCCTGCCGCAGTTGCCGTAGAAAATCCCACACAATTACTCGGCTCTCAATATCTAGTCCCACCGTCGGCTCATCTAAAACTAAGACATCCGGCTGATGCAGTAATCCGGCCGCTAAATCTAGGCGCTTTTTAATGCCTCCAGAGTAAGTTCCAGTTTTTTTATCTGCATATTCTTCCAAACCCAGCAGAGCCAAAGCTAAATTGATCCGGTCTTTAATTATTTTCCTCGGCAAATGATAGAGGGCGGCTTGGAGTTCGAGTAATTCCCGGCCGGTGAGGACTTTATCGATCGCTACTTCTTGAGCTACATAACCCAATTTTTGTCGGACTTGACGGGGCTGATCCAGCACAGAAATTCCCGACACTTCCACCTGACCCCCATCAGGACTAGCTAGGGTACAAATAATCCGCAGAATGGTAGTTTTCCCTGCTCCATTGGGGCCTAATAAACCAAATATTTCTCCCGCTCCTACCTGAAAAGACACATCCTGCACGGCAGCTACTTTGCCATAGCTTTTTTGGAGATGTTGGACAAGAATTGTATTAGTCATAGCTAGTTTACTGTTGAGATATTGCGATACGAGAGCTAATCTTGTTTTCTAATGCTACCATAGATAGAGGAAGTTAAACAATAGTCTTTCATGGTAGATAAACCCCTCCTTCGCCTTTCCCAAAGCCAACTCCAAGTTCTGGAAGCCTGTCCCCGCAAGTTTCAATATATCTATCTAGAACAACTCCAACTGCCCCCAAATCCCCTAGAGCAGGAGCGCTTAACGTGGGGCAGTAATTTTCATTTGATTATGCAGCAGCGAGAATTGGGCTTGCCGGTGGAGCCGTTAATTGCCACGGATGGAGAGATGGAAAAAGCGATCACTGCCTTGGTAACTACTGCCTCGGAGCTATTTGCCCCCAGTCCCCAAACTTGGCGATCGGCTGAACATTCTTTATCTTGGGAGTCTCAGGGTTATTTATTTACGGTAATTTATGATTTATTTATTGCCACTCCTACGGCAGCCCAAATCATCGACTGGAAAACCTACTACAAACCCCAAAATTCTCAATTTCTCCGGCAACAATGGCAGACTAAACTCTACCTTTATCTTTTAGTAGAAGTGGGTGATTATACTCCAGAGCAAGTTACCATGACCTACTGGTTTGTCAAAAATACTCCACCCCAAAAAGTAACTATTGCCTACACTCAGGAATTTCACCAGCAAACTCAGCAGGAATTAGCGGATTTACTGGAAGATTTAAATACTTATCTAGACCAATACCAGAGTCAAGGTCAGGAATTTATTCAAGTTAGTCCTAGTGCTGGGTTTTGTATTAATTGTAATTTTGCAGCCCGGTGCGATCGCTTGCGCTACGGTTGCCGTAATCGTCTTAAGAGCGATCAAGGTGAGCATCAGCAAGCCCATGAAGCCCAACCCTCCCTAGAAACAATTGCCGAAATCACTATTTAACAATGAAATTATTTATCAAATCCCCCGTCTATACTGAAGCAAAGGAACTTATATATCTCGCCCTACCCCTTGCCAGCGCTCAGGTTGCCCAAACTGCCACAGGGTTTGTGGATATTGTGATGATGGGTTGGCTGAGTCAAGAAACTTTAGCAGCAGGAGGATTAGCGGCAACTACGTTTGGTAGTCTGCTGATCACTATCTCAGGGATTATGCTGGGAGTTAGCCCCTTGGTGGCCACAGCCTACGGTGGGGGTAATCGAGATAGAATCAAACAATTGACCCAGCAGGGTATGTGGCTTTGTCTCATAATTAGTTTGCCGATGATGTTTCTGCTCCAGCACTTTGATTTATTAATGATCCATTTAGGGCAATCATCTGCTGTGGTGGCTGTAGCTAAGACCTACTTAAGGGTTATTCTCTGGGGATCTTTTCCGGCACTATTGTTTGCCCTGCTCAAAAGCGTGCTATCTTCGGTTTCTCAACCCCGATCGATCATGGTGATCGTCATTGGTGGCACAATCTTTAATGCGATCGGTAACTATATCTTGGGGTTTGGCAAATTTGGGTTTCCGAATCTGGGGTTAGCTGGAATTGCCGCTGCTAGTGCGCTGGCTCACTGGATGATGGTCATTTGTCTATTGATTTATATTACTCAGAATTCTCAACTTAAAACTTACCAGTTTTTTAGAAACCTTCACTATCTCACCCCAAAAATCATCGGTGAATTGCTATGGATTGGGGTTCCTATCTCGGCTTCCCTTGCCCTAGAAATTGGATTATTTACTATTATTACCTACATGATGGGAGCTTTAGGAACTGAGGTTTTAGCTGCCCACCAGATTGTATTTCAGACTATTGCGATTATTTTTATGGTTCCCTTGGGCATGTCCTTTGCTACCACGATTCGGGTAGGACAGTTAGATGGTTTAGCAGATATGTTAGGGATCAAGAGATCAGCCTGTATCAGTATGACTTTAGGGGGAGGGTTTATGGTAATTATGGCAATTGTTCTGTTACTATTTCCTACTTCCATAATTTCCCTATATTTAGATATTCAGAATCCAGTTAACGCCCCAGTAATTGCCTTAGTGCTGCCCATGTTAGCGATCGCTGCTCTCTCCCAAATTCTTGATGGAGTCCAAACTGCCGCTGCCGGAGCCTTAAGGGGCTTGCAAGATACCCACATCCCTGTATTGCTCAGTCTAGGTAGTTTCTGGGGAGTGGGGATTACTAGTGGCTATATTCTGGGATTTTCTCTAGGCTGGGGCGGCGTGGGTCTATGGATAGGACAACTATTAGGGGTAGCAATAGCAGCACTATTTTTCATCCTGCGGTTACAGTCCAAACTATCGTCCATATCTATCTTAAAAAAAGCTGAAGGAGAAGTTGCCATAAGGGGGAAACAATAAGCTAATATTTCTGTGATTAGCTAACTGTGAGTTGTCGCCCTATATTTCTATACAACAAATCCATTTTAGGTTCCTATGACTTCCCAGCAACTCGAAGCCCGGATTGCAACTCTAGAAATAGAATTAGCACAGATGAAACATATTCTGGCAATATCTCCCCAGAAACAAGAACCCTGGTGGCTCAAGGTATCAGGGAGCTTTGAAAACAATCCTACTTTTGAAGAAGCCCTTCGTCTTGGACAAGAATGGCGTAAATTAGCTGAGTAGTTTCTACTCACTTAAAAATCATACATAATTATAGGAAGTTATGAGTTCGATCACCTCAGAGCAGATGGCTGCCTATCTCTTAACAACAACTCAAAGAGAGGAAGCACGGCTAGAAAAATTACAAAGCAGGCGATCGCAAGGCATGGCAACAGCCCAGCAAGCGGCTCAAATGCTCAAACAATGGGGAGCAACCAGAGTTGTACTATTTGGTTCCATCCTCACCGAATATTTCCATGAAACTTCTGATTTAGATTTAGGTGTTCAAGATTTACCAGAACATCTTTACTTCCGAGTAGTGGCTCAGTTACAGGGCATTAGTAGTTTTACAGTAGATTTAGTAGAGATAAATTATGCTGCCCCGCATATTCAGGAAGCGATCGCCCAGGGTAGAGAACTATGAGTAAGTACAATGTATTAGTAGCCCGACTGCAAAAGGAATTAAATTCAATTCAAATAGTAGTAGAAACTGCCACATCCCAGATAGAAAAAGCAAAATGTTCAGGCGATCAAGACTATGCCCTAGCAGCAGCCTTTAGTCTCCAAAACTTTTATACAGGAGTAGAACGAGTTTTTGAAGAAATTGCCAAGCAGGTTGATCTATCTTTACCTGCTGGAGCAAGCTCCCATAAAGAACTACTAGAACAGATGGGGCTGGATTTACCAAAAGTACGCCCTGTAGTATTGCAAGATGAGACCTTAGAACAGCTCCAAGACTATCGTGGTTTTCGCCATGTAGCAATCCATCGTTATGGCTTTGAACTAAAGCTCAACAGAATCCAAGAGCTAGTGGTCTCTCTCCCAGACTGCTACAACAACTTTGCCGTAGATTTACAGCTTTTCTGTGATTTTCTCCAGAAATTAGATCAATGATTTGGAGGTATAGGGAGGTACAGGAAGTTTTCCTAAGTATGGGGATCGAGAATAATTAATTGTTGCTGGAAAAGCGATCGTCCCACTGCCAAATCTAAACCTAATTCATCTAAGATTTCTCCTAAACTCCTCTGGCCATCACAAGCTCTAAGTAAAATTGCTTCGGCTGGGGTCAAGCGGACAACTTGATAATCGTAGTTAAATACCGAATTGCCATCTTCCCAACCACTCAGGCAAGGATTACGCTCTGGAATTGCCGATCGCAGCTGGGGTCGCCCCAATCGCAGTTCTCCATCCTCTGACCAGTTTGTAGTTTCTAAGGGTGGACGGCTGAGGAAAAATTCATAATGGGTTACTTCTGGATCTAAAAGTTCAATTAGACGATAAACTTCCCATTTATTCAAGCCTTTAGTTCTTTCTAATAAATCTAAATCCTTCCCTAATAATCTCTCTAGTTGCCAAAACTGGGGATTAGAAAAACCTAGAAATTCCAACCCCGAAGCATCGATTAACTCCTTCAGAGAGGAAATATTGTAATCAATTTCTTGGGGATGGACATACATATCTGCAAAGCATTCATCCCGCTGATTTTCCATGGCCCAGCGTTCCTTTTCCCGCTTCAGCAACCGGTTATTTTCTGGCAGAGAGGCAAATATTTTTCTGCCCAAATGCACTCCATCTTTGTAATTTCCCTTTTGATCGCCTTGGAGGAGAGCGATCGCTTTTTGCATCTGCCTAATTTCCCACCGTCCCAACTCTCCATAGACAAACACATGCAATAAACCACCGGGAGCTAGTTTCAATGCCAAATTCTGAATCCCCCGCAGAGGATCCTCTAGATGATGCAATACTCCTACACAATTAATCAGATCAAATTCTCCCGATAACTGCCCCACATCGTAGAGGCTGAGTTGCTTAAACTCCACTCGGTCAGCCTTAGACCTGCTACAGCGCTCCCGTGCTACCTGCAAAGTCCCGGTACTAATATCAATCCCGGTAACTTTGGCTAGGGGATTAAGATGGACTAAATACTCCGTGCCAACTCCCGTCCCACAACCAGCATCGAGGATGCGAATATCTTGGCGATCGGGCTTTCTTCCCGTACAAAAATTATAAGCTGCTAACCAATTCCAGCGCCAGTTGTAGCCCGGTGGTGGTTCATCAAGGAAAGGTTCTGGGGGGAAAGGGTAAGTATCGTAGAGATTTTTAACAGCAGCGGTGATATTATCGGTATCCATAATTATATTTATTATTTATCAGAATTTACTCATATGCCAGAAATTGCTCTTTTTAAAATAACATTATAGCCATCATAAATAATTTCTAAACTATTAAGAGTGCTATATGCTGTAAGCCATGACTTAATTAAGATTGGTATTTATGCAACTTAGTATTGAGATTGCTCTCCAGTTATTTTTTGCTGCAATAATCGCTGGTTGGGTAGATACGATCGCCGGCGGTGGGGGACTAATAACTTTACCTGCCATGTTAACTATGGGTATTCCTCCAGCCGTGGCCTTAGCTACCAATAAAGTGCAAGGAAGTAGTGGAACTTTAGTCGCTTCCCTATATTTTTTAAGAAAAGGAGCCATAGATCTAAATAAAATTAGATGGTCAATTCTAACAACATTTATTGGTTCTATTCTGGGAGGCTGGCTCGTTCTGCAAATTAATTCTGCGGCCTTAAAAACAGTCCTGCCAGTTTTACTGATCTTCATGGGCTTATACTTTCTTCTCTCCCCCACTGTTGAGGATATCGATCGAGAGCCACGCATTTCCTATGGATTATTTGCAGCTTTTATAGCGCCTCTTTTAGGATTCTATGACGGTTTTTTTGGCCCCGGAACTGGCACATTTATAACCTTAGCTTTTGTAGTTTTATGTGGCTATAGCTTATCTAAAGCAACAGCAAATGCCAAGATTCATAACTTTACTAGTAATGTTTCTGCCCTAATTTATTTCCTATTATTTGGCAAGATTTATTGGAATGTGGCTATAGTTATGATCATTGGTCAAGCGATCGGCTCTTATCTAGGGGCAAAAATGGTGACAAAGAAGGGGGTTGCTTTAATTAGACCAGTCGTAGTTACTGTTTGTTTTGTAATGTCGCTTAGATTATTACTAAAGTTTTAATAGATTTTGTAATTGCATCACTTTTGTGATCTACCAAATTGATTCTAAATCTAGGACAAAACCCAGCAGAACCGGATTACCTGATACCTGAAGCGGCCGATCCAAAACTTCTATTTCTTGCTGGGGACGATAAATTTCTACCTGTTGCGATCGACGATTAATTAACCAGCCTAAAATAGCCCCATTATCTCGATATTCTCGCATCTTAGCTTGAGTTTCTGGCAAACTATCGCTAGGAGAAAGCAACTCCACCACAAAATCTGGACAAATAGGCGGAAATTTCTTTTTTTGTTCAGCGGTTAGAATATTCCAACGTTCTAGTTTTATCCAAGAAGCATCAGGCGATCGGTCAGCACCATTAGGAAGCTTGAACCCTGTAGAAGAGTCAAATACTTTACCTGATTTATTTTGCTGATTCCAAATCCAAAGCTGAGCCGTCAGTCCCGCATTGCTGCTGCCCGTTTCTCCCCCGGCTGGTGCCATGATAATTAATTCTCCCTTGGCTGTGCGCTCTAACTTAATATTTTCATTTTCTTGAGATAGTTGAAAAAATTGTTCATCAGTCAGCTTGATAATGGGGTTGAGGTTAAGAATAAGAGTAGTCATAAAAGTTTTTAGTCTCAGGTTTGACTAAGGTTTTGAGCAATATTTATAAATTAAAAAGTAATATAATTTTAATTGATTTTTTTAGGCATCCTACTATTTAATGCTGACACGATCGCCATCATCAAACTTGACATAAATAATACTGGAGTTAGCCAATCTCCCCAACGCACGTACCAAGTTTGGGTTTGCCGTTTATAGATTGTGTGGGCATGGGTTTCGTAGGTATTGATGCCTGATAACCACAGAGTATTGCCGTGAGGATCCACAATCCCCGAATAGCCCGTATTTGTAGCTCGTACTGCCCAGCGATCGACCTCCACCGCCCGGAGAACATCTTGGGCATGGTGTTGAGCAGGCATAGCGGGGCTGTAGTGGGCATTATTAGAAGCTGTGATTATAAATTCTCCCCCTTGGGCAGCTTGGCGGCGGAAGTGACGACTAAAGGCAGATTCGTAGCAAATCCCCGCAATTACTCTGCCTAAGGGTGTATCTAAAACCTGATCAATCCGCCCTCCTTGCAACTTAGCATCCAAGGGCGAGAGGCGATTAATAAACTGCCCGATAAATTGCTCAAAGGGAATATATTCCCCTAGGGGAACTAGCTTAAACTTGTTGTACTGGCTGACAGTTTCCCCCTTACCCGTCACTGTAAAAAGGCTATTAGTTAAGCGATTTCCCTCCCGGCCAAAACCTCCAATCCACACCATGACACCTTTATCAAGAATGGCTCTATAAAATTCACTGCGACTAGTCACCTGCTCACTCCACAAAAAAGGTAGGGCAGTTTCTGGAGTCAGGACTGCCACAACTCCCTGATCGGCAAGTTGTTTATAACCAGAGGTGTAGCCGGCGATCGCTTTCCGCCAGCCTTCGGGATAAAGTTTAATGGTATTGGGAATATTGCCTTGAATGATGCCAATTTTTAATGCCTGTTCTGGAGCATCAGCGATCGGTTGATTATAGATAAATCCTCCAACTAAATGCACTGCCATTAGTAATCCTAGACCCCCAGCAACCAATTTTTTACCTTGGGTTTGCCAACTCATCATCCCTGCTGCCAGGAGGCCATTAACAGCCACGATCGCTGCCGTAATAGTATTCGGCCCAGAAATCTTCCCCAGTTGCAAAATTGCTAAATTCTCTGGGCTTTGGGTATAAGAAAGGGAAGTCCACCACAGATCCCCTAGGCTAAATAAACCTTCTAAGAGACACCACAGAGCTGTTCCTAAAAGAATTTTCCCTAGAAGTTTGCTTGGAGATAAGCTAGGCAGAGAATTGGGCAGCAACCTATCTACCCATGCCATACTCAGCACCCAAAGAGCTACCAGAAACCCGCCAGCCAAAGCTAGAAAAATCCAACAAAAAGAGGCGATCGCTAAACTTGCCCCCCACGGCACGCCCATCCACGTCATAGGATGAATGCCCGTTATCCAAGAAATTCCTAACCCGTGATAACCTATCCCCCACAAACAACCATAGCTAATACTTTTTTTAATAGATGTCTTACCACTTTGATGCAAAACAACAATCCAAAGGGGAATCATCGCTACCCACGCTAGATACCAAGCCCTCACCGGGGCGGGCGTACAACCCATGATCATGCCTCCCCCCAGAACTAGTAAAAATGGATAGAGGTCATGAATTTTTTGAGAAAATATTTTCATAGAGGGCGAAAATCCTCATCAGTTTTACCCCGACTCCGCCTAGCTTGCATGGCTTTCTCTAGTTTTTCTAACAAGCCCGGTGCCTGCTCTTGCAATTGTAGTAATAATCTTTCTCCCTCTTCTATATCACCGGGGTCTTCACCAGTTTCCATTACTGCCTTTAACCGGGGCATAGCAATTTCATCCACAATTTGAATCAAGCCTTGCAAGCATCGATTAAATTGTTTCTCCGTTAGGGTGGCATCCTCAAGGGGAAATTCAATGATTGCCCGGACTTCTCCATCGGTGGGGTCATATTCCCATTGCAGCATCTTAGTTTCCCAAGAAATACTTAACATTGTTTGCAAAATCATTTCCTTGTGGGGATGATTAATCACATCAGAGAGTACTTGGGGGGCAAATAGCTTAAAAAATTCCCCATCTTCATCTAATTGAATCACAATCAAAAAATTTTCTACTCGATCAGTTTGTACCCCCGTGATAATGCGATCGGACTCTTCTTCAATCCGATACTTCCACTCTTGCTTGTCTAGATAATGAGCAATTTGCGTTAATGTCGTTGCCATAGGGATTCTGTCCTTGCGTAATTCCAGCTTTTACCCCTGAAGTATATTGATCTATTTTAAGGCGAATTAGGCTAATATAGAAAATGTACTTCAGCGGAACTGGCGGAATTGGTAGACGCGCAAGATTCAGGTTTTTGTGTCCGCAAGGACTTCGGGGTTCAAGTCCCCGGTTCCGCATTTGTTATCATTCTTTTGCTAACAGTATTAAAAAAGTAATAATTTCCCCGCGCTGCGGGGAAATTATTACCTCAGAACTGCGATTTTGTCAGCCTTGTGTTAATTTCTAGCCGCAATAATCCTCTAGTTAAAAATTTCCGCCAACTCCATACCCCCAAGGGCAGACGAGAGGCGGGCTTATTTTTGTTGGAGGGAACCCATTTATTAATTGAAGCTTGTGGGGTAAATTACCCCCTAGAGACTATCTGTGCCACTCCTGAATGGTTAGAACGCCATGAGGCGCTATGGGAGCAGGCAACTAGTTTAGCTACAAGAGTGGAATTAGTGACAGCCGAAGTTTTGCAGGTGATGGCAACTACGGTACAACCTGATGGGGTGGTGGCTACGGCCATAAGTCGGAGGGAAGTAAAGTTACCTGCAACCGGAATTTCAGCGAATTTTTTAGGAATTGCCGGAGAAACTCTCCAAGACCCCGGTAATGTAGGGACGATGATCCGCACGGCGGTAGCTACGGGAGTGCAGGGTTTATGGTTGAGTCGAGATAGTGTGGATGGGGAAAACCCTAAGGTATTACGGGCATCGGCGGGGCAATGGTTTCGGTTGCCGATCGCCACATCTCCAGATATGGGGGAAGTGGTTCGATCGCTCCAAGCTCAAGGGGTACAAGTTATTGCTACCAATCCTAGGACAGAGTTAACTTACTGGCAGGTAGATCTCACAGCCCCGACTTTAATTCTTTTGGGCAATGAAGGGGCGGGTTTATCACCAGATTTACTGGCTCTAGCTGATCAGCAGGTACAAATTCCCCTTTTGGGTGGTGTGGAATCTCTTAATGTGGCCATTTCTAGTGCCGTGATGCTTTACGAAGCCCAGCGCCAAAGAGTAATGCCTCCCCATTTTTGAGGGGGATTGAGGGGGATCAAAGTTAATTGGGGTTAATCCCCAGTTCTCGCATTTTTGCTTGGAGGATTTGGAGTTGAGCGATCGCCTCTTCTGCCCTTTGTCTTTCTAACTCTGCCTGTTCAGTTCCCCATAATAATAAATTCCCCGCCTCATCCCACCAGCGGAGCCAATCCATCGTAATTCCCAATCTTGTCCCGTGCCAGATTCCTAGAAACAAGCTAAGTTCTGGTATCCAATACCTACCTTTAGGGTTAGAAGTTTGTAGAGCATACTTACTATCCCGAAGGAACCGAACCTCTAGGGCGAGATTAAAAGGGTCAAAAATAATGTAGGTGGGAACTTGAAG
>Ga0335395_10002256_pt1 | contig 11969 bp, 5 predicted proteins | sample MAT02_FD_205744 | JGI IMG/M metagenome (GOLD analysis project Ga0335395, IMG submission 205744) | Freshwater microbial communities from Lake Fryxell liftoff mats and glacier meltwater in Antarctica - MAT-02 (spades assembly) (version 2) ...
GCCCAACTGCTTTGTCAATTGGTACTGGTTCAGCTTGAGCTTTACCGTCATCGACTAAAACAGAAACAAAGTATTTACCGTCAGAGTTGCGAGATACTGTGACAGTTTTAATAGCTCCATCAAAAATTCTATGCAGTTTGCAATGCACTAAACCAATCTTAGGTAGATTGATGTAATCATTTTCAAACTTGACATTTTGGGGATAACTAATTGACTGTCTACCATGCTTAGACTTAAATTTTGGGAGCATGGCACGTTGATCAAAAAAGTTTTTGTAGGCTGTCGATAAATTCAACGCTACAACTTGTAAGCATTGAGAATAAGGATCTTTTAGCCATTCATATTCTTTTTTGAGACTGGGCAACAAGCCTTGTATGTACCCTCTAGTCAATCCCTTGCCAGTATTCTTATATGTGTCTTGACAAAGATTTAAGGCATAATTCCAGAACCATCTGCAACAGCCAAAAGACTTTGCAAGCAAGGTTTCTTGCTCACTTGTTGGATAGATTCTGTATTTATATGCTTTATACATTTATCGAAAACACCAAATACTGATCAAACTATCATAGCTCAAATAGAATTGACTCGCTGTCGCTCAATTTGTTTTCTGGCTCGTTTTCATCCCGTCGCTCACCTGAGTACAGGTAGAGCGCGGGACTTCCCACTCACGCTAGTTAAAAATTAAAAATCAACAATTAACAATGAGAATTTTTAACTTTTAATTTTTAGCTTTTCATAAAAAAACTCGGTAAGTAGGAAACTCAGCGGCCCCGGCCCTGAGAGGAAAACGACACGGGGGATTTCAATCCCCTTGAGCATTACCGCCTTGGGATTGTTTGATTCGGTGTGATGAAAGTGATGCACTTTCACTCTTGAAAATTACTATTTCAAATCTCACAATCCTGTACACATAATGGTTTGCTCCCTTTCTGGGTAATGTTAGCTTAGTCAATGTTTGGCGTGCTTTTTAGACCTGCAACACTGTAAAGCGTGACTTTAGAACTGTTTAATTGCAGATGACAGAGCAAGGAACTAGCTTCGCATTCCGGGGTGTCGTGACTCAAAAAACGTAGTCAGTTAAGACTTAGACTGGTCAGTATAGCTTGTTTGATTTCTCTTGCAAGCTCAGTCCCTTTAGGGATGAGTTACTGACCTCTAAAGGAAAGGATTCATCTCATCAACTTCAGGTTCTGGAACCTGCGGTTTTGGTTCTGACTTTGGTTCCGGCTGTCGTTCCGGTGGTCGCTTTGACTTTGGTTCCGGCTGTCGTTCCGGCTGTCGCTTTGACTTTGGTTCCGGCTGTCGTTCCGGCTGTCGTTCCGGCTGTCGTTCCGGTGGCGGTGGAGCTTCCGGCGGAGCTTGGAGCGCCACCAGCAGATCCGGGGTCAGCGAAATGCTGTCGTCGGTAACTGCAACCTCTGTTGGTTGTGAAATCGTCTCGCTTTCAACATCTACTCCTGACGGGGCGGCGCTGCGAGCTTGCTCGTAGACTGCTGTCCCGAGCGAGTATAGCAGTTGCTTGAAAGCTTCGATTTGCTCGGTTAGTTGCTCGGTTGTGATTTCAGGGTTAGCCATCCCTGCCTTCAAAGCTGTTGCTGCTGTTTCGGCTGCGACTTTGAGGTCGTCGCCGAGCAATTGCGCGTTGGTTTTCAAAGTAACACCACAATTATAGACCAGGGTGTCGGCTTGATTTTTGAGTTCGGCGAGTTGAGCGCGCTTGATGTCCTCCTCGGCATAAAGTTCGGCTTCTTGGCGCATCCGCTCGACTTCGGTTTCGCTCAATCCTCCTGTATTGGAGATTTGGATGCTTTGTTCTTTTCCGGTTCCCTTGTCTTCTGCGGCCACTTTGAGAATGCCGTTGGCATCGATTTCAAAGGTAACTTCGATTTGAGGTACGCCGCGGGGGGCTGCAGGAAGGCCTTTGAGCAGGAATTTGCCGAGACTTTTATTGTCTCTAACCAATGCGCGTTCGCCTTGGAGTACGTGAATTTCTACCGAAGTTTGCCCGTCCGCCGCCGTGCTGTACATTTGCGATCGACTGGTGGGGATAGTTGTATTGCGCTCGATTACTTTGGTGAACACCCCGCCGAGGGTTTCGAGCCCCAGGGAGAGGGGCGTAACGTCTAGCAGCAGCAAATCTTTGACTTCGCCGCCCAACACTCCGGCTTGAATTGCCGCGCCTACGGCTACAGCTTCGTCGGGATTCACGGATCTATCAGGAGAAGCGCCACCAAAATACTTGCTAATTGCCTCTTGAACTGCCGGAATTCGGGTTGAGCCTCCGACTAAAATAATCCTATCTATATCTTTGGGGGTCAGGCTTGCGTCTTTGAGGGCTTGAGTCACCGGATCGATCGTCGCTTGTACCAAATGACCCACCAGTTTTTCAAACTGAGATTTAGAAAGATCCATTTCCAAATGTTTCGGCCCTTTTTCATCAGAGGAGATGAAGGGTAAATTAATGGAGGTGGATTGCGAAAGAGAGAGTTCAATTTTCGCTTTTTCTGCAGCTTCTCTGAGGCGCTGCAAGGCCATTTTGTCTTTTGAGAGGTCGCTGCCTTCTTGAGTGCGGAAAACTTCTACCAGCCACTGGACTATGCAGTCGTCAAAGTCATCTCCGCCGAGATGGTTGTTACCTGCGGTGGCGTTGACTTCAAAAATTCCGTCTCCCAGTTGCAGGATCGAAACGTCGAAAGTACCGCCGCCCAAGTCAAAGACCAAGATTTTCTGTTCGATATTTTGCTTGTCGAGCCCGTAGGAGAGGGCCGCCGCCGTCGGTTCGTTGACGATCCGCAGAACTTCTAAACCCGCGATCGTACCTGCGTCTTTAGTAGCTTGCCGCTGAGCGTCTGTGAAGTAAGCTGGCACTGTAATCACGGCTTTGGTAACAGGTTGTCCCAAATAAGCTTCAGCATCTTGCTTGAGCTTTTGGAGTACCATTGCCGAGATTTCTTGGGGGGTGTGAACCTTGTTCCGAATTTGGACGTTAACGGTGTCGTCTTTGCCTTTGATGCAGGTATAGGGAGTCCGGGCTCTTTCTTCTTCCGTGTCGTCCCACCTGCGTCCGATAAATCGTTTGATGCTGTAGACAGTATTTACAGCATTAGTTACAGCTTGCCGCTTGGCTAGTTGACCGACTAAACGATCGCCCCCTTTGCCAAATCCTACGATGCTCGGAGTTGTGCGGCCGCCCTCGGAATTGGCGATCACGACGGGTTTACCACCCTCTAACACAGCTACGCAACTGTTAGTCGTGCCTAAGTCAATTCCAATAATTTTTACCATAGCGCCTCATAAAACTTTGTGGGATGTTTGCAAACCTCCAACTACAAGTTGGGGGATGAAAAACGACTCAGCTTGTTTTAACAAGCACCACCCGACCGGATTTGCAGGAAATAAACTTTGATGTCCTAGGGCCAGAGCTAAAGACCGATCGATTTTATGTTTTAGATTGAACAATTGACTCCACAAATTAATTTGGGAGTTCCCACAAAATTCTAAAATTCGGGAATCGATACTACACATACCTGTTCCAAGAAAACATTCAAATATCGGCCTTGGTTCCCAATTTTTATGAGGTCAGTCATTCCCTATCGCAAATCACCAATCGAAAATGGTATGAGTCGGGGGCACGGTACCCGTTTTTGGGCGGGTTAAAACATTTTTCCGAGTTTGTTGAAAAAGCGCCAATCCGCTTTTAGTCCAGAATTAAGAAGTTGGTGAGCCTGCCGCCTTCACGCCCCCGAATTTTCTTCGGGGGTTAGTGACTTCGAGGAATGCAGTAGGTTGTATCCCGATTAACTTTCCGAACTATCGGGATTTTCATCTGAGGCTACCACAGATATCCCAGGTGCTGCAACCTTCACTTTGGCGTGTCGCAAGACGCGATCGCCCAGAATGTAGCCGCGTTCTAGTTCTTGGATGATTGTTCCTTCCTCGTGTTCGTCACTTGGTTCGCTCAGTAGAGCTTCGTGCAAGTTGGGGTCAAACTGTTCGCCTTCGGGCCGCATCGGAGAAACCCCGATTTGCTTGAGGCTATCTACCATATGCTTGTAAACGCTTTGGTAGCTTTTGTGAATGTTCATTTCACCGTCAGTTTGGGGCTTGATGTGCGATCGAGCGCGCTCGAAATTGTCGATTACGGGTAACATGGTCTTAATCGTGCCACATCTTACCTGTAAATCTAACTCTTCTTTTTCCTTTTGGGTGCGCCTGCGGAAGTTTTCAAAATCTGCTGCTAGGCGGAGACTTTGATTTTTTAGCTCTTCTACTTGAGCGGATGCGGCTTGGACTTGAGTTTTCAAAGCCTCTTTTTCATCTCTCGCCTCGGCGAGTTCCCTCTTCCAAGACTCAGCCCCATCATTTACAGTCGGACTGTTGGTGGAACCGCCGGTGAGAGTATCCCCAGAGGCGTTTGCCTTCGAGTCACCCTGAGCACTTTGATAAGCTCGAGCAAGTTCGAGTTCCCAATCGGCAGATTCGTTCGAGTTTGCTGGTGCTGGCGGAGTTTCGCTTGCCATTGGCGAACCCTCTGGGGTTTCCCCAGTTGAGCCAGGATCTAGATCTTGCTGTTTTTCCTCTTCAATCATAAAAAAGCTCGGTAAGTGGGAAACTCAGTGGCTTTAGCCCTGAGAGGGAAACAACGCGGGTGGTTTTAACCACCGTGAATCTTTCCATTACCGCCTTGGAGTTGTTCAGTCAGGTGTACTTTTGTAGTGTACTTTCGATGGGACAATTACCATCTCAAACCTTACAACCCTGTACGCATAATGTTTGCTCGATTAGAGCCTCCCGATGCGGGGTGATGTTAGCTTCGCCAATGTTATAAGGGCTTGTTGGGCTTGCAACACTGTTCCAGTGACTTTAGAACTGTTTAATCACAAGCGACAGAGCGGGGAACTAGCTTCGCATTCGCCCGGTGTCATGACTCAAATAACGTAGTCAGTTAAGACGCTTGGCTGGTCAGAATAGCTTGCGAGAGATTTCTCTTGCAAGCTCAGTGTCTTTAGACCTGAGTTCCTGACAATAGCGCTGCGCGACAGAACCCTATCAATTCTAGCAGATACACTTAACCGGGTAAATCGAGAGAACTAGAATTTACCCTGTATGGCACCCTCTAATTTATAGGATATTTTGCGCCTTTGTGGAAACATACGTCCAAGCTTTCAATAAAATCTTGAAAGTTTCGTTTATATTTCTATCGATAGCAGGAGTCAGCAAGAAAGGGAGCATCTCAGTTTTGATTTTATAGTGCGATCGTCCCCGCTCGCGATCTATCCAACACTCGCGAGCTCTTGAGGTGCTCGCACTGTAAAGAAATTGCTTTTTCGCAAAAGTGAGATGCTCCCGCAAGAAACCTTTTGTTAAAGCTTTATTTGGGATTAATGCGATCGCATTTAAATCTTTTTTTAGAGTATGCGTGTCAAGTCTAAATTTATACCATTCCTGGCGATTTTCCATCGCTACCAGACCAAGCTCAGCCTGTCTCCGTCGCTTTCAAACTCTTGATTTGGCGATATTCCCTCTCTGCTGCGACAAAAGTTGGTGTAGCGCAAAATTATATTGTAAAATAAAATTAAAATATCTTCTTAGAAAGAGCTTCTGCTGTTACGTCCGAGCGATCGCTCTTTAATGGGAAAATTGCCGATTCAAAGTTTGCTTGAAAGTACAGCTAACTCAACTAAATTAATCTAATTTTTTGATGCTCAATTTGAAGTGAGTTATTTGATTGAAAAACAGGGAGTATTTCTCCCTTGGTTAAAAGCCTTTTTGAAAAAGTGCTATTTTCGCGATCGGACTATAATATCTGGTTTGCCCGCTATCATATCGAACCGGGCTATAAAATAAGACTTGCGAGACATTCCTGCCACACTATAAATACTTGCAATTCGAGGCTATCGATCGACTTAAAAAAAAACAATTAAATTAATCTTTTGTATGAAAAAAATTGCTTTTTTTTCGATATTTTAAACAAATTGTTAACTTTAAAAAAAGGTTCAAAGTTTATTTTATAGCATAAATTTAACAAGTGATATGACATAACATAATATTATTTTATTTATTGATGTTGTATGACTTAGCGAGTTAGCAAGGACATTAACCTGTAGTTGAAATGCTTGAAATGTTGGTTTAAATCATTTTGTATTTCAGACATTTAAAGTTTTATAAATTGAAATTTTGAGCGATTAAACTTATAAAAATTATATCTTGTGACCTGAGTTAGTAATCTGTAAATACGAGGAATATCTAATTAGTTGATTTCGGTATTTGTGAACCATAAAGCTTGAGTGACAAAGGTGGAATATCAAGGTATAGTGTTTATCAAAAAAATGACGTACAGGTTTAGATTTTAGATACTTCGACTTCGCGAGCGAAAAAGTTTTAGATTTTAGATTTTAGATACTTCGGCTTCGCGAGCGAACAAGTTTTAGATTTTAGATTTAGGGATCGAGACCTCATCGAGAGTGAGAAATGCTATATAATTAGAGTAGTATTTGGCGACCAAAAACTAGAGCTGCTCAAAGTCGGCGCGATCGGACTTCGATCGGGCGATCGCAGATAATTAATCAAAATATATCTCAAAAGATCGATCGACCCCTTAGTCAAAGCTATCATCATTAACAAGCACATAGCCGAGCTTGAACCTAGTACAGACGCACCGCGCCTGCGAGGGCCCGGTCATTTGACCAAACAATTTGCGAATATAACACGATCGCACAAAAGCGACACACCCCAGGGCAAATCCCCAAGTGATGTGCCACGAGGCTATAACCAGAGTATCTCGCGGGTTCATCCGGTAACTAAGCAACGTCGGCACTCCACGAACAATATCTGATGGCAAGCATCGGCAACTCGCTCCAAACTCTCGTCAATTTGTAGACCAAAGTTAGAGCGGACTACGAGCTTACCCTTGACATATACGGATTGAGCCATCAAATCACAATAGCTCATCCACAAGCAAAGTATACGAGGGTTAAAAGCCCGCGTTGGTTTTCCTCTCAGCACTCTTTGTGACTGAGTTTCCCACCTATTGAGTGTTTTTCTATGACTAGCACATCCCCGCCTCGCTCCAATATATCGATAGTTGCTGTGAGCAATTTTACTCCGGCTCTCAACAAGATGATTCAGTCGGGTTACGTCAACAGCGACCAACTGAAGCAAGCTCAAATTGAAAGCCGGAAGTCGGGTAAGCGGTTGACGGAGGTATTAGAAGCGCTTACCGGGCAGCCGTTGCCACCAGAATTGCTGCGGCTTTATAAAAAGCAGCAGATGTTTGAACGGAAGATAGTCTACGGTGTTGAGGCATTTGACCCGGAGATGAGCGCCCTGTCTAACGAGCAACTCGGAGTTATGCTCGATGGGTTGAAGATTTCGATCGACATTTGTCACCAAGGCCGATTTTTACCCGTCGCCAAGACGGAAACTGAACCTCCGGCGGTTGTAGTGGCAATGGTCGATCCCGACAACCTCAACGCTCAAGAAGATTTGCGGCGGATTTTGCAGCCTCACGGCTTGAGTTTTCAGCGCCTGGTGATTACGCCAGACGACTATCAGGATATAACTTCGGCCTATCAAGACGACCAAGTTAAGGTAGCAGCCAAAATAGCAGAATCCGAAAAGCAGAGAAAGATGGATTTAGGGGAGGGAGATTTTGGCGAACTCTCGCTAGAAGAGGAGAGTGCGGATCAAGAAGACCTAGCTAACACCCTGGACGATGCTGAGGCGGCTCCCGTAATTAAAGCCGTCAATATCATATTGGCTAAAGCTTTGTCGGAAAAGGTGTCTGACATCCACGTAGAACCTCAAGAAGAGTTCATGCGGATACGGATGCGGAAAGACGGGGTGCTGCAAGAGTATTTCCGGTTTCCTAAGCAGGTAGTGCAAGCGATTACGGCTCGTTTCAAGATTATTGCCAACCTGGACATTGCCGAACGCCGACAAGCTCAAGACGGCCGCATCCGCCGGGTGTTTGAGGGACGCACGGTGGATTTCCGGGTGAACAGTTTGCCTTCGCGGTACGGCGAAAAAATTGTGCTGCGGATTTTGGACAGTTCCAGCACTCAGTTGGGTTTGGGTTTGTTAATCTCCGACGAAGAAACTTTGGCTTTAGTCCGAGAGTCTGCTAGTCGTCCGTTCGGACTAATTTTGGTGACGGGGCCGACGGGTTCGGGCAAGTCAACTACTCTGTACTCGATTCTGGCGGAACGGAACGATCCGGGGGTTAATATCAGTACGGCGGAAGACCCGATCGAATATGCTTTGCCAGGAATTACCCAATGTCAAGTAATTCGGGAAAAAGACTTGACTTTTTCCAACATTCTGCGGGCGTTTTTGCGGCAAGACCCTGACGTGATGCTGGTGGGGGAAACGCGGGACAGAGAAACAGCAAAAACGGCTCTGGAAGCGGCTTTGACGGGACACTTGGTGCTGACGACGCTGCACACCAACGACGCGGCCGGGGCAGTCGCGCGTTTGGCCGAAATGGGTGTAGAACCGTTCATGGTTTCAGCCGCTCTGTTGGGCGTGTTGGCTCAGCGTCTGATGCGGCGCGTTTGCGACCAGTGCCGCATTCCTTACCAGCCTACTGCCGCAGAACTCGGCAAGTACGGTCTATCGGCTTCTCAAGAAATTGATCTAACTGTTTACAAAGCCAACACTGTACCCGTCGAAGAAAGGAAGGAACTCGCAGAACGCGAGCAACTTTGTCGCAAGTGCGGCGGGCTAGGCTACAAAGGACGGGTAGGGGTTTACGAGTTCCTGAAAAATACTGAGCGGCTTCAAACTCTGATCACTCAAGGAGCTCCCACAGAGCAAATTAAGGAAGCTGCTGTAGAAGAAGGGATGAAAACTTTGTTGGCTTACAGCTTGCAGTTGGTGCGGGAAGGCGCGACTACCTTTGAAGAAGTCGAGCGGGTGACGTTTACTGACTCGGGCCTGGAGGCGGAAATGAAAGCCAAACGCAAGCAGGGACTTACCTGCAAAACTTGTCGGGCGGAATTGAAGCCGGAGATGCTGGATTGTCCGTACTGCTTGACGCCGCGCTTTTTGGATTGATTGAGCAGTTAACTGTCAACCCTTCTCTAAGCGAGCGGGCAAGCTGTCAACTGTCAACTGTCAACTGTCAACTGTTAACTGTTAACTGTCAACTCTTAACTGAGTTAAATTGGTCAATAACTATCAACTCGATCTAGGAGAGGTATCTATGGGTCTGATGATTGAAGACGTACTGGAGTCCCTGGTAGAGCAAGGGGGTTCGGACATACACATCCAAGCGGGTGCGCCGATATTCTTCCGAGTCAGCGGTAAACTAACTCCTCAAGCGCAATACGGCGACATTCTGTCTGCTGAGGAAGTGCAAATCCTGATTTTCCAAATGCTCAACAATATGCAGCGCAAGCACTTGGAAATGGAGTGGGAACTCGACTGCGCTTACGGCGTGAGAGGATTGGCTCGGTTTCGGGTCAATGTCTACCGGGAGCGGGGTGCTTGGGCTGCTTGTATGCGGGCTCTGGCTTCCAAGATTCCTAACGCAGATGCTTTAGGCGTGCCGCAGATTTTGCGGGACTTGACGGAAAGACCGAGGGGTATGTTGTTGGTGACGGGACAAACCGGTTCCGGGAAAACTACTACGATGGCTGCTTTGTTGGATCTGATCAACCGAACGCGGGCAGAGCACATTCTCACAGTTGAAGATCCGATTGAATACGTGTTTCCTAATATCAAGAGTTTGTTTCACCAGCGCCAAAAGGGCGAAGATACTAAGAGCTTTTCTAATGCGCTGAGAGCAGCCCTGCGAGAAGATCCTGATGTAATTCTGGTGGGGGAAATGCGCGACTTGGAAACGATCGGTCTGGCAATTTCGGCGGCAGAAACGGGTCACATGGTGATGGGAACGCTGCACACTAACTCTGCCGGAGCAACGGTAGACCGGATTTTGGACGTGTTTCCACCGATTCAACAGCCCCAGGTTCGCGCCCAGGTGTCTAACTCTCTGGTGGGAATTGCTAGCCAAAATTTGGTAGTGAAAATTGGGGGCGGCCGCTGCTGCGCTATGGAAATCATGGTGAATACTCCAGCTATGTCTAACTTGATCCGGGAGGGTAAAACTCCAATGATTTACTCCCAAATCCAAATGGGGGCGAAGTTGGGTATGAGGACGATGGAAATGGCCCTGGCTGAACTTTACAAGACCGGGAAAATCACTTGGGAATCGGCAATGGCCAAGGCTTCTAAGGCTGACGAACTCCAACGCTTGATTGGCCCGGCACCTGTTGGTGACGCCAAGGTAGGAGCTCATTAATTCCGTCAGCAGTCATTAGTCAGGAGCTAGCAGAAACAACTGATGGCTGATGACTAATGACTCATGACTGATGACTGATGGCTCATGACCGAAAGCGAGCGAGACGCTCGCACTAATGACTGATGACTGATGACTAATTACTTTTAATAAATTTTCAGAGGTGAGCTGTGGCTACCAACGTTGTCCGTCAAAAACCGAAAGGTAGTTTTGATTTCAATGCGATTCAGGAGCAAATAGAGTATAACCTTACCAGTCTGACTGTTAAGGATATGGCTATTTTTGCTCGTCAGTTTGCGGCTATGTTTAATGCAGGGGTGGCGATCGTTAGATGCCTTTCCGTGCTGCACGAGCAGTGTTCTAATGCTAAGTTGAAGCGAGCGCTCAGGAGCATGAATGCTGACGTGCAGGAGGGGATAAACTTGGCAGAGGCGATGGCTAAGTTTCCTGATGTTTTTGACCAACTGTTTATCAGTATGGTGGCGGCGGGAGAAGTCGGGGGGGTGCTAGATGAAACCCTAGACCGTCTGGCGCTGATGATGGAAAAAAATCACAAGACCGAGGCTGAAATTAATTCGGCAATGTCTTATCCGAAGACTGTGTTCTTTATTGCGATCGTGATTTTTTTCGCAATGACTATATTCTTGCTGCCAACTTTCGCTAAAATCTTTAAAGATATTGGTGCAGATTTGCCAACCTTTACGCTGATTATGTTGGGAATTAGCGCGTTTTGTACGGCTTGGCCTCCCATCCAACAAATAACTGTTATTGGGGTGATTATAGCGCTCAAAATTGCCTTTGATATGTACTACAAAACTCCCATAGGTCACCTACAAATTGATAGGATTGCCCTGAAGTTGCCGATTTTTGGAGATTTGATCGAAAAATCGGCTGTGGCTCGGTTTTGCGTGATATTTGGGTCGCTGACGCGATCGGGCGTGCCGATTCTCAGTTCTTTGGAAATTGTGCGAGATGTGGCGGGTAATCAGGCGATATCGAATGCGATCGAATATGCCAGACAGGAAATTCAAAGCGGCGGCATGATCAGTATTGCTTTGCAAGAACAGCAAGTTTTCCCGTCTTTGGCAATTCAAATGATGGCCATTGGTGAGGAGACTGGGGAACTTGACAAGATGCTGATGAAAGTTGGCGCTTTCTACGAAACGGAAGTTGAAGAAGCGGTAAAAGGACTTACCAGTATGCTAGAACCTCTGATGATTGTGGTCGTCGGTGGTATCGTAGGTTCGATTTTGCTGTCGATGTATCTGCCGATGTTTTCAGTGTTTCAGAAGCTGTAAAAAAGTCATTGGTCATTGGTCATTGGTCATTAGTCATCAGTCATTAGTCATTAGTTTTGTGTGAGCTTTTAATGCTGTTCAGTCAGTGGTACGGTCTTGGCTACATTTTCAACTACTAATTACCAATTACCGCCAACTAATGACTAATGACTACTGACTACTGACTACTGACTACTGACTACTGACTACTAACTACTGATTAATTAATTGATTTAAAATGTCTGTCAAACAATCACATTACGAGGCATTGCTAGCAGAGTACAGCGAATCTTCTGCCGCGATCGCCCTGCTGAAAAAATATCGGCTGTACATGGAAATGATTCCGAGTATCCGTCGGGCTAACGAAAGTTTAATTAGCATTCCTTTGCCGGTTG
>Ga0335395_10002257_pt1 | contig 11968 bp, 13 predicted proteins | sample MAT02_FD_205744 | JGI IMG/M metagenome (GOLD analysis project Ga0335395, IMG submission 205744) | Freshwater microbial communities from Lake Fryxell liftoff mats and glacier meltwater in Antarctica - MAT-02 (spades assembly) (version 2) ...
CCCACGCCGGGAGTATAAGCCATGGCCAGATCCCCTTGAGTAGACAAGGCAATTTTACTATGCACACTAATTTTGCCGCCCCGATGCAGGTCAAAGGTGCGATCAGAAACTTCCATGAGTTTAATTTCTGGTAATGCCTTCACTGCTTGCACAATCTGCTCGGCATGTTCTGTACTAGCCGCATCCACAGTAACTTCCCGGAGAGAAATCTTTAGGGTTTGTTCGATAAGTTGAATCTGTCCCAGATTGCCACCAGCATCGGCGATCGCTTGGACAACACTAGCCAACATCCCTGATTGGTTAGGGAGTTGCAATCGCATAGTGACACTAAAACTAGAGCTAGGAGTAATATTAACCATAGGAATTGGGAAAGATTTTAGAAGATGTATAGGTATTAACCACTCTAGATTATGCCACGCTAGTCCTAGGTCTTGTGTTGAGTGGCACAAAATCATAAAAATACGATCCTCGCCCATCAATCACCCAATATTCTGGGACGATATAGTACGCAGTTTAGAGGATGTCTGAAAAAGTTAGCTTGGCGACTAAAGTCGCAGCTACAGGAGCAAAACCTGCCTACGCAGGTTGCAGAAAGTCTCAGATTTTTCTTAGTCCGCGCCGGTGGTCACTGAGCTTTGTCGAAGTGCGGACTTTGTTCTTATAGTTGCGGTTTTAACCGCCAGACACTTCTCAGACATCCTCTTAGAGCTATAGCAGTTTATCCTTAGATTAAGGTGCTTTGTTGCAATATTTCGTTAGGCGAAGAGATGCTTGGCGCAGATGTTTTAGTCGGAATTTCGAGTCTAATCTCGGTTCCTTTCCCTAACAAAGAATTACAGCTTAGCCGGCCTTGGTGCTTATTGACAATAATTTGATAACTAGTTGCTAATCCTAAACCAGTACCTTTACCTACGGGCTTAGTAGTAAAAAAGGGATTAAATATATCTTTTCTGACATCTTCAGTCATGCCACAGCCATTATCTCGAATAATAATAGCTACCAATTCTGGAGTGATTAGCTCTGTGGTGATAATAATTTGGAGTTTCTTTTCTTGATTACGTCTTAGGAGAGGTGAAGAAGTTTCCTTCTCTAGGACAGCATTACTTGTAAATAAATAAGTTTCTTCCAAAGCATCGATCGCATTATTAATTACATTCAAAAACACTTGATTAAGCTGTCCAGGATAGCACTCAACTAAAGGCAAGTCTGTATAATTTTTAATAATATTAATTTCTGGACGTTGGGGCTGACCTTGAAAACGATGCTGGACTAATAATAAAGTATTATCAATACCTTGATGAATATCTGCTGGTTTCATTGCTGCTTCGTCAAGACGAGAGAAATTCCGTAGAGATAAAACTATTTTACGAATGCGATCGGTTCCTACTCGCATAGATTGTAAAACCCGGGGCAAATCTTCTTTAATAAAATCTAGCTCTACCTCAGCAGCTTTTGCTTCTAGTTCAGAATTTTTATTTTGGAGTAATTGCTCTTGGAGTTCGACTAATTTTAATAACTCTTGGATATACTGATAGACAAATTCTAAATTGCCATGAATAAAACCTACTGGATTATTAATTTCGTGGGCAATTCCTGCCACCATTTGTCCGAGGCTAGACATTTTTTCCGATTGGATCAGTTGACTCTGGGTTTGAGTCAACTCTTCTAAAGTTTTTTCCAATTGTTCATTAAGCTTTCGATAGTTAGCTTCAGAATCTTTTAGAGCTTTCATTACTTCAACTTTCTCAGTAATATCGGACTGTACACCAATAAAATGGGTTAGGCAGTCTTGCTCATTAAATACTGGGGAAATGGTTAGCTCATTCCAAAAAGTAGTCCCATTTTTACGATAGTTTTTTAGGACTACACAACAACTCGTATGAGACTGGACAGCCCGCCGAATAATTTCCACCGCTTGGGGGTCGGTATCTGCTCCTTGAAGAAATTTACAGTTATAGCCAATTACTTCTGCTCGACTATAACCAGTGATTTGCTCAAAGGCGGGATTACAGTAAATTAGGGGTTGATTCGGTTGATTTATATCGGCGATTACCACCCCAACACTGCTGGAAGCGATCGCCTGGTCTAATAAATCTAGGGAAATATTTGCAGAGTTCAGTACAGAGATAATTTTTTTCATCTTAACGAATTGGCTGGCTATAGCCAAAAGACTAGTGAAGAATTAGATAAATCCTAGATGTATATTTTAATACATTTTCTAGGTTTGACTTAAGCATTTTTAATATTGATATTAAGTTTAACTTATCTTTATCATAATTATTTTGTTTAGACTTCTTAAACCAAGTGATTGATTCTCCAGTTAAGCTTTTCTAATTTTTTAGCAGTAAATCTTGGTAGCTTGGCAGAAAGCTATCTAAACTAGCGGTAAGTAATTGTTGATAGCCTAAAGAAATTCCCTCTAGGGTTATACTTTCCAGCATTTCTAGGGAGGAAATCTGGGGGATGATTTTTTGGCGTTGCCAGTAGGATTGGAGATTAATGCCCACTTCTGGGACTGAGTTTGTCCAGTTAATGCCGACTCCGATCACCGCAGCAGTGATTACACCTTTCTGAATCCGAGTTTCTGTAAGAATACCACCTAGTTTGCGTCCCTCTAGAAAAAGATCGTTGGGATGTTTTAGCTGGAGGGGAATATGGTGGTGACGTAAGGTGGTAGCAATCCCCCAAGCTGTAGCGATCGTCAAATCTCCACTACTAGTTGCTGCCCAGTTTGGCTTGAGGGCAAGAGATAAGTATAAACCCCCCAGACTAGATTCCCATTGTCTTCCCCACTGTCCCCTGCCAGCAGTTTGTGCATTACTAATCACCACCGTTCCTTCAGGAGAACCTTGATCTAGAAGTTCCCACAGGGTCTGATTAGTGGAGGCAAGGCTAGAAAATCTATGGATGGTCATAGAAGACATGGGGGTTAGAAGTTCAAGGCTCTAAATAGAGAAGCGATCGCCCAGATCAACAGAGAAGAGACAGTCAGGATAATTAGCAGTAATCCCCCCAAGATGAGAAATACAAACAGGCGATCGGCTTTCTTGGCAGTCCTAGGTACAGAAAAATATTTTTCTAGTAAGTCCATATTCCTACTATTTGCCTTCCATGCCACATCGAATAGATCTCCAAATAGGGGAAAAGAACCCACAAAAACATCGATTAAGATATTACTAACTAGGCGGAGCAGGGTTTCCCGTGGCAGCCCTAACCTTGCTGCTGTGAACACAATATAAAAAGATAATAGCCCTGTCACCAAGTCTCCACCACCGGGAACTAGCCCAATAATAGGGTCAAGACCAATACTGTAGGAAGTACCGGGAATTCCTAGGGAATTATCCAGAAGATTGCTCAATTTTCTGAGATTGGAAAGGGTCTCAGCCGGAGATGCAGCAGAAGATTTAGGGGCGGACATAATGAATACCCTAGGGGAGCTAATGGCAAAATATTATGGTAGAAATAAATACAGATTATTTAACCATTTTACTAGGAGTAGTAGCGATGGGAGCGATCGGTACTAATTGGATTGATAGACCTTCCCGCGCCATGATGGTTTCAGGAAATTCTCGCGCTGCTTCTTCCCCCACTTGATCGAGAAATTCATCATTATGGAGGGGGTCGTGGTGGAAAATAACTAGCTTTTTAACCTTGGCGGCGATCGCAATCTTTACCGCTTCTTGCCAAGTAGAATGACCCCAGCCCACCTTCGGATTGTTGGGAGAATTGTACTCTACATCAGTGTAGGTAGCATCATAGATCATCACATCAGCATTCTCAGCTAAGTAGAGGACGTTTTGATCTAAATGGTCAGCAAAATGTTCTGTATCAGTAATATAAGCCGCCGTACAACCCTGCCAGCTAACTCGATAACCCACAGCCTCGCCGGGATGATTTAACCGAGCATTTTCCACCACCACTTCCCCAATTTCCAATTTTTCTCCCACTTCTATGTCATAGAATTTTAAGTCTGCGCCCATAATTTGTAGAGGTACAGGAAAATTGGGGTGTAACATCTGGTCATTGAGACGTTGTTTGATGGTGGCTTTATTCGGGGCAACTATGCCGTGGATGTGGAAACAATTCCCCTTAATAAAAGCTGGCGTAAAAAAAGGAAAACCTTGGATATGATCCCAGTGGGAATGGGTAAAGAATAAATAAGCCTCCACAGGCATCTGGGCTAGAAGAGACTGCCCTAAAACCCTAAGCCCAGTACCACCATCAAAAATTAGTCTTTTCCCCCCTACCCGCATTTCTATACAAGGGGTATTACCACCATACCTTACGGTTTCTGGACCGGGACAGGCAATACTCCCTCTAACGCCCCAAAAGTGAATTGTAAATGAATTTTGACTATTTGACATGGGTTTGCATTAGGTTAGGATTTTAGGACAATCAAACTAAAATATTCTCGGCAGGGGCAAGTATTAAGACTATTTCAGTAAACCACAAAAATAATCACCGAATTTTTATTCTTGGGTTTGCCAACCCTATCTTCTAATTTTATCTACAATTTCTAGCAACGAACCGGATAGTTAAATATTACCTAAAATTTGAATCCTTTAGTCACCGCTTTGACTAATATTTTGATTAATACTAAGATAAGTAAAAACAATTAATCATTCATGGCAGCCAACATAGAAATCTATACATGGAGCACTTGTCCTTTTTGCATTCGGGCTAAGGGGCTACTCAAGAAAAAAGGTGTCTCTTATCAAGAATACTGCATTGACGGTGATAATGCAGCAAGGGAAGCAATGGCAGTGAGGGCTAGAGGTGGCAGGAGCCTGCCCCAAGTTTTTATTAATAATCAACACATTGGTGGCTGTGATGATATTCATGATCTAGATGCTCAAGGAAAGCTAGATCCTCTTTTAGCCTAGATAACCCTCCAGCTAAGAGTTCAGTAATCGCCAAGTATTTGCTCCTGCTACGCCATCTTGCTGTAAGCCTTGGCTGCGTTGAAAAGCAATCAATGCACTACGGGTTGCCGTATCAAAACTGCCATTGATGGCTCCCGGATAAAACCCCCGACTCTGGAGTCGTTGCTGTAACTGGCGGACCGCATCTCCTGTGTCTCCTTGCTTGAGAGTGGGTAGGTCTGGGGTGGGTTGCGATCGCCAGCGCTGGGTAAATTGTGCCCGAACTTGAGGCGATAACTGACTTTCTAACCACTGAATTGCCTGCTGTTGGTGGGGTAAATCTCGGAAGAAGCGATAGGTATCTAAGATTTTTACCGTAGTAGCAGTTGGGGGCGGAGTAGGCTGGGGGGTTGGCGGGGCGACCCGAAGAGCTTGGATAGTTGCATCATCCGCCACGCCATTAGGGTCTAATCCTTGGTATTTCTGGAAATTTTTGGTTGCTTGCTGGGTTCCTGTACCAAAAACTCCATCGATCGGCCCCGGATTAAATCCCCTAGCTAAAAGTAATTGCTGCAATTCCGTTACCCTAGAACCAGTAGAACCGACCCGCAGAAAATTATCTACCGGACTTCCGGCTAATCGAGTCCGCACATCCTGCCGGAGACGAGGCAACTGGCCATAGAGCCAATCTCCCGGACATTGAGTTGCCACAAAATCCCGATGTCCTCTAATATTATCCGGGCTGATTTTGCAGGAGTTACAAATAGAGGCACATAGCTCTACCAGACTTTTCCACTGTACTGCCGGCATCTGGTAGGTAGTAAAAATTCCTTCATTTTCAATACCCGGTGAGGCATTACCCTCTGTGGTTCCTGCGTGGGCCGATCGGACACAGCGCCCCCGCCTGATCGCGGCCAAAGAGTTTTGCCTTCCTTCTAGAAGAATTCCCCCAGTAGTATTCAGGAAATTATGCCCAGAGTCGGCCCAGCCAAAACCTTCCATATGCGCTCTTTGTAAATTTCTGGCAAAGGTTCTAGCTCCGGCATCTGTCCCTCTGGAGGCATCATTGGGGGGGTTGGGGCTGGCAGTGTGGTGGATTACTATAAATCTTGGTGTAGTTTCAGATGGCCAGTTGGTGGGTGGTACTGCACCCCATTCTCTTGCAGAAATTACTGTGGCAGTAAAAGTCATTTTTAAAAAAATTGTTCTGTTTATCTAGATAAATAGGGCTTACGCAAAACCGACTGAAAGCATTAATTATTCCTAGGGGCAATTCATGAATTGCCCCTACATTTCGTAGCTAATGCGTAAGTCCTAATGAAAATTATAATAGCAATCCTTAAGCAAAATAGATCACTTACATAAATCCCTTAACTATCAGAGTTTCGTTGATGGGAGATTCTGATAATTAGGTAGCTAATCGAGAGGGCAAAGATGGCGACCCCTAAACCAATAATAGATATACCAGTGGTTTTGTCGAGGTCAAGAATAATAATCTTTCGGGCGATCGCTACTAAGGAAGTAACTATGACAAGCTCTACTTGAATTACATGCTTCCGTAAATAAGCTGTAATATTTTCTAAGATTTCTAGGGCAATTAAAACATTTAGAAACATGCCAAAAATCTCAAATAATCCCCGATTAAATAATATTCTTGGCTCCAGTGCTAGGTCTATTATAATAATTCTGATTAAATCAAGAGTTGCTACTATAATAACAACAATCATTACTAGAGATAAAACCTTGGCTAGTATGGTTTCGACCTTTTCAACAGTGTGCAGAAAACCCTTGTCTTTCCATAGATTAGTTAGATTTCTCCATAGATTTTGCATGGTAGAATTGATTATTTTTAAGATAGTTATATCAGCTAGTATATTATCATCCCCTCAACTACTTTGTGACTAAAGACATGCCTATAAAAGTAGCGATTAAACTCGATCCTAGGCTACCTAATATATAAGCTAGGGACAGAAAGTTACTACCTTGTTGCCAGAATAGGTTGTTTTCGTAGGCAAAGGCAGAGAAGGTGGTGAAGCCGCCACAGAATCCTGTAGCTAGGAGCAATTTAATTTCTGTTTGATTACCAATGCTATACTTTTGCAGAGCTGCATAGATTACTCCAATTAAGAAGCAGCCAATTACGTTTACGGCTAAAGTACCAAAGGGTAGGCTTCCCATGCGATCGCTAACTAGTCTAATAACTATATATCTGGCAGCACTGCCGACTCCACCACCCAAAAATACTAGCCCTAGGTGCCGCATACAAAACCTCTTAATAATTTTTTCCTAAAAAATAGTATATAGAGATAGAGAGATTTTTACTATGGAACAACTACGGCGATCGCCCCACCTAGACTTGTCCTCTCAGCAATTAAAAGATGGCAGTATCTACTTAGGGCAAGCTTTCTTGGGCTTGGCGGCGCTAGCTCAGATTGATTCTGGGCATTTAGCTAAAACAATGGGAACAATGCTAAGCATGGCAGCACGCCAAGGAGAAACTATAGAAATTCTCGATTTCTCGAAACTAAGCGATCGCCTACTAAGCCAATCTCCTAATAATCCTTTTGAGCAGCCCCTCACTTCCTCGGAACTATTCTTATCGGTTCAAGTTCTTAGCTATCTCTGTCAACAGTACCAAGAACTAATTCGCCGGGTTGTTAGTCTGATGGAACAGATGACTAAAGAAAGTAAAGATCCTTGGCAGATAAGTTTACTAAAAGACTATAATCAAAGGCTAGAACCTGCCCATTTTTCTCATCTGCCCCATTCAATAATCATGGAGTCTGATCAATGGAGAGGAAAAATACTTCTTGATTTACTATTCTATAGCTCACCCTATGGTCAATCACGTTTGTGGTTAAGGTGTACTCAGCCACAAAACTAAATTATTATAATTCTTCAAAAATCACCCAAAAGTTTTAACTTTGATCATGGATCGTCGTCTCTACACTCCCCCTACTTGTACTCTCCTAATTGAAACTCCTACTAATTGGCTGCCTAAAATCTCCCAGAAAATAGGTCAGTTTAGTTTGACCAATCTAGCTAATTTTAATTTTGCCTTGAGCTTTGATGATCCCCGCCAAACTGGCGATAGTGTTACGGTTAAGGGCGATCGCTCCCTCCTCGATCGATTGCACTTAGTAGTCAATACCTATATCCAGAGTTTATTAGTCGCCCCGCCCCAGTCTATTAATACTGCCACTAAAATCCCTGCTAATACTGCTCCTCCTCAACTTCAGCAACAAGGCTTTCTGACCCATATTCTTTACCTAGAAGCTTTACCCCAAACAACAGTATCGAAAATTGACCTAACTACTACCCAGTTATTTGATCTAGCAACTGCCCTCGATGCCTACACTAGTGAACTCCATATCCCAACTCCAGTTAACTATTGGTGGAAAAGTAAATGGTTTTCTAGCTGGGGGTTAGGAGCTACAGCTATACTTGTATTTATGGGTTTAACTTCCCTAGGTTTTCAGCTTTTACAGGCTCGTAATTCTGCTAATTCAACTCCAGAAGCTCCCTTACCTAGCAGAAATAATTCCGTTACTTCAGGCCTGCAAATATTCTCTACTCCAAAGGCCTCTATTCCTCCACTGCCAAGGGTCTCTCCTCTAGGAGCTACTCAGAAATTATCCCCGCCCGCCCCAGTTTCTCCTCCTTCTAGCGGTATTGCCACTTCGACTCCACTTTTAGTTCCACCGGAAAGGAGAGGTAGTTCTTCACTGGTATTTCCTGAATCGGAGAACCCTTTAAATTTAAGCAATAACCGTACTGAACTATCTCCTAATTTTAGACAAGAAGGCAGAAATCAGGGAAATAATCCTTCTGCCTCTGCTTCTAGTCAGAACTCCACGTTAGCACCAGTTCTGGGTAGCAGCATTGCTCCTGTCTCCCCCCTGCCAGAACTTCCTGATCTAAATCCTGAGGCAGTAATTAAACTTCCACCCCAAGAAGCACCACCGATTAGGATTAACGAAGATTTAAACATTAGTTATAGAAATTTCTCAAATCAGGCTTCTCAGGCTGCCCGGAGAGGAGAATCTTTATTTGATCACATCCCCCAAGTACCAGAAGTAAGAAAATATTTTCAAGCTCGATGGCAGCCGCCTCTAGGGCTAGATCAGGTTTTAGAATATAGCATTTTGCTCAATAGCAATGGGTCGATCGCCCAAATTATTCCCCTCGGCCAAGCAGCGATCGCATATATCGATCGTGTGGGCATACCTTCTTTAAATACTCCCTTTGTTTCTCCCCTAGTAGGCGGAGAAAATCCTAAAATTCGGATCGTCTTGACCCCAGAAGGAGGAGTAGAGACTTTTCTGGAATTCCTCAAGAAGGATAATTAAATTACGGTAAACCGCCACTATTCCCGCCTTAATTCCTGTACTACTCTAGATTAAGATAATTATAGGTTTCCTAATAGATTCTCAATAAATTTTCTCCTATAGCCCCCGCCATTATGCTTAGGACAGGCAAAGAGCTTAAGCCCCTCTCAAGTCTATAGTCTATATAATGTCCTGAGTGGAGTGGTGCTTGCTGTATTACCATAGTTTAATAATATTTAGTAATAGCTATGTCATTTTTTGATTCCGAAATTGTTCAACAGGAAGCCAAGCAGTTGTTTCACGACTATCAATCCCTCATGCAACTGGGCGGTGATTACGGCAAGTTTGATCGTGAAGGTAAAAAGCTCTTTATTGACCAAATGGAAAGTATCATGGAGCGCTACAAAATCTTCATGAAACGTTTTGAACTATCCGATGATTTTATGGCTCAAATGACCGTGCAGCAACTCCAAACCCAACTAGGACAGTTTGGAATTACTCCCCAACAAATGTTTGATCAGATGAACCTGACCCTAGAAAGAATGAAGGCCGAGCTAGAAAAGCAGACTTAGAAAAGTAGGCCTAGATTTGGATGAAACCTAGGGCTGATTGAAAGAGGTTACGGAAGGAAAGTATCGTACCGGCTCATCCTTTAATGCTTCTAGCATAAAATCTCGCCATACAGGTGCTGCGTAGGTTCCCCCGGTGACACCGCCACCAATGGGGGCATTATTGTCATTACCTAACCACACCGCTACTGACAACTGAGGTACATAGCCCACAAACCATACATCCCGCTCAGAAGAAGTAGTTCCGGTTTTTCCGGCTGCTTGGCGGCCAATTTGTGCCGATCGAGCTGTCCCTTCGGTAATTACTCCAGTCATTACTGCATTTAGGGAAGCAGTAGCCCAAGGATCTAATAATAATTTAGGCTTAGGGGTATTATCTAATAAAACATTTCCATTAGGATCCGTTACCCTAGCGATAATAGTTGTATCGGAGTGCCAACCATTACTTGCAAAAGTGGCAAAGGCTCCAGCCATTTCTAGGGGAGTTAAACCGACAGAACCTAAGGGTAAGGAAAGCACTGGTTCCATAGGGCTTTTGATGCCCAAACTACGACATAGTTCAATTACCCGGTCTAATCCTAAATCTTGCCCCATTTTTAGTACAGGAATATTCCGGGATTGAATTAAGGAAGTGCGTGCTGTCATGGAACCGCCATAACCACCACCATAGTTATTGGGCGTGTATACTTCTTCGCCATCCCGGAGGGTAATGGGTTGATCCACCACGATCGTATCTGGAGTATATTTCCCGCTGGCAAAGGCTAAGTAATAGACAAAGGGCTTAAAGGCAGAACCCGGTTGGCGGCGAGATTGGATAGCTCGGTTGAACTGGCTCCGCCCGGGATCAGAGCTACCCACGATCGCCTTCACAAAATGAGTCCGGGGGTCTACGGCAGCTAGGGCCAGTTGGTCAGCATTAACTCCATTATTAATTAGTTGCTCATGCTCTCGACGCACTACCTGCTCTGCCATTTTTTGGAAATTGTAATCTACTGTAGTCTGGATCCGCATTCCCCCTTTGAGAACGGTCTCCTCTCCGAACCGTTGATTTAGCTCACTGATCACAGCTTCCGTAATAACCGGCAGTTCACTAGTCTGCCAAGAGGTGATTTTACCTAACTTAATTGGTTGTTGCTTCGCCGTCTGTGCCTCTGTAGCACTAATCCAGCCCAGTTGTTGCATTCGCTGAATTACTAAGGCTTGCCTAGTTTTAGCTGCCTTCATATCTACAAAGGGGCTGTATTCTTCCGGGGCTTGGATTAACCCGGCTAACATAGTTGCCTCAGCTAAATTCAAGTCTTTGGCAGATTTTCCAAAATAGCTTTGAGAGGCAGTTTGCACCCCGTAGGTATTGTGTCCCCAGTAGACTTGGTTGAGGTAGAGTTCTAATATTTCTGTTTTAGAAAAAACCTGCTCCACTCGGACGGCGAGGACTGCTTCGGCAACTTTGCGGTTGAAGGTACGATCGCGCGAAAGAAATAAATTCTTTACTAGCTGCATGGTCATAGTCGAACCACCTTCTACTACAGACCCTTCCCGGTAGTTGGCAAAGAAAGCCCGTCCCAAGCTAGTTGGGTTTACGCCCTGGTGTTGATAAAAATGACTATCTTCGATCGCCATTACCGCCCGCTTCAGATTGGGGGATATTTGATCTAGCTTTACTACCTCTCGATTAGCTTCTCCATGCAGGCTAGTTAGGGGTTTCCCCTTGATGTCATAAATGTGGGTAGTTTGAGGTGGAGTATAAGTTTTCAGGGAGCGGACATCGGGCAAATTCCGAAAGCTAGAGGCTAATCCTATTAGTGACCCCGCTGCTACCGAACTAGCAATCATAGTTGTAGCCAAGATAGTTCCCCCAGTGACCTGGACTATTCCTTGGACATAATCCAAAACTGGTGAACGCCGCCGCCTTCTAACTCGTGGTTCTCTTTGAATCGTAGTTGATGACACTAAAGATAATCCTTAATCTTAAATAACAGATTTCAGCTTCTATAGTTATACAGCAGTTTTCAAGTATGTGGAGACTTTTTTGCCTAGCGATCGCACTGCTCTCTAAGCACCCACCGCTTCTTTGGCAGCATACATAACTTCTAGGGTAATTTGCTCTAGGTTACGATTGCGGGCAAATTTCTCATTATTACGCTTCATCTTGCCTCGGACAAAACCGGGAACTTTATTTACAGCAATTTGCGTTCAGATGTGTGGTTAG